>ENA-UOWG01000968-UOWG01000968.1-activated-sludge-metagenome-genome-assembly--contig:-NODE-968-length-32107-cov-10.257581_pt1 | contig 32107 bp, 29 predicted proteins | sample MGYA00238147_ERZ761563 | MGnify/ENA primary metagenome ERZ761563 (study PRJEB28884, sample SAMN05720216) | anaerobic digester metagenome | isolation source: active sludge of municipal... | reverse complement strand
TGGCAGCGCGGGGCTAGGGCGTCAACCGCATCCAACCCCTTGATCCTGCTAAGCGATTTTTGCTTCACCTGCTCACCCCATCGTTCGGATCACAGGAAAATTTACAGGAGGAAATTTATCCTGGCTGGATACGCTCGAAAGAGTTTATGAAAAATCGATGAACTACCAGTTAGCGGAAGTGTATGAACGGGTCACATTTCCGGAGGCCGGGAACATCGATCGTCCCGCGTAAGCCGCACATCCCACTTCAGCGCCGCAATCGCCAGTTCGCCCACACTCCAGCGACGCCCAAGATAATAAACAACAACAATGTCCATTCCGGGATACTGAACCCCAGCAACGTCCAATCCACCTCGGCGCATTCACCAGAACCGGTCAGCACCTCGCGCAGAGTTTCGTTTAACGGCAGGGTTTCCAGCATATAATCCAGCCCTGGTCCGCAACGCGGCGCTGCTTCCGGCGGCAGATGCTGCAACCAGACATGTCGGGCCGCGATGCCTGCGCCCATTGCTGCTATCAAACCGATCAGCACCCCATACACCTTAGCCCCTCCGTCACGCGGGTTGTGTACGGTCGCCGCCAAAAACGCCAGCCCGACAACAAACAGCGTCAGCCGCTGGAAAATACACAGCGGACAGGGTGCTAACCCCAGGTAAAATTGCGCGTAATAGGCGAAACCCAACCCCACAGCACAAATCAGCACCCCCAGCCCATTAAACATCCGGCGGGACGCCCATCCCCAGCGACCTCCCGCCAAGGGATCGATTATCGGTGAATCCTGCATGAGAAATTCCCATTGTAATGTTGAGAGATGGAGAGCATAGAGAATGCTGATCCGTGGTTTTGGTTCCACGAAGAAGGAAACATCCATTGCCCTTTGATATTGCAGAGAATTATGATCAATACTTCGCCAGCCAACTGTATGACCAACGCTACCCTCGCCCAAATCCGTCCTGTCTCGCCCTGATCATGGATGAAATGCGCCAACAGGGAAACCGGATCCTGGATTTTGGCTGCGGCAATGGCCGCTATACTGCGCCCCTGCTGGAACGCACCGACGCAACCCTCGTCGCCTACGACATCAGCCCGGAGGCGATTCGTGAACTGTCACAGCGGCAGGCTTCACACATCGAATCCGGTCGGTTGCAACCGGTGCTCGGCGATCTGACCGCGTTGCGCCAAGCTACCGAATCCAGCAAACGCTTTGATCTGGCGATCATGATGTTCGGAGTGCTCGGCCACATTTTCCCCCAAACGCTGCGCCAGGAAGCACTGACGACCCTTCGCGACCTGCTGCGGCCTGGCGGTCGGCTGATAGTCACTGTGCCCAACGCCGGGCGACGATTTCTCAAGGAACAGGCCGTAGCCCGGCGGCGAGGTCTGGAACCCGGTGACATCCTCTACCGACGCCGGGCTAATGATCGAACCATCAATATGTACTACCACCTCTATACCCTCGAAGAATTCCAGCAGGAACTCGAACAGACCGGATTCCATCTCGTGCGCCTGCGGGCCGAAAGTGTGTTGCCGGAAAGCGGCGTCGTCAAATCCATGCCGCTGCACTGGCTCGACCGGCTGCTAATTCCCGTGACGCCGCTGCGCTATGCTTACGGATTTCTCGCCGTAGTCGAGACTTAGGTCATGCATCAAGCGCGGGGTTGGGGCCTGGTCTGCCTGCTTGCGTTGACCAGCATCCTGGCAAGCGGTGAGGCGCGAGCGGATCGGCTGGACCTCATCCACAAACGCGGAACTCTGATCGTCGGTGTCAAAGCCGATTATCCACCGCTCGGGATGCGCGACGCCAACGGCCAACTAGTCGGTTTTGAACCTGATTTAGCCGCCGAATTGGCTCGCCGGCTAAGCGTGGGCCTGCAATTGACCGCCGTCACCTCCGCCAACCGTCTGCAAAAACTTGAAGAAGGTGCGATTGACATGGTGATCGCCACTCTGGGTGATACCCCGCAGCGCCGTCGCATCGCCACCCTCATCGAACCCCATTATTACGCCAGCGGCGTGACCGTGCTGGCCCCGGCTGATACCCGCCTGTCCCGCTGGACTGATCTGCGCGGTCGTAAGGTGTGCGCTACTCAAGGGGCCTATTTCAACCGGGAAATGGCTGAGCGTTATCTCCTCGATTTACAAATTTTTAACGGCATCCGCGATGCGCGACTGGCCCTGCGCGATGGCCGCTGCATCGCCTGGCTTTACGATGACACCGCCCTGGTCAGCCTCCGACTCGATCCCGAGTGGGCCAATTATCGGACGCCGCTGCCTTCGACGCTGGTTTCGCCTTGGGCCATCGCCATTGCCGCGGCGGAATCGGGTTCCCGTCTGGAACACGCCATCGCCGACGTTGTCGCCGACGCCCATCGCAGCGGTTGGCTGATCGCTGCCGAGCAACGCTGGAACCTCCCGCCCAGTTCGTTCCTGGCCGAGGCTCATCAGCGCTGGACACGGATTGGAACCGACGGCCAACCAGTGTGCGCCCGCTTGGCCAGCGGCGAATGGCCGGCGGAATGCCGCGACGCCTCGCGGTTGACTTCAACCGAGGTCAGCGGACTGCGCCATTTCGGCCTGCTGATCCGCGAACGCACCGGTTTCGATCTAACCTTTGTGTACGACGCTTATGATCGCGGCCAATTCCTGACGGGCCTCTGGCTCACGGTGCAACTGCTGGTCGCCTGTACTCTTGGCAGCTTACTGGTTGGGTGTCTGGGCGCACTGACTGCAGAATCGGGTATTCCCTTGCTAGGCGGATGGGTACGGGCCACGGCGGCCATCGGGCGCATGACTCCCCCGCTCCTGTTGATTTATTTGGTGTTCTTCGGCCTGGGTCATCTGATCGTCACACGCTTTGGCTGGCCCGTCGATGGTTTCCTAGTGGCGACTGCCTGTCTCTCGCTGTACGCGGGATGTTCCACCGTCTTTGCCCTGCTCGACGCCAGCGTAGTACTCAAGGGACGACAACCCGATTTCGCCCTGCGTTGGAAGACCCTGCCGCAAGCTCTACGGCTGGCTTACACACCGGTGGTCGCCATCCTGGTCAACGTGGTCAAAGCGACCGGCATGGCCAGTGTCATTGCCGTCCCGGAACTCATCTCCGCCTCGACCGCCATTGTGGCTGAACACGGCAATACCGGGGTCATGATGAATGTGTTGATGATCACCTACTTTTTGCTGGTGCTGCTGGTGGTGCGCCTGTTCGCCGCCCTTGAACGCCGGGTACTTCAACGTGACGTCCACTGAGATTCTCGAAACATTGTGGGTCTGGACGCCGTTTCTGGCGAGTGGCTTCGTCTGGAACATTCTCATTTCGCTGGCGGCCATGCTCATCGGCACCCTGCCCGGCATCATCCTAGCGCGGATGCGTTTGGCGAAACATCAATCTCTGGTTCACGCCAGCCTGGTCGTGACTGAACTGATGCGGAATATCCCAACCTTCGTTTTTCTGTTCTATCTGGCGTTTCTCATCCCGGTAGAGTTTGAATTTTCCGGTCAGGTCTACGCCTTCCCGGCCTGGCTGAAAGCGGCGCTGGCGCTGTCGGTCGCGGTAGTGGGCTTTGTTTCCGATAATCTCCATGCCGCCTGGCGGCACTGGCGGGAGGGCGATCACGCCGCCGCGCTGCTGTTCATTCCCAGTTGGACCTCGTATTTACTCATCATCGTGATGGCGTCCAGCACCGCATCGGTCATCGGCGTCGATGAAATCGTGGCGCGCTGTAATGTCATCATCGCCGCCGTGGGTCGCGATGAATTGATGCTGTGGATTTACCTGTACGCGATCAGCTATTTCGTGCTGTTCTGTTTCCCGCTCAGCCGGGCTATGGAAGCGGTGAAAAACCGGATGCAGACGCGGGCCAGCTCGGCGTTATCCAAAAAGAAGAGAGAAAGTTAATGGCGAAGGCTTGGCAATTGATGCGGGTGTTGTTCCAGTGCGGTCTGGTGATCATGGCTCTGCTGATTCTCGGCGGGTTACCTGCCGTCCGGGCGGAGCCAGTTCTCGACCGCATTGAGCGCACCGGTGTTTTCAATGCGGGAACCCGGATGGATACCTTACCCTTCGGCTACCGCAACAAGAAGGGTCAGTTAGCCGGATTCTCGGTCGATCTGTTGGGCGAAATCCACCGGCGGCTTGAACAACGCTTTGGCCGTCCGTTGAAACAGCAATTGCATGAGGTCACCCCGGTCAATCGCATCGAATTGGTGAGCAACGCAACGATCGACATCGAGTGCGGCGTCACCACGCCCACCTGGACACGCGAGGCGCAAGTGGATTTTTCGATCCCGTTTTTCGGCAACGGGACCCGGATCATGACCCTTCAAAAGACGGCTACCCAGCTTCAGGATTTAAAGGGCAAGCATATCGGCGTCGCGGCGGGCACCACCACTGCCGCTATTCTCGCTGAGCATGTCCCCGAGGCGATCCCGGTCGAAGTGCCGGATATGGCGACCGGCTTCGCCCAATTCAGCCAAGGTAAACTGGATGGACTGGCGAACATCGGCATCGTGCTGCGCGCTATGGTCGAGGGCAGTCCGCTAAAAAGCAAGGTGATTCTGTTACCCCGCAGCGGAATGTTTTCCTACGAAACCATGGCTTGCATCCTGCCCCAGAATGACTCCGCCTGGCGGGATTTTGTCAACCAGACCCTGGCCGAACTGCTGGCCGGCGTCGATGAATACCGGGGTGCCTATATGGAAATCTACGAGCGCTGGTTCGGTCCCCGGGGCGTCGTGTATTTTCCTCTGGACTATGCGACCGCCCAGCGGCTGGCCGCCTCGGTCATCTGGCTTCGTTAGGTCGTCGTCATGACGCTGCGCGGTCGCTTGTTCCTGTTGGTCACCCTGCTCATTATCACCAGCATTCCTGGCACGGCGGCGGTGTTCGCCTATGGCTACTGGCAATCGATTCTGGAGCGCACCCAGCATAACGGGATGCTGTTGACCCGACTGCTGGCGCAATCCATCAGCTTCAATCAGCAAATGCCGGCGGTGGTGGAAGATTTGGTCAGCGATGCGGTGCTGGCCCAGGCGAACATGGTGGCGCACCTGATCCAACTGGCACAAAAGCAAAAAGTTTCACAGAGAGAGATCAATCGCAGCTTGCACCATGTCGCCGCCCGCGAGGAGATCGCCGAAATATGGGTCACGGATCGTCAGGGCGTTCCCCGGTTCTGGTCGCTTCCCGACATCGACGCCACCCTCAGCATCAAGAGCGGCTTGACCCGACAACCCCTGTTTCGCCCGGTGCTGGAAGGACACCGATACACCATAGTCACTGACCTGGTGCGCCGCGATCTGGAAGGCCGGGAGATTTATTACGTCGGCGTCGCGATGCCGGATCGGAGCGGGATGGTGCTGATCGCCCGTCAACCGGGTCGCTCCAACGAATCCACTAACCGGATTGGTCTCAAACGGATGATGGAAGCCGTGATGTCCGGCACCTTGTCCAGCACATCCATCGACACGATTCGGGTGTTCGATGACGACCTGCAGACATTGGCCGTGACCTCCATCAAAGGTGTAGACGAGACGACAGCGCTGACGATCAACGAACACCGTTTACTCGAAGAGGTACTCAATACCGGTGCGCCCGCGACCTATCTCGAAAACCGGCAGATGGGTGACGCCCTGCTCGGCCATACCCAATTGCAAGTCGCTGGACCGATTTTCGGTGCCGATGGTCTGCCGGAGGGTGCGACGCTGGTCAATCTGACCATCGATATGCGCGACAGTCTCCAGACCCAGTTGGCGCTGGGCGGCGGGTTAACCGTGGTGCTGCTGGCGCTGGGCCTGGCTCTGGCCCTGCCGTTCCTCAACCGGGTGGTCCAGCCCCTCGCCCGCTTGACTGTGCAAACCCACCGGCTGGCGGCGCGCAATTTTGACGCCGACCCGGAAATGGAGACAGAACTGACCCGGATCAGCACGGGTCGCCGCGATGAAGTCGCCTATCTGGGCGGGGCGCTGCGTTCCATGGTGGCGACGCTGAAAACCTATATTGCCGATCTCAAGGAAACCACGGCGGCCAAGGAGCGCATTGAAGGCGAACTGGCGGCGGCGCGCAGTATCCAGATGGGCCTGTTGCCCCGCGATTTCACGCCCTCCACCGGGTGTGACTTATACGCGGTGCTGGAGCCGGCCAAAGCGGTTGGCGGCGACCTGTTTGATTTCTTCATGCTGGATGACCATCGCCTGTTCTTCCTGATCGGCGACGTATCCGACAAGGGCGTACCCGCCGCCTTGTTCATGGCAGTGACGAAAACCTTGTTCACGACCGAGGCACAACGGGATTCCACATCCGTGAGTGGCATCATGGAGCGGGTAAATACCGCGCTTTGCCAAAACAATCCCGAAGGCATGTTCGTGACTGTCTTCATTGGGATTCTGGATGTGCGCACTGGAGCGATTATCGGTAGCGACGGTGGCCATGATGCGCCCTTAGCATTGCGGCAGGGCGGTGTGGAAACCATCGAGAAAAAGGGCGGCATGGCGCTGGGCCTCTTCGCTGATGTCCCCTATCGGGAATGGACGATTCAGTTAGCGCCGGGCGAAGGGCTGGTGGTTTATACCGACGGCGTTAGCGAAGCGATGAACGCGGAGAACCAGATGTTCGGCTCCTCACGCCTGCTGGATGTTTTGCGCGGTTTGGGTCCCGAATCTTCGGCCCGTGTAGTAACCGACAGCGTAATGAGTGCGGTGCGCGGCTTCGTCGGCGGTCATCCGCAAAGCGATGACATCACGCTGTTGGCGTTGCGCTGGGTTCCCGTTGACTCATCTGTTCGGTCGGGCAGGTGAATCATCTGCGGGGGATGATCGACCGCTTCAAGAAACTTCAGCAAATCGGTGGAAGCGATGGTGGTCGTGCGGTCGTTTCGCAGCGGATGGAAGTTTAACAGCGAAAGTTCCAGCAAGCGTTGATCGAGAACGACTGCGACCCGGCCCTCGGGGTCATTGACAACTGCAAGGGGTGATACTGCGCCGGGGATAATGCCCAGGATTTCCGCCAAATCCTCGGCCTTGGCGAAGGAGAAGCGCGGCGCGCCGAGCAGGGCGGCGGCGACCCGCAAATCGACCGTGGTGTGTTCCAGCGCCGCCAGCAACCAGTACCCGCCCTTCTTGTCTTTGAGAAACAGGTTCTTGACGTGTCCTCCCGCCAGGTTGCCGCGCAATCGCCGACTGTCTTCCACCGTGCGTAATGGCGGATGGTCGACGGTCGGGTGGGCAATGCCCAGATCGTCGAGCAGGGTCATCAATTGTGGGCTATCCATCGACATCTTTGATCCGCCTTCCCAAAGAAAAGGCCAGCGCCCTTGAAGCAACGCTGGCCCTGAATGACCTGTTAATCCCGCCGGTTAGGCGTATTGCTGCGCAACGAAATCCCAGTTGACCAAATTCCAGAACGCCTCAACGTACTTCGGGCGCAGGTTGCGATAGTCGATGTAATAGGCATGTTCCCAGACATCGCAGGTCAGCAGCGCCCTTTTGCCGGAAGTCGCGGGCGTACCGGCGTTACTGGTACTCATCAATTCCACCGAACCATCGGCATTCTTCACCAGCCAGCCCCAGCCGGAACCGAAGGTGCCTATTGCCACTTTGGCGAATTCCTCCTTGAATGTTGCGAACGAACCGAACTTCTGGTTAATCGCCGCCGCCAGCGCCCCACTGGGTTCACCGCCGCCGTTCGGTTTCAGGCAATTCCAGTAAAACGTGTGGTTCCACACCTGGGCCGCGTTGTTGAACATACCGCCGGAAGACTTCAACACGATCTCTTCCAGTGGCAGATTCTCGAATTCCGTACCCTTGATCAGGTTGTTCAGATTGGTCACATAGGTCTGATGATGTTTGCCGTAGTGAAACTCCACGGTTTCCGCCGAGATGTACGGCTCCAGGGCATTTTTGGCATAGGGCAAAGCAGGCAGTTCGTGAACCATGATTCATATTCTCCTTGGAGGTCATAAAAGATATTGCGCCCGATTGGAACCCGCCAGCAGGATGAAGTTTCGCCAGCAGGCGCTGGACGCGCCAAGCCGGGCAAGTCTAGTCCCCGCCCCTTGGTGATGCAACGCGGGCTGGAAACGCCAAGGGGTATGTTATTCTTGCCGCCGAATCGGGTGTCGGAGCGGTTCACGCCGCTTTACGCGCTCCATCATCATCCCAGCCTACTACCGAGGGTCGAGACCATGCACAAACTCTATCTCACGCTTGCCTTTCTAGCCGCGCTGACCACCGCTGGCTGTGCCAGCATGGGTAGCGGCAGTTCCAGCGATGACAGCGTCGCCAGCACTGCCAGCCTCAGTGACAGCGGGCGCAGTGGCCCTAAAATGAGTGATTCCGATATCGTTTCGGCCATCAAGGACGCCTTTAAGCAGGATGAGCAACTCGCCAGCGCCGGCATTAACGTCAACGCCAACCAGGGCATCGTCACTCTCAGCGGCAACGTTCCCAGCGCCCAAGCTTACAATCGGGCGATTTCCATGGCGCGCAGCGTCACCGGTCGCCCGCCGGTGGCCGCTAATTTGAAGTTTTAACCCGTTCCTGACGATATCATCAGCCATGTGCGGCATTAGCGGCGAATTGCGCCTGGACGGCGGCGAACCTGACTTGGCCCTGATGGGGCGGATGCTGACGCGACTGGCCCGGCGTGGTCCCGATCACGAAGGAACCTGGTCCGACGGTCCCCTGCTGTTCGGCCATCGCCGGCTGTCGGTGATCGACCTCAGCGACCGTTCCAACCAGCCGATGATCGATGCCGAGCTGGGACTGGCGTTGGTATTCAACGGCGCCATTTACAACTACCGGGAACTGCGGCGGGAATTGCAAAGCCGGGGCTACCGCTTTTTCTCCGAAGGCGACACCGAGGTCATCCTCAAAGCCTACGCGGAATGGGGCGAACAGTGTGTTGAGCATCTCATCGGCATGTTCGCCTTCGCTCTTTGGAACCTGTGCGAACGCACCCTGTTTCTCGCCCGCGACCGGCTGGGCATCAAACCGCTGTACTACAGCCGGACACCGTGCGCCTTCCGCTTCGCTTCCAACAGTCAGGCGCTGCTGGCTGCGCCCGATGTCGATACCGCCATCGATCCGGTGGCGTTGCATCACCAGTTGACCCTCCATGCGGTTATCCCCGCACCGCGCACCCTTCTGCAAGGCGTTCGCAAGCTGGCTCCGGCTACGACTCTGACGATTGACGCCCAGGGGAATGAACGGAGTCGAACCTATTGGCGACTGACCGCTCAGCGTCCCGCGCAACCGCGCACCGAGGCGGAATGGACCCAGGTGGTGCATGACGCTCTGCGCCTGGCGGTACGGCGGCGACTGGACATCGCCGATGTGCCGGTCGGTGTGCTGCTGTCCGGGGGGCTGGATTCCAGCCTGTTGGTCGCGCTGCTGGCTGAATCCGGGGTGCGCGATTTGCTGACCTTCTCAGTCGGTTTCGAGGACCAGCCGGAGGAGAAGGGCAGCGAGTTTGAATATTCCGATCCAGTCGCCGCCCGCTACCAGACCCGTCATCACAAGTATCTGATTCCCAATGATCAGGTACTGAAACGCCTGCCGGAAGCGGTGACCTGCATGGCCGAACCGATGGTTGGGCAAGATGCCGTCGCGTTTTTCCTGCTGGCCGAACAAGTGTCAAAAACTGTCAAGGTCGTACAGAGCGGTCAGGGCGCCGATGAAGTGTTCGGCGGCTATTTCTGGTATCCGCGCATGGTGGCGGAAACGGGGAGCGATCTGGAGCGATTCCGGCGGCATTACTTCGACCGCGATCATACCGAGTTTCTGGAAACAGTCGCACCCGCTTACCACGGTCCCGACCACACCGCCGGATTGATCGCGCAACGACTGGCGGAACCCGGCGCGGATGATTACCTGGATCAAGTGCTGCGGCTGGATGTCACCACGTTGATCGTCGATGATCCGGTTAAACGAGTGGATAACATGACGATGGCCTGGGGACTGGAAGCGCGAGTGCCGTTCCTCGATCACGAATTGGTGGAACTGGCCATGCAACTGCCGCCGGAACTGAAAATCGGCAGCGGCGGCAAGCACCTCTTGAAAAAAATTGCCCAGGGCTTGTTGCCCGATGCGGTGATCGACCGGCCTAAAGGCTATTTTCCAGTGCCAGCGCTTAAATTCGTGCGTGGGTCCTTCCTGGAGTTCATGCGCGATACGGTCAATTCACGCGCCTGCCGGGAACGCGGCCTGTTCCAGCGGAACTACCTGGATCGACTGCTGGCTGAACCCGAGGCGCATCATACCCGGCTGATGGGCAGTAAGCTGTGGCATTCGGCGCTGCTGGAACTGTGGCTGCAACTGAACGTCGACCCGGCAACGCGGGTCAATGGTTGAACATCCTTAATTTTCACCACGAGGTCAGTCAATGGACGCTTTGGAACGCATCAAGCAACAAGTTGAATCCAACCCGGTCGTGATCTACATGAAGGGTACCCCGGAAGCACCGCGCTGTGGTTTCTCGCTGCGCGCATCCCAAGCGCTGGCCGCCACCGGTCTGCCATTCGCCTATTTCAACGTGCTGGAAGACCCGGACATCTTCGACAACCTGCCGCGCTACGCTGACTGGCCGACTTTCCCGCAGATTTACATCGATAGCGAGCTGGTCGGCGGTTGCGACATTACCCTGGAACTATACCAAAGTGGTGAATTGCAGAAACTCATGGAAGAGGCCGTGGCCCGGGCTAATACGGCTCCATCCTGAGCGGTCAGCCTCGCTCTAACCCTCCCTCGCAAGCGGGAGGACTTTTCGTGTTTTTGTGCAATTGCACAATGCGAAATTTTTTTCGCTGATCTCTACCAAAATATTGGGTAAAGATTACAATAATAGTATTCAGACTGTGGCAATAATCTCTAGAAAAGAAATATCGGCGCTCGCGGTCTGAATCTGTGCTCATAGTGCATTTTCCCAGCGCAATGAGTGCAGCCACCGGGCCACGGTTGAGCGAGGTACAGCATCATGCCCAGTGTTTTGCAGCAAATCGCCCAGCAGTTTGAGAGTATTGATCCCGATAAAGCCAATGAGCTGCGCCGGATTGATGACGTCTACACCAGTTTTGGCTTTAATGACAGCGCAACCACCGACGACGGCACTGCTCGCCGTCTGCTCCACTACCTCCCACGGATGGCGCGGATGAAGGGATTTCGGCTGTATCGGATCGGCGTTGGCGAACAGGAAAATGGTGGCTATGCACACCAAGCAGTTGCTCTGCTCGATGCCCGCCACCTGCCTACGCCTGGCAATACTCTGGCCGTACTCGATCCGGTCGGCGTCGAAGCGGCTCCCCCAGAAATGAGCGATGAAGAATCCCACCAGTATTTCTTCGAAGTCTGGCAGACCTTGCAGTATCACTATGGTCACGGTTGCGCACTGATCCCCGACCGCCAGCCAGCGCAGACCCCCTTCTAAAGCAACGAAGGCTTCCTCCGATGATAAAAGAAACCCGGCTCTGCCGGGTTTCTTTTATCGGCAGGGAGCGGCAAGTGTGATGTGTTGCTATAGCAATCCTACCCAGGTCATAGAAATTCCCCTCCTTGTCCAAGGAGGGGTGGTGCGCAGCGCCGGGGTGGTTCGAGTCGCTGATTCCATGACTCATTGAGGATCACTATAGGATAGTGCCTTGGCGCTGGCGGGAACCTCGCCAGCATTTTCTATCAAACACCATTAGGCGATCCTGGATGTAGGGTTATAGCGCTTACTGCGCAGCAAGTTACGGAGATGCTGCAACTGGCGGCGTCTCCGCTAATTCTGTTCCTTCATAAAGTTCCGCCAGTGGGACGGTCAGGCCAGCGCAAGGCAAGTTTAATTCATCTGATGGATTGTTGAAGTCCGCCCGTCGCCATTCGCTGTTTTCCCGCCAATACAGAGTTGCGCCAACCCGGTCTTGCTCCAAAAGCAGATAATCTTGCAGGCTATCCAGCCGTTTGTAAGAAAACAGTTTTTCCTGCTGGTCGGTCCGGGCCGTTCTACCGGATAACACTTCGACGATCAGACAGGGACGAGTGCGGTAATAGGGATCACGATCATTAGGATCGCAGCAAACCATGAGATCCGGGTAGTAAAAAATCTCAACGCCCAGTTCCTTGAGATGCAGTTTAACGTCGGCAATGAACGCTTGACAAGGCGAACCGCGAAGGTGATTCAGCAGGCGGGCGAACAGATTACCGGCGATCTGGTTGTGCCGGGTGCTGGCGCCCGCCATTGCGTAAATTTCACCATTGATATACTCGTGCTTGATCTCGCTGCGTTCCTCAAAGACGAGATAATCTTCCACGGAAAGCCAACGAAGCTGGAGTTGAGCAGACATTGATGTTCCTCCCGGTTGATGATGTTTCTTCGACTTTTCCTAAAGCACAATCCGCCGAATCGCGAGATTCTCCAAGTCCCTACGCCCAACGCCCATCTCGCCGGCCAGGCGAATATAATCCACCGCGTCCGGTTCCAAACCAAACAACTTGGCCGCCGCCGCATCTGCCGTCACCAGATCGGTTGATAGCAACTGCGACTGCATATTGACGACATCCGCCGCCGACACACCGCGCGGTCCATGGCGCATCATGACGTTATACGCATCCACTACATTTAAATCGGGCTTGTGGTAACTGGCGAAATCGGCGATGCACTGATGCAAATCATTGGTGTGCCATTCACCGCGATCCCAGACGATGCCCATCAGATTCTTCATCGCCACGGTCAACCGGGCGCCGCCATGACTCTTCAACACCGGCACGTTGATGAATACATCAGATTGCAAGATCAACTCATGTTCCTTGGCCTCGCGCAACCGCTGCCCCTTGTCCACCGCGACAGTCTGAAAATAGCCTTCGCTGTTGCCCGGAGCGATCTTGCCGCCGGCCTCCTTCACCGCCTGCTCAATGCCACTGGTGCGGTAACTGTCCCGCCAGGCGTCGCAGGTGTGATCGAACACATAGACCTCTTTGGCCCCGGCCTGTCGGCAATGCTCGATAATGCGGCGCACCAACCGAGGGTTGGTGTTCGCGGCCCGCTCCGGCGCGACATTCCAGCCAATATTGGGCTTGACCACCACGGTCTGGCCCTTTTTGACAAAGCGCCCCATGCCCCCCAAGGCTTCAATGCCCCGGTCGAACAACACTTCCGGGTCACCATTCTTGACCGCGACCAGATCGGGAACGCCAGCCGCTACTTCCCCGGCGGACAGCCGACCCGTTGAACCCGCTAAACCGGCGCCGAGTGCTTTCAGAAAGGTTCTGCGTTGCATGGCTCCTCCTCAACATTTTTACAGCAATTCCCTGGATCAAGGCGAGGGGGTCAGTCGGCGAGGCTGATAGACCCTCTCTCCCAACCCCTCTCCCGCAAGCGGGCGAGAGGAGTTTCAGAACCGGAAGCGCCGCAGGATGGTCAGCGACGACAGCGCACCGACCAATTGGCGATTTTCATCGACGACCGGCAAGCGGATATAGCCCTCCGACAGCAGCGTCAGCGCCTCAGACAGTGGCGCCTCGGGATCGACTACCGGATGATTGACAGCGAAATCGCCCACTTTGCGATGCAAATGAGGGATCAGACGGTTGTCGACATCCTCCGCGCTCTCGTTCTCGGCGTCATCGGGCAACTGTGGCTCCAGCGGCAGGAGCATTTTGGAAAACATGAACGAATTGATCGTACCAATAAATTGACCCTGGGCGTTGATCACCATCAGGTCCTGCATGTGCTTGCGAATCATGATCGCCAGTGCTTCCGAGAGTGGCGCGGTATCGACCACGGCGGTGGGCGCAGATAGCATGTAATGTTTGCACTTCATTATTGGGGTTCTCCCGCTGGGTTTAAACCGGCGATGCCGACAGTGGCCATCGCGGCGAATCTGCCGGCGTTAAGAATATCGGATTAGCGCGGCTTTGATCGGGTATTATTGCGCAGCCTTGGCCGCCGTGCATGGCGGGCAATGCACCCGCAAGTTTATTCCGGAGGAACTCTATGATTGTTGGAATTATATCGCTGGTCGCGGGCCTGCTGGGACTGGTCGTCGCCGCGATGTTGTACAGATCGATTGTGCGCCGTCCCAGCGGGGACGACCTCATGATCGCGATTGGCAATGAAATCCAGTTGGGTGCCATGACCTATCTGCGCGCCCAGTATACAAAGATCGGCATTTTCGCCCTGGTCGTCGCCACGCTGTTAGCAGTCTCCGACCAGCACGGCTTCGGCACCAGCATCGCGTTCCTGACTGGCGCGCTGACGTCGGCTCTGGCCGGGCTGGTCGGCATGAAAGCCGCGACCAAGGCGAATGTCCGGGTGACTGCCGCCGCGCGGGATCAAGGGGCTGGCGAAGCCCTGCTGGTCGGTTTCAACGGCGGTGCAGTCATGGGCCTTGCGGTTGCCAGCTTTGGCCTGGTGGGCTTGGGCATATTCTTCACCGGCATGGCGTCCCAGTTCGCGATTCATCCTGAATCCGCCTCAATCATTTGGGGCTTTTCGATGGGCGCTTCTTCCATTGCCCTGTTCGCCCGGGTGGGCGGCGGCATCTTCACCAAGGCTGCAGACGTCGGTTCTGATCTCGTCGGCAAGATTGAAGCCGGCATTCCCGAAGACGACCCTCGCAATCCCGGCGTGATTGCCGACAATGTCGGTGACAACGTCGGCGACATCGCCGGTATGGGCGCGGATATCTATGAATCCTACGTCGGCGCCATGGTCGCAGCCATCACGCTGGCGGCTGCATCCTCGATTGCGGAACTGAATCACTACTTTGGCGAAGGCGTCACCCGGCCCATGCTGCTGGCGCTGCCCCTGATACTGGCGGTGATTGGCCTTGGTTGCTCGCTGGTCGGCATTTACAGCATGACCGCCTTCAAGAAGTACGGGCCGGAAAAAGCGTTGGCCATCGCTGAGTTCAGCTCAGCCGGCCTGTTCCTGTTTCTGACGATGATCATGATGGTACTGTTCGGCTACAGCTGGGCGCTGTTTTTCGCCATCGTGGCCGGTAACCTGGCTGGCATCGCCATCGGTCGGGCGGCTTGGTACTACACCTCGTCCAAGCCGGTGACGCGGATCATCCAATCCTGCAAAACTGGCGCGGCGACCAACATTATCACCGGACTGGCCGTCGGACTGGAAAGTTGCGCGGTGCCGATCCTGGTCATCGTCATTGCGATCTTCGTCTCTCATCATGTGGCCGGCCAGTACGGCATCGCGCTCGCAGCGGTCGGCATGTTGGCGACTGCCGGCGTCACGATGACCATCGACGCCTCGGGGCCGATTTCTGACAACGCAGGCGGTATCGCCGAGATGTCGCACCAGCCGCCCGAGGTCCGCAAAATTACCGACCACCTCGACGCTATCGGTAACACCACCGCCGCTACCGGCAAGGGCTTTGCCATTGGTTCCGCCGCGCTGACCGCACTGGCGCTGTTCGTTTCTTATAAACAAGCGGTCGAACTGGCGGTTGGCAAAATGCCGATGGACATCACCGATCCGATCGTCGTCGTCGGCGTTTTCCTGGGCGGCATCGTCGTGCTGCTGGCTGCGGCTATGACCATGAGTTCAGTCGGCCGAGCGGCGATGGAGATGGTGGCGGAAATCCGCCGCCAGTTCCGCGAAATTCCCGGTCTATTGCAAGGCACGGCTAAACCGGATACTGCACGCTGCGTGGCGATCTCGACCGACGCTGCACTACGCGAGATGATTGCGCCGGGAATGATGGCAGTGCTAGCCCCAGTGATCGTTGGCTTCTTCTTCGGCCCGGCCGCGCTGGGTGGCATGTTGTTGGGCGCGACGCTCACTGGCACCGTCTTCGCCCTGCTGATGGCTAACGCCGGCGGTGCGTGGGATAACGCCAAGAAGTCCATTGAAGCGGGCGAACTGCCCGGCGAGCGCAAGGGCGGTGAAGCGCACGCGGCAGCGGTGATCGGCGATACCGTCGGCGATCCGTTCAAAGACACCAGTGGCCCGGCCATGAATATCCTGATCAAGCTGCTGTCGGTTGTGTCCCTGATCCTGGTGCCGTTCATTACCTGAACGCTTCTTCCCCTCTCCCGCAAGGGGAGAGGGGGAATTCTCCTTGACAAAGACTTGCGCCGCGTCACCGCCAGCGTTCGGGCGGCGCTAGAGATAGAATGTGCTCACTTCCCCCGCTTCCGATCCAACCGCCAGACGAAATCCTCAATGATCTTCCGGTAAAGCTCCTCTTTGAGAACAACATCTTCAACACCGTAATCGATGTTGGGATTATCGTTCACTTCGATGACCACCACGCCTTTGGCTGTCTGCTTCAAGTCCACGCCGTAAAAGCCGTTGCCAATCAGATTAGCCGCCCGAGCAGCGCTTTTGACCACAATCTCCGGTGCATCCTCGACCCGGAAGGTTTTAGCGTCGCCCTCGCGAACGCCACGTCCCTGACCCGACTCATGATGATAGATTTGCCAGTGCTCCCCGGACATGAAGTACTGGCAAACAAACAGTGGAGTCTTATTGAGAATCCCCACCCGCCAGTCAAATTCGGTGTAGAGAAATTCCTGGGCCAGCAACAGATCGGAGGACTTGAACAGCTTGCTAGCCATTTCCAGCAGTTCGGCGCGGTCGCTGACTTTGAAAACGCCGCGCGAGAAGGAACCGTCGGGAATTTTCAGCACGATGGGATAGTGAATCTCGCTGTCCACCCGTTCCAGGTTATCGCGGCGAACGATCACGGTTTTGGGAGTGCGGATGCGATGCATTCGCAGCAATTCATCCAGATACACCTTGTTGGTGCATTTGAGAATGGAATCTGAATCGTCGATGACCACCATGCCTTCGCTTTCGGCCTTTTTGGCGAACTGGTAGGTGTAGTGGTCAATGCCGGTGGTTTCGCGGATAAACAACGCATCGAACTCGGCCAGCCGTCCGTAATCCTTCTTCTCGATCAATTCGACGTTCACCCCCCCTTCACGGCCCGCCTTGATGAACTGTTGCAGGGCCTTGAGGTTGGAGGGCGGCATTTCCTCCTTGGGATTGTGCAGCACCGCCAAATCGTAGCGGTAGTTGCTGCGCGCCCGGGGTTGCCGCCAGCGCCGGCTGAGATAGGTGGCCAGCGCACCGAGAAACATCTCGTCCTGTTCGGCGGACAGCGAGTGCAGGTGCAGGGCCTTGAGCGTGGCGATGCGCCATTTGCCTTGCAGCCGGAATTCCACCCGCAGCAACGGCGAGCGGAAAGCATCGAACAGTTGCCGGGCCAGTTCCTGCAATTCCTTGACCGCGCATTGACCAAAGAAAATGTCCAGCTCAAACCCCGTCGCGTTGAAACCGGGACGGGGTTTGCCCAACACCTGCTGGACATGATCGTCCAGGTCCTCGATATCGAGACTGTAGATCGACTTGCGGCTCAGGTCATTGAGGGTGCGCACGCTGGGAATGACCCGGTGGCGGCGGGCTTCGGCCAGCAGCGAGCAGTAATACCCGACGCTCAAGTAGCGGTAGCTGCGACACAGATTCAGCACCCGCAAGCTGCGGCCAGCGGAAGAATATTCGGGCTTGGCCAGATAATCCTTGGCGGCGACAACAGGCAGTTTAGGGAAATGGGTTTTCCAGTCGGTGGGATTTTCCACCAGAATAATGTGATCAGCCATCGAGGTGAAGCGGCGCTCCTGACGCCAGAAAATGAAGTTAAGACAGTGATGGCGCCGCCGATTCGCATCGGCGGTTGGATCGATAGAGAATGAGGACGGCTTTTTGCGCGGCCTTGCCGTAACGGGCCATGCGCTGAAATTCGCGGTGCGGGATCGGCATGTTGACCGAGTCGGCAACGGTTTCGCCTTCCTCGGTATCGACCAAGGGATCATGGACATAGATGTAATGATCGTCGAAGCCGGTGACGACCACCCAGTGTGGGAAGCGTTCGCCGTAGATGCGATAGGAACTGATCAGCACCAGGGGAATGCCGCCCGCCTCGAACTTTTGCCGCAATTCGTCGACGCCCAGGCTGCCGCAGCGCAGTACGACCGGCAATTGGCGCAGTTCTTCAATCCAGTCCTCCTGTACGAGCCGCATGACTTCCTTCTTTTCCGGGCTGCGTACTGAGTCGACCAGGAATGTCCCATCTTCGTTGACGTGGATTTCCAGACCAAAACCGCGCCGATAGGCCGACAGCGCCAGTCCGTAGGGACCACAACCACCATGGCCGGAGGTCATGAAAATGGTAGTAGCCTCGCGCCAAAGCCGCAGTTCCAGCGTGCGGTTCAATTCGAGCGCCGGGTCCAATGCCTTCATCGCCATCATCAACGCCGCCGGCCCACAGGTGAAATCGAGGGTTTGCTGATAGTACGGGACTTTGACCAGATCGAGTCCGAGTTGCGGAGCCAGGCGCTTTTCGAAACGCAGCGCGGCCATGTGGTCTTCGTAATAGTCCAGTACTTCCTTGAACGGGCGGTAGCCGTGGCGATGGAACAGTTTGAGTGAGGGGGGATTATCGCGGCGTACTTCCAGCCGCATCGACACGCAGTCGCGTTCCAGCGCCGCCGCTTCCGCCGCTTCCAGGAGGCGGTCGCCGATCTTATGGCGGGCAAAGTCGGGATGAACCGCAATGGAGTACAACCGCGCCATGGACGTGCCGCGTGAGAACAGCAGCAGCACATAGCCGCGAATCCGCCCCACATCTTCCTCGAGTAGGGTGACGGCGTGGCCTCGGGTCAACAGGTGGCGAAAGCTGCGGCGGGAAAGTCGATCCGTGTTGAAACAGTGATTTTCAATGACCAGCAGGGCCGACAGATCATCCAGAGTAGCGTGGCGCAGCATAGCGGTTTAAGACGATTCTACCGGCGGAAGCCATAGGCGATGAAACAGCGGGGATGGGCGAAACGGCTTGGCGACAAGGGCCGGGGACAAGCGCGGGGTACCAATCAGCGAATGTTGTTATTATCGCTCGTATCAACCGCTATCGCCAGTGAAAATCATTATGTCAACCCCGTCATCCTTGCTGTTGGAACGTATCCGCCAATTGATCGCCACCCCTTCGGTGAGCAGTGTGTCGCCGCAATTTGATCAGAGTAATCGGCCGGTCATCGACTTGTTAGCAAACTGGTTGGAAGATGCCGGTTTTGCCGTGCGAATCGAGCCGTTACCGGATTGGCCGGGCAAGGCGAACCTGATCGCGACGCTGGGCAGCGGGCCGGGCGGATTGGTGCTGGCCGGCCATACCGATACCGTACCGTTCGATGCCGGTCGCTGGCGGTTTGATCCATTTGGCGGTGTGATCGCCGATGAGCGGATGTATGGGCTGGGTTCCGCCGATATGAAGTCCTTTCTGGCGCTGGCGATTGAAGCGACCAGGGAGTTTGCCGCCGGTGATCTACGCCAGCCACTGGTGATTCTGGCGACCGCCGATGAGGAAAGCAGTATGTGCGGCGCACGGGCGCTGGCGGCGGCGGGTGAACCACTAGGACGCCATGCGGTGATCGGTGAGCCGACCGGGCTGAAACCGGTGCGAATGCATAAGGGCATTCTGATGGAAGCGATTCGTCTGGAGGGCCGCTCCGGGCATTCCAGCAATCCGGCATTAGGCGTGAACGCGCTGGAAGGCATGTATGCAGTGATCGGTGAGTTGCTGCGCTGGCGGGCAGAATTGCAGGCGCGTTATCGCAATCCATTGTTTGAGATTGAAGTACCCACGCTTAATTTGGGACACATTCACGGCGGTGACAATCCCAACCGGATTTGCGCCGATTGCGAACTGCATATCGATATTCGACCCTTGCCAGGGATGACGCTGGACGGCTTACGCGAGGAATTGCAAAGTCGATTGCAGCGCCGGCTCGCCGACAGCGAATTGCAATTAAGTTTCCTGCCGCTGTTTCCGGGCATCGAGGCCATGGAGACGCCGGCGTCCGCCGCCATTGTCCGGGCGACGGAAGAATTGACTGGCACGCCGGCAGGCGTTGTCGGGTTCGGCACCGAGGGGCCGTATCTGAACGCACTGGGTATGGAAACGGTGATTCTCGGTCCCGGCAGCGTGGATTGTGCGCATCAGCCGGATGAATTTCTGCCGCTGGCGGCGATTCAGCCGACGCTGGACATCTTGCAGGGACTGATCCGGCGGTTGTGTGTGCAATCGGTATGAACAATCTGTCCCTGATCCTCGGCGCTCTGGGACCCATTTTTACGTTGATTTTGTTAGGACTGGGTTTACGGCAGTTCGGCTTTCCCGGTGATGGATTCTGGCCCACGGCGGAGCGTTTTACCTATTTCATCCTGTTTCCGGCGCTGCTGGTGCATCGGTTGGCGTTGTCCCGATTAGGCGATTATGCGGTGCTGCCGGTGGCGTTAATCATCGTCGCGCTGTTGCTGACCATGACCGCGCTGGTTTATGCCTTGCGATCCTGGCTGAACGTGGATGGACCGGCGTTTACTTCAGTCTATCAGGGAGTCATTCGCTTCAATACCTATGTAGGACTGGCGGTGGTGCTGGCGGTGTTTCATGCCGAGGGCGGCACGGTGGCGGCGTTGGTCATGGCGATCATGATTCCTATGATTAACGTGTTGTGCGTGCTGGTGCTGAGCGCCCACGCCCATCGCATGGTGACGGTTAGCGGTGTGTTGCGGGGGTTGCTGACGAATCCGCTGATCCTGGGGTGTCTCATCGGAATTGGGCTGAATGTGAGCGGCATCGGTCTGCCGTGGGGTTCAGCAGCGGTGCTGGAAATTCTGGCGCGAGCCGCGTTGCCGTTGGGCCTGCTGGCGGTCGGCGCGGGGTTACAGCTCGATGGATTAGCGCGACCTGGCTTGCTGGTAGCGACCAGTGGTTTGAAACTGCTGGCCCTGCCGGCACTGGCCGCGTTGTTCTGCTGGATCGTCCAGCCGGGACGGCTGGAAGCGGCGGTATTGATCACCTTTGCCGCCTTGCCGGGCGCGACTGCTGCTTACATCCTGGCGCGGCACATGGGCGGCGATGCGTCGTTAATGGCGGCGATTATCACCGTTGAAACGGCGCTGGCGCTGATCACACTGCCATTCGTGCTGGTGTGGGTAGTGTGAGTATTGGATTTTTTAACTGAGTGGGATCAACCGCAGACGGAGGACGTGGAAAAACCGTGAAAGAATTCATTTTAGGCGGCGCTCGCTCCGGCAAAAGCGCCTTCGCCCAACACCAAGCCATCGCTAGCGGCCTGGACGTTTTCTATCTAGCCACGGCCCAGGCGGGTGATACTGAAATGGTCGAGCGCATCGCCCGCCATCGCACGGAACGCCCGGCGGATTGGGGGTTAGTGGAAGAACCTCTGGCGCTCGCCGCTGCCCTGCGCGCTCATGCGCATTCAAACCGTTGTCTGCTAATCGACTGTTTAACTCTATGGCTGAGCAATCTGCTGGCTGCCGGCGATGATCGACTGACGATGGAAATTGACGCCCTCCTGGACACACTCCCGACCTTGCCTGGACATATTCTGCTGGTCAGTAACGAAGTCGGACAGGGCATTGTTCCGGCGAATCCACTGGCCCGGCGCTTCCGCGACGAGGCCGGACGCCTGCATCAAAAAATCGCTGATCGGTGCGACCGAGCTATCTTTATCATGGCTGGCCTACCCCTCATCCTTAAGGATTGTCCTTCATGAATCATCACTGGTTTAACGAGCCGATTTCCGCTCCGGACGCTGCGACGCTCACCGCTGCCCGTGAACGGCAGACGCAATTGACCAAACCGCCCGGCTCACTGGGCCGGCTGGAAGAACTCGGCATCACTCTGGCTGCGATGCAAAACACCCAGCATCCCCGGGTCGAGCACATCTGGATCACCGTGTTCGCTGGCGATCACGGCGTCGTCGCTGAAGGCGTATCCGCCTTCCCGCAGGTGGTGACCGCGGAAATGGTGCGCAACTTTGCCCGAGGCGGCGCGGCGATCAGTGTGTTGGCTCAGGAATGGGGAGCGCGGCTGGAAGTGGTAAATGTCGGCACGGTTGAGCCGATGGAGGATTTGCCCGGCGTGATGCATCACCGGATTGGCCCCGGCACGGCTAATTTCGTCCACGAGCCGGCGATGACCGTTGATCAGTTGCAGGAGGCGCTGGCCGCGGGTTGCCATGCAGCGGATCGGGCGGCGATCGATGGTGCGCATCTATTTATCGGCGGTGAGATGGGCATCGGTAATACCACCAGCGCGACGGCGGTGGCCTGTTCACTGCTGAATCGACCGGCGGCTCACCTGGCAGGTTCCGGCACTGGATTGGACACCGTGGGCGTTCAGCGCAAGGCCCTGGTGATCGAACGGGCGTTAGCCAAACAGCGCAGCGACCAGCCGCTTGAGGCTTTGCAACGGCTGGGCGGGTTCGAGATAGCCGCATTGACCGGCGCCTACCTGCGTTGTGGACAATTGGGGCTGCCGGCGCTGGTCGATGGCTTCATCACGACGGTAGCAGCGCTAGTCGCGGTGCGGCTACGACCGGAACTGGCGGCCTGGCTGTTCTATGCGCACTGCTCCGCCGAACAGGGGCATCGTCGGTTGCTGGAAGCACTGGAAGTTCAGCCCCTGCTTGATTTGGGGATGCGCTTGGGCGAAGGCAGCGGCGCGGCAGTCGCAGTGCCGGTATTGCGCGCGGCGGCGGCGCTACACGCCCGCATGGCCACTTTTGCTGAAGCGGGAGTTTCGTCGGCATGAGCGAGTTCACCGTCGTTGATCTATTGCGGCATGGCGAGCCGGACGGTGGCCAGAAATTCCGGGGTTCCGTTGATGATCCGCTCAATGTGCGGGGTTGGGAACAGATGCGCACCGCGGTGGGCAACTATCGGGAGTGGGAGGTCATCATCAGCTCGCCGCTGATCCGCTGCGCCGCTTTCGCCCATGAATTGGCTGAACGGCTGGATCGTCCCCTGAAAATTGTCCAGGCCTTCAGCGAAATTGGCTTCGGCGTTTGGGAAGGGCGTTCGGTGGCTGAGGTGCATGAAACCGACCCCTTGGCGCTGGGTCAGTTCTGGCGTGACCCGATTACCTATCCCATCCCCGGCGGTGAACCCGTCGTGGATTTCGACCGACGGATTAATCTCGCTTGGACAGCGCTGCTGGAAGAATATCGAGGCCGACATGTGCTGTTGGTGACTCATGGCGGGGTGATTCGCATGGTGTTGCGCCAACTGCTGGAAATCCCGATGCAGCGCATCTGGCGGATGGAAGCGCCGTTTGCGTCGCTCAGTCGGATGCGTGTGCATCGCGATCCAGAATCCGAACCGCATCTGGTGTTTCATAACGGCCGCCTCGCATGATTCGCGCCTTTGTCCTGGCCCTGCAACTGCTGACCCGACTGCCGATTCCGTCCCTGACTACCCCGCCGCAACCTCGGGAACTGGGGTTGTCGGTGCTGTTCTTTCCCGGAGTGGGACTGTTGATCGGTGCGTTGTTGGCCGGTGCGTTGTTGGCCGGAATGCACACGGCCCTGTGGCTGATCGATCCCGGCGTATTGGCGGCATTAGTGCTTATGGTCTGGGTGCTGCTGACCGGTGGTCTGCATCTGGATGGTTTGGCCGATACCGCCGATGCCTGGATCGGGGGACAGGGCGACCGGGAGCGCACAATGGCGATTATGAAAGACCCGCGCAGTGGCCCCATCGCTATTGTGGTCATCGTGCTGTTGTTATTGACCAAGTTCGCGGCGTTGCAGGTTTTACTGGCCGGGGATGCGGTTTTGGTGTTGTTGCTGGCCCCGGTGCTGGGTCGCACCGTGATTGTTTTACTGCTCATCACTACGCCTTATGTGCGGCCCGATGGACTGGGTTCGCCCTACGCGACTTATTTGCCCCGGTGGAGTTGTAGTGTGCTGGTCTTGCTGATTGCCGTGGCGACAGCAGCGTTGCTGGAAGGGCTGGGCGGAATATTGCTGGCGGTCTTGACCATCAATTTTATCGGACTGCGCCACAGCCTGATGACCCGGCTGGGCGGCGTGACCGGCGACACGCTCGGCGCGGTCTGCGAGTTGACGGAAATGGTTGCTTTGCTGGTTCCGGCGTTGCTGGCGGATTAGGGATCAGCAGCTTGTCGCTCGTCAATGACGGGCTATAGTGAATCAAAGCAGGCATCATTTTTTCCCGCCCTGCCGCACGGTAGATCACCAAAATGTAAGGAGGAAGTCGCCATGCTTTACGCTCAACCGGGTCAGCCTGACGCGAAAGTCGCTTTCAAATCCCGTTACGCGAACTTCATTGGCGGCGAATGGACCCCGCCGGTCGAAGGCCGCTACTTCGAAAATGTCAGCCCTGTTAATGGCAAGGTCTTCTGTGAAATTCCCCGTTCGTCCGCCACCGATATTGAAAAGGCGCTGGACGCCGCTCATGCCGCCAAGGATGCCTGGGGTCGGACGTCCCCCACCGAACGGTCAAATCGGTTGCTGAAAATCGCCGACCGCATGGAAGCGAATCTGGAAATGCTCGCGGTCGCTGAAACCTGGGACAATGGCAAGTCGATTCGCGAATGCCTGGCCGCCGACTTGCCTTTGGCGATTGACCATTTCCGCTATTTTGCTGGCTGTATCCGCGCTCAGGAAGGTGCAATTTCGCAAATTGACGATGACACCGTCGCTTACCATTTCCATGAACCACTGGGCGTGGTCGGGCAGATCATTCCCTGGAATTTCCCAATTCTGATGGCGGTTTGGAAACTGGCCCCGGCGCTGGCTGCTGGCAATTGCGTCGTGCTGAAACCGGCGGAGCAGACCCCGGCTTCGATCCTGGTGTTGCTGGAATTGATCGGGGATCTGCTGCCGCTAGGCGTGTTGAATGTGGTTAACGGATTCGGCCTAGAAGCCGGCAAGCCACTGGCGACCAATAAGCGCATCGCCAAGATCGCCTTCACTGGCGAGACTACAACCGGGCGGCTGATCATGCAGTACGCCACCGAGAACATCATCCCGGTAACGCTGGAACTGGGGGGGAAGTCGCCCAACCTGTTCTTCGCCGATGTCATGGCCCAGGATGACGACTTCTTCGACAAATCCCTGGAAGGGCTGGCGATGTTCGCTCTTAATCAGGGTGAGGTCTGCACTTGCCCGTCGCGGGCGCTGATTCAGGAATCCATCTATGACGCCTTCATCGCCCGGGCGGTGGAGCGGGTCAGCAAAATCAAACAGGGCAATCCGCTGGATACCGACACCATGATCGGTGCGCAGGTCTCCAGTGAGCAGATGGAGAAAATCCTCAGCTATCTGGATATTGGCCGGCAGGAAGGGGCGAAATGTCTGATCGGTGGTGAACGCAACGAATTGGGCGGTGATTTAGCGCGGGGCTACTACATCCAGCCGACCCTATTCCAAGGTCATAACAAGATGCGGATTTTCCAAGAGGAAATCTTCGGGCCGGTACTGGCGGTCACGACGTTCAAGGATGAGGCCGAGGCGCTGAGTATTGCGAATGACACACTGTACGGTCTGGGTGCCGGTGTGTGGACCCGTGACGTGAATCGCGCCTATCGCTTCGGGCGCGGCATTCAGGCCGGGCGGGTGTGGATGAACTGCTATCACGCCTATCCCGCACATGCCGCTTTTGGCGGTTACAAGCAGTCGGGCATCGGGCGGGAGACGCACAAGATGATGCTCGATCATTACCAGCAGACCAAGAATATGCTGGTGAGCTATAGCCCCAAGGCGCTGGGTTTCTTCTGAACACCCGGTGAGATAAGGAAATCCGGAGGTAGCCGGATAGCGCAGCGGGTCCCTGCTCGCTCTCTGGCTACTTCACTCATCGCCCTCTTCCACAGTGATCATCTCATGACAGCAAAAGTAGCACGGGTTGTAGCAACTCCAGCGGCGCTGGAACTTATTGAATCGCTCAAAGCGCAGCATGGCGACCTGATGTTTCATCAATCCGGCGGCTGTTGTGATGGCAGTTCCCCGATGTGTTATCAGCTAGGTGAATTTCGTGTTGGCGGTCAGGATGTGCTGCTGGGCGAAATAGGTAGTTGTCCGTTCTACATGGGCGCGGCGCAGTTTGAATATTGGCAACACACACAATTGATCATCGATGTGGTGCCGGGGCGTGGTGGGATGTTTTCTTTAGAAGGGCCAGAAGGTAAGCGCTTTTTAACCCGTTCCCGATTGTACAGCGATGAGGAATGGGCGATTATTGGGATTATCTAATGCGGCTTGCTGGAGATGCCTGTGCGGCGCATTTGGCGGATGGAAGCCCCCTTTGCGTCGCTCAGTCGGATGCGGGTGCATCGCCATCCGGAATCCGAACCCCATCTAGTGTTTCATAACGGCCGCCTGGCATGATTCGCGCTCTTGCCCTGGCTCTGCAATTGCTGACCTGGTTGCCGGTCCCGTCTCTGACCACGCCGCCGCAACCTCGGGAACTGGGGTTGTCGGTGCTGTTCTTTCCCGGGGTGGGACTGCTGATCGGCGCGCTGTTAACGGGGATGCACACCGCTTTGTGGCTGGTCGATCCCGGGGTATTGGCAGCGCTGGTGCTGATGGTCTGGGTGCTACTAACGGGCGGTCTGCATTTGGATGGTTTAGCCGATTTTGCTTATGGGTTCTTCAGAAAACGTGCTGCTTCTTGGAAGCAGCACGGATCGAAGGATCATTAAGATGTTGACGCTAATGCTCAGCATGTTAGTGCTGTTGCTATCGCACAACGGCTTAAATTAATCAATAGGTTGATTGAAGCTCGCTGGATTAGGTGTCAAATTCGACGTAAGATAAGGCGTCATTTATGAGGCCTACTTCATGTTCGTCGGCGCTTTGCGCCGACGAACGGGGCGCGAGTTGAGTCCAACGTCGGGTTCTCGGCGCTTTGCGCCGTCGAACCCTCGTTGGAACGTCACCCCTTCGGGGCGACTTCGTCGTCCCGTACTCGCATCCCAGCCGCCCACCACGACTCGTGGAACTTGACAGTTCCTCGGTCGGGCGGCAGGTCCGCTCCGTGCGGGATGACGCTCAACTCGCGCCCCGTTAGGCTCTACTAAGGCTAAATGCAAGACTATGGAACCAGTTTCAAAATATCTTGATGATGAAGCTTCACTAAAAGATGAAGTGTTAAATTATTTATTAAGTAAGCCTAATGGTGCTGAAACAAATGAAATTTTTAATTTTTTCAGGAATAGAAATAATTATCAATTTCCTTATGATTGGTATTCTTTCAAATTAAGAGTACTACTCATTAAATTTAAAGAAAAAACGAGAAGAATTTCACAAGAGGAAGAATTATACATACATAAGATAAGAATTATTATAGATAATCTTTATAATAATAAAGAAATTGAAACTTTTTCTACAATTCATCGTTACGAAATAGCAAAATGGCACATATCAGAAAATTTTTTGTTGGACAGCTCACTAAAAGATGTACAGTTACTAGATACTCAATCTTTATCTCCAGCAGAGCCTAGCACTAATAAAATAAACAAAAAAATTAGTAATAAAAAATATCAATGTAGAATTTGCAAAAGAAAATTTTCGACAATTGAAGCTCGGCATGACCATAACTCAAGTAAACACAAATCAATTAGGGTAACCATAGTTTCTGGTGGTTTACCTAGCCTTGGAAAGCGTCGATAATTTTGAAAGTGAACTCTAACTGCGCCTTTTTAGCCACTAAAATTCAGCTAACTGCCTAACTGTAGCTTGCACCTGACCCCGCGACGCGGGGCAGGTGAAGCGAGTCGTTAGGCTTCAATCCCCTAGCTATCAGCTATACACATTAAGGTGAAACATGCAGATTAAGCGTCAGTATATCGTCGATGAATTAAACCGTAAGGTTGCTGTTCAACTTGACATAGAGACTTTCACAAAAATAGAAGAGACTTTAGAAAACTATGGTCTTATCCGACTCATGGAGGCAGAAGAACCCGATAATGAGGTATTTAACCTCGAACAAGCTCAATTATATTACCGAACCCTGGAAACGACGCGGTGAAAGTCAGCTATCGCAAGAAGTTTCTTAAACAGCTTGCAAGCCTACCTTCGACTACTCGAACTCAAGTAGAAATCTTCGCCTTTGAACAGCTACCGAATGCAGAATCTATCGCTGAGTTAGGGGTTGTCGAGAAAATGCAAGGACACCGAGGATATTATAAGAGCCGCTTTGGTTCATATCGCGTAGGCATGAAAGTCGAAGATGACACCTTGATTTTACAAATCGTCATGGATCGAAAAGATATTTATAGGTTTTTTCCGTAAAATCAGCCTAACTGGGGCTTGCACCTGACCCGCCTACGGCGGGCAGGTGAAGCGAGTCGTTCGTCGGCGCTTTGCGCCGACGAACGGGGCGCGAGTTGAGTCCAACGTCGGGTTCTCGGCGCTTTGCGCCGTCGAACCCTCGTTGGAACGTCACCCCTTCGGGGCGACTTCGTCGTCCCGTACTCGCATCCCAGCCGCCCACCACGACTCGTGGAACTTGACAGTTCCTCGGTCGGGCGGCAGGTCCGCTCCGTGCGGGACGACGCTCAACTCGCGCCCCGTTGGGCGGACGCCTTCGGCGCTAATAAAGACTTGTCAACAATATTCACTATATATGACAAGGAGGCTGTAGAAATGAATTGGAAAATATTTGGTATAAAATACGATAATCGAGAGACTTGGGCATTTGAACAAATGTCTTATTTGCTGTTTTGTGCAGAGTTCAACAATCGTGTTGGACTATTTCGCTACAAAAATCAAACAGGTATTGAGACAGAGCCAATTGAAAAAGATGGGAAATATTTCGGTTTTCAATCAAAATTCTACACAAACTCAATCGCAAACAATAAAGATGACATTATTGATTCAATCAAAAAAGCTAAATCAAAAAACAAACAATTAGATGAAATATTTCTCTACACCAACCAAGAACTTTCCGAAAGCACCACCAAACGTAAAAAGAAACCTCAATATCAATTAGACATTGAGAAAACCGCTAAGGCAGAAGGCGTAAATATTAAATGGCGAGTTCCAAGTTATTTTGAATTACAATTGTCTTTGCCTGACAACAAATACATCAATGATATATTTTTCAACCTTGACCCGAACGAAGGAGATTTACTTGATGAAATTTCTAAACATAACGAAAATATTCTACAAGCAATTCAAACAGAAATATCATTCGGAGAAAAACAAATTAAAATTGACCGAAGTTCTGTTGTTGAATCAATAGCAAATGCTTCTCAAAAGAAAAAAAACATAATTATTTCAGGCGAAGGCGGTTGCGGTAAAACCGCAATTTTTAAGGAATTTTATAACTCCTATTTTAAGAAAACACCAATTTGTGTTTTTAAAGCAAATGAACTTAATGTAAACCACATTAACAACATATTCCATCTAGACCACGAATTTACATTTGCACAGTTTCTCAATGCCTACAAGGACGAACCTCTTAAAATATTTGCAATTGATTCCGCAGAAAAACTTGCAGAGATTTCTAACAACGATATTCTTACGACATTAATACAAAAGTTAAAAGAGAATGCTTGGAATATCATCTTTACAACACGTTACGCTTATCTTAATGATTTAACTTTTCATATAAAAGAGAATTATCAGTTACCATTCGACGTGAATGATGTTTCTCTGATTGGTATCGACGAATTAAAGTCAATAGCAGACAAATTCAAATTCTCACTTCCCGACAATCAAAAATTCATAGAGCGACTTAGAAATTTGTTTTATCTACGAGAATATGTTCGCCAATATTCTAACATTGACAAAAAAGGAAACTATAAAGGATTTATTGACTTGCTTTGGAAAAAGCGAATACAAAATAATACTGTTCAAATGGACAATTTGCATCTTGAACGAGAGAAGTGCATTATCAGTATTGCTAAAAAAAGGTGCGACACCGGACTATTTTATATCATTTCAGACGATTTGCCACAATCCGCATTGTTTCAATTAAAGCAAGACGAAATACTTGGCTACGATGAGACTCATAGCGGATATTTTATTACTCACGACATCTATGAAGAATGGACGTTGGATAAAATCGTTTCCCGAAGTTTTTCAAACACATCAACCACAAAAGATTTTTTTGACGACTTAGGTAATTCATTACCCATTCGCAGAGCATTTAGGTTGTGGTTATCTGATCATTTATCTGAGAACAGTAAAGAAATAGAAACTTTTATTCAAAGTGCTTTTACAAGTACTGATGTCTCTCAATTTTGGAAAGATGAAATTTTAGTTTCCGTTTTACTTTCAGATTATTCAGAAAGTTTCTTTATGTTCTTTGAGAAAGAAATCATTGCAAATGATTTTAAAATACTAAAACGAGTTTTATTTCTATTAAGAATTGCCTGCACTGATATTTCGGCAATTCAAGATATTGAAATTATAAAACCTAAAGGCAAAGGTTGGGAAGAAGTCATTGCCCTTATTTATAAACATAAAGCTGACTTTTTTGATGGCAATGTGAAACTTATTTTACCTGTTTTAACTAATTGGTGCGAATTCAATAAAAAGGGACTAACAACAAGATACGCAGGATTGTTAACATTAAGCGTAATAAAAAAAACCGAAACCGACCAAAACATCTATATGCATGATGTTGCAGAAGAAAATATTTTGAAAGTGGTTTTCAATACAGCCAATGAACTGCAGTCAGAACTAAAAGAAATATTTGATAAAGTTGTTTCTAATAAATGGACTGACCACAGAGACCCATACGAAGGACTTTGCTCTAAAATCTTAGAAAAACCATACATAGCAATTGAATTAATTAAGACACTTCCGTCATCTGTTATTCAATTATGTGACTTGTTTTGGCAAAAACAGCCCCAAAAACACGACAAATTTGGATTTGGATATGAAAGAGATTCAATGGAAAGTCGTTATGGCTTGTCTGAAGAACATAAATTTGATTATTTCCCTTCAAGTGCCAATCAAACACCAATAAAATGGTTATTACAAATAGCCTTTTACGAAACACTTGAATTTATAATTATGTTTATAAATAGGGCTGTTGAATTTTATAGTAAATCTGACTATGGACAACAAGACGTTAAAAAAATCACATTACACATAAACAAATTGGTAGTAACGCAGTATTTGAGTGGTGCTATTTGGAGTATGTATCGCGGCAACGGAAGTCCTGTTGTTCCCAGCATATTACAGTCGATGCACATGGCGTTAGAAAAAACTCTTTTAGAATTCTCTCAAATCTTAAAATCAGAAATAATTCTGGACATACTTCAAAGAATTCTTATTCAATCAAAATCTGCCTCTCTTACTTCTATTGTTTGTAGCGTTGTGCTTGCAAATCCTAATAAATTCTATGATGTTGCTTTGATTTTATTCAAAACAATAGAATTGTTTCAATTTGACACTTTTAGGTGCGCAAATGAATTTCAAGCGAAATCGCTGTATTCAATAGGATATGGAATGGATAAAATAAGAGACATTTTATATACAGATGAAAGATTGAAAACTTGCGAGGATAAACATAGAAACTCAAGTTTGGAATCATTGTTTTTGAATTATCAGCTTTTGGGTGTCAAAGGATTTACCGAAGAACAAAATACTGAATTCATCGGAAAATTATACGATATTATTGACCAACATAAATCAAATGCTTCAACAAGTATATCGTTTGGTATATTGTTGGCAAGAATGGATAGATGTAATTTAATACCAAAAGTATCACAGTATGACGACAACCATTTACAAATAGAATTTACGCCTAAAGAACTTTCTGACGAACTTAAAAAGGAAAGCGAAGAAGCATTAAATAAATATCAAGACTTTTTCAAATATTCTTCACTAAGAATATGGGCTGATTTTTTGATTGGTGCGAGAAATCAAACCAAAACCGCAAAACAAGAGGAATATGATAACAATCCACTTTTAGCTTTATCAGAAACAAAACAACTTGTTGAAGAACTGAAATCAGGACGAAACGGAACAGTCATGTTTGATTATTCTATACCTGCGTTTTCGTGTTCTAAATTATTACTTGAATATAAAGAAAAACTATCAAAAGAAGATAAAATATTTTGCAAAGAAATAGTTCTTGCAACAATATCTAATCTTTTTGCAGATAACTACGCTTACCAAATTAGTGATGGAGTTGAAGCAGCTGTCCATGCAATTTTAGCATTAGCAAATGAATTTCCAGAAGAAACAGAGGATTATGTTGCAGTAATGGTATTGACTCTTTTACAGGACTTTCGCTTGGAGTTCCAGGTTGTTGATTGTTTTGGTATAATCTCGA
>ENA-UOWG01000964-UOWG01000964.1-activated-sludge-metagenome-genome-assembly--contig:-NODE-964-length-32262-cov-6.066663_pt1 | contig 32262 bp, 26 predicted proteins | sample MGYA00238147_ERZ761563 | MGnify/ENA primary metagenome ERZ761563 (study PRJEB28884, sample SAMN05720216) | anaerobic digester metagenome | isolation source: active sludge of municipal... | reverse complement strand
GATTCCTGGGCCCAAACGGTGCAGGAAAATCAACATTGATGAAGATAATTACCGGAAAGCTTTGAAACCCCGCTTACTGAAATTGACATATCCTGATAAGTCTTTGGAGTTTATGAGCCCCATCCGCCCATGAACTGTCCCACATTGGCAAAAGAGGTCATGGGATTAACACAGCAGACAGGAATTTTCGAGCTGTTAGCTATCATGTACTGCTCGGAAGCACCAACCACATAATCAGCAAAGGTTATATTCTTTGTTGTGACAATCAGAATGAGGTCAGCTTTTATTTCCACGGCAAAATCAAGAGTCTGCTGAGGGAAATTTCCTTTGGGAATCTCATGAACTTCATAAGATATATTATTCTGGATCAGATATTTGATTCCGAAGTTAAGGTTTATCTTAGTTTTCTTGGCAAGGCTCTGATCAGTAACTTCGGCAACAAGGAGGTGTACTTTTGAGTCGAAATATTTCCCCATGAAAATTGCCATCTTCATCTTTTCCTTGTTTTCGGCCCTGAAGTCGATGGGGAATACAATATTATGATATCTTTCCTGGTCGGCGGGAGGATCCTGTACAACAATGAAAGGGACCTTCGATTTAACGATTACTTTGAGAGCCCAGCTACCGGTAAGCTTCTGCATACCTTTCATACCATGGGTTCCCATCACAACAACGCTTGCTTCCTTGTCATTTGCAAACTCGGCAATCTCAGTGAAGATGCTTCCTTTTGATATGTGCCAGGTAATTTTGGTATTGTATTTTGTACCATTCTCGTCAGAAATCTTCTGCAGCATGGTCTTCTTTTCAGCTTCCTCTGAGGCTTTTATGCCTTTGTCAACAATGTGAAGAAGGCAAATGTCATTGCCAACCATGCGTCCGATTTTAGCAGCATGAGCAAGGGCATGTTCCGCAACCACGGTAAAATCCCATGGTACAACGATTAATTTCTTATTCTCTTCCATTGATATCAAAAGTTACAATTAATCAAATCAAAGGTATTTACATTTTAACAAATTTCAAACCAATTATAGAACTTGGCGGCCAACTATTTATTATTTTTGCGCTGCAATTTTTACTAAACAATATTAATAATGAAAAGATTTAAGATCAAGAATCTGCTTAAGTCGCCTGTTGTCGGTTCAGAAGTGCTTGTGAAAGGCTGGGTGAGAACAAAGAGGGGAAATAAAAATATTGTATTCATTGCCTTGAATGACGGATCCACAATAAATAATATCCAGGTTGTTGTCGATGCAGCAGCATTTGATGAAAACCTGCTGAAAGATATAACTACCGGTGCATGTGTGGCTGTTAAAGGCAAGCTTGTTGAATCACAGGGCCAGGGACAGCATGTCGAGATAAATGCTTCGGAAATAGAATTATACGGTAAGAGTGATGCAGAAACCTATCCTCTTCAGAAAAAGGGACATTCAATGGAGTTCCTCAGGGAGAATGCTCACCTGCGCTTCAGGACAAACACCTTCGGCGCTGTGTTCAGGATAAGGCATGCAATGGCTTTCGCTATTCATAAGTATTTCAACGACAAGGGATTCTATTATCTTCATACTCCGATTATTACAGGAAGCGACTGTGAAGGTGCAGGTGAGATGTTCCACGTAACAACTCTTGATCTTAAGAAAATACCAATTAATGAAACCGGATCGGTCGACTTCAGGACAGATTTTTACGGCAAGGAAACTCATCTTACTGTTTCCGGGCAGCTTGAAGGAGAACTCGGAGCGCTTTCTCTTGGTGAGATATATACTTTTGGTCCTACTTTCAGGGCTGAGAATTCAAATACCCCGCGTCATCTTTCTGAGTTCTGGATGATTGAACCGGAAATGGCATTTTATGAGCTTGAGGACAACATGGACCTCGCCGAGGAATTTGTGAAGTACCTCATTAAATATGCTCTTGAAAACTGCATGGAAGACCTTGAATTCCTGAATAATATGATTGATAAAGGTCTGCTTGAAAGACTGAACTTTGTCCTGAACAACAGCTTTGTACGGATTACATATACTGAAGCAGTCAGAATACTTACATCAGCTGAAAGGAAATGGGAATATGCTGTAGGATGGGGCAGTGACCTTCAGGCAGAGCATGAGAGATACCTTGTCGAGGAACATTTTAAACGTCCTGTTATCCTTACCGATTATCCGAGAGATATCAAGGCCTTTTACATGAAGCAGAATGCTGATGGAAAGACAGTAAGGGCAATGGATGTTCTCTTCCCAGGTATAGGTGAAATAATTGGCGGATCGCAGAGGGAAGAAGATTATGATAAGCTTTTGTCAAGGATAAAGGAAATGAAAATGCCTGAAAAAGACCTTTGGTGGTATATCGATACACGCAGGTTTGGTTCAGCGCCTCACAGCGGTTTCGGCCTTGGCTTTGAGAGGCTGATTCTCTTTGTTACGGGGATGTCCAATATCCGTGATGTCATACCTTTCCCCAGAACTCCCAAAAATGCTGAGTTTTAGAGGGATAGTGCAGATTAAGAAAATATTACTGCAATGTTAAGGCAGAAACTTCAGCAGAAACTTCTTCAGAAGCTGTCGCCCCAGCAGATACAGATGATCAAATTGCTGGAGGTACCCACTTTGCAGATTGAGGAACGTATAAAGAAAGAACTTGAAGAAAATCCTGCTCTTGAAGAGGGAGCTGAGGATGAAGATATGCCCCGTGATGAAGCTGAAGATGAGGAATTCGGGGATGAAGAAAACGACAGGGACCAGGACGAGTTTACCCTCGATGATTATATAGAGGAGGACGATATCCCCGATTACAGACTGCAGGCCGGCAATACAAGCAAAGATGATGAGAGAAGATCAGAAATACCTTTTTCTGTAGGATTCTCTTTCCATGAACATCTTGAATCGCAGCTCGGATTGAGAGACCTCACCGAGAAACAGAAAATACTGGGAGAGTATATTATCGGAAACATTGATGAAGATGGCTACCTGCGAAGGGAGCTTGTAAACATAGTTGACGACCTGGCTTTTCTGCAGAATGTTGAGACAACGGAAGAGGAGCTAGAAGAAGTGCTTAGAATAATTCAGGATCTGGAACCGGCAGGAGTGGGAGCCAGGACCCTGCAGGAATGCCTTCTGCTGCAGATTGGCAGGAAGGACAGGAATCTTCCGCTTACACAGCTTGCAACAACAATACTCGAAAATTATTTTGAGGAGTTCAGTAAAAGGCATTATGACAAGATTGTTGCCAGGCTTGGTATTACAGAGAGTGAGCTGAAAAGCGTCATCGATGAGGTGCTTAAGCTTAATCCGAAACCAGGAGGAGTGTACAGCGATCCTTTTAACAAGTCATCACAGCCGGTTATCCCCGATTTCATTCTTGAGCTTACAGAAGATGGCTTTGACCTGCACCTGAATTCAAGAAACCTCCCTGAACTGCGGCTCAGCAATGCCTACAGTGAAATGCTGCAGGCATACAGCAAGGACAGGAGCCAGAAGAAGGAGATGCGTGATGCCCTGCAGTTTGTAAAGCAGAAAATCGACTCTGCCCGATGGTTTATTGATGCGATAAGGCAAAGACAGAATACACTTCTGCTAACAATGAATGCAATTCTGGAATATCAGAAGGATTATTTTATCGATGGCGATGAAACAAAGCTTAAGCCAATGATTCTTAAAGATGTAGCTGAAATGACAGGCTTTGATATTTCAACTGTTTCAAGAGTGGCGAACAGCAAATTCATCCAAACGCATTTTGGAATCCTTCCTCTCAAGTATTTCTTTTCAGAAGGATTGCAAACCGATTCGGGAGAAGAGGTGTCGACAAGGGAAATAAAAAGGATTTTGCAGGATTGCATCGATAATGAACAGAAAAGAAGGCCGCTGACCGATGAACGGCTTACGGAGATACTGCAGGAAAAAGGCTATCAGATTGCACGCAGAACAGTTGCCAAATACAGAGAACAGCTTAATATACCTGTAGCACGACTAAGGAAAGAAATTTAAAAACAGAACGATGGAGAATGAAATCAGAGAAGGTTATGCAGATACTGCAGCACGGGTTGTTTCTGTAATTTTCCATCCTGTATTCATGCCGCTTTTCGGAATGCTTCTCATATTCTCGGCTCCTACATTGTTTGGCTTTCTTCCTTTTAATGTGAAAAAGATACTTTTTTCTGTTGTGCTTCTTAATAATTTGCTCCTGCCTCTTTCACTGCTGCCCTACCTTAAGTACAGGAAATATATAAATTCCTGGACCATGGAGACAAGAAAGGAAAGGATGCTTCCGCTTTTCATTACAACTGTACTGTATGCAGCTACATCATATATAATAATAAGATATCCTGTACCTCTTTTTATAAAAACATATATTATGGGGATCTTCCTGATCTCCCTTGCTATAACGGCTGTTACTCTGTGGTGGAAGATATCAATTCATGCAACTGCCTGCGGTGCAGTAACCGCAATGGTTGTTGTGCTGACATTTAAAATGAGTTCGTATCTTATGTGGCCGCTGTTGCTTGTGATAATGTGCTCAGGGCTGGTACTTTCGGCAAGGCTCAGACTGAATTCACACAGCCCTGCTGAAGTATGGCTGGGCTATTCAGGAGGTTTTGCTGGACTGGGCCTGCTTATGTGGCTCATCTGATAATTCATCAAGCGCACTTCTTAATAACTGCCTGCTTAAATTGAGTATCTCGCTGCTGTTATAATTCCTGACAGATGCAACAGGCAGGTCTTTATCAAGTTTTTTTTGTCTGATACAACTGAAAAGTCCTTTCTGTGAAAGGTACTCTGCAAGATATTCCTGTTCAGTCTGGCCGGGAGTTGGTATAAGCAGGGCGCTCCTTCCGAGAGCTGTAAGATCCATAATTGTTGAATAACCTGATCGGCATATAATTGCAGAAGCCGACAGAACTATATTCTTAAATTCCCCTGCAGGCAGATGGTTATAATAATCAATGTTTCCTGATCTGAATACTGATACCTCTTTTCCAGGCAGACCTCTCAGGATAATTGCCTGACTGCTGTTTACATTTAGTACCGCACTCAGCTTTTTTTCAAGTATACTTCTCTGCGGCTCTGGTCCTGAGAGCAATGCAACAATCCTGTGAGCAGTTGTTTCAGGATTGTCATTTATTGAAATACCGGAAAAGCGGGAAAGAATGCCGATATATCTTTCATTTCCGGGGAGCTTTGTACTGTGCGAAAGACGACCGGAAAGATTATTGTCACCCGGCAGATCGGGAATAAGGCAGAAGTCGTATTTTCTTATGATATACCTGTGTAGCATGATTCCGGCAGGTTCAAGAAATCTGAATATCCCGGGAAAAGGTATTCTGAGCTGATGTGTAATATAAGCAGTTCTTACTTTTTTATTCCACAGGCCGAAGCGGTTATCGCTTATGACAATATCAACAGAGTGTTCCTGTATGATTTTTTCAAGTCGCCTGTGTTCACGTACAATTTCATAGATAAGTACAGGAAGATGCAGCAGGACAGAAATATACTGTGGCAGTATACCAGAATATTGAGGTCTGAATCCCGGGAATTTAACCTTTTTGCATCCCGGCAGCTCACTGTCGGCAAATTTCAGGAGTTCCTCACCTGCCGCGAAGATCACATTATGACCGCGGCTGATGAGCTCATCTGCAACAGGGATCATCCTTGAAGCATGACCCAGACCCCATTCCAGGGGACAGATAAGAATGTTTTTCCTGCTTTCCAATTTTAACCTGAGACCTGTGTCTTTATTCCGAGCGCTGCAACTTTTTCCGCAATCTCCTTAAGTTCCTTCAGGGATACTTTTTCCAGTTTTCCGCCTTCGGGAGTATCCCTCGATATAGTGTAGATCATCACCTCCTGTGGTCTGATCGCGCTTAGAGCATTAAGCCATTCCTTAAGCTCCTCAGGAGTTGTGTTGTCAATCCTTGATCCTCTGAATTCCCCACGAAGAAAGAGTGTCTGAATAACAAGCGTCCCTTTAAATTCCTTAAGCTGTTCAATAAGGTCTGCAGCAATAATTTTCCTGTTTGGCTGGTTGTGAAGGTTAATTGTGCTGTCAAATGCTGAATCAAGTTTCAGTATGTTCTGATCAACCTTTAGCAGGGCTTTTCTTATTTCCGGTTTTTCAAGAGTAGTGGAGTTTGAAAGTACTGCAATCCGCGCCTTTGGGAAATATTTGTTTCTCAGTGCTATGCTGTCGTCTATTATTCCCGGGAATTCCGGGTGAAGTGTCGGTTCTCCGTTTCCGGCATAGGTAATAACATCTGGCGCCTGATTATTTTCTTTCATCTCTGCCAGCTTGTTTTCAAGTGAGGAGCGGACCTCGCTGCGTGAGGGCAGATTTGAAGGTTTGCCTCCATAGTCAGAGCTCCATCCGCATTCGCAGTATATGCAGTTGAAATTGCATATCTTCCTGTTCAAAGGAAGCAGATTAATACCCAATGACACACCCAGCCGGCGGCTTCTTACGGGTCCGAAAATAATTTCATCAAAGAGAAATGTAGCCATTTACAGTTATTGAGCTTACAAAATTAACATTAAAAGTTTTGCGACCGGCTTTACCTCAGGAATTCTAGATCAGCCTCTTTGAATAAGTGCCGGGGAGCAGTTTAAGGTTCTCCAGATCAGGATCGCTTAAAAGTACAAGTCCGGGTCTTTTGCCCGGCTCAATTGTTCCGTAAGTATCTGTTGCACTGAGAGCCATGGCCCCGTTTAATGTAGCCCATTCAACAAGATCTGCAAGCTTGATAAAAGGAAAACTTTGCTGCAGGATCTTCATCTCATTCACCATGCTTATAGTATCATTTGATGCTATGCTGTCGGTTCCTGTGACAAGTTTGCATCCGGAATCAATTAGCAACTTAACTTGAGGCAGCTTTCCTTCAATATAGAGGTTCGATCCGGGGCACAGGCACCAGAAAGTATTATTCCTTGAATTGACTTCAGAAATTGTTTCTTTGTCGGCAAAGGTGTTGTGTATAAGCAGCAGGTTTCCATTGCTGGTCAGCTCTTCCATAACGCCGGCAGAATGGTTTCTGACAGTATCCGGAGCAGGAGGCATCAGTCCGGAACGTATGTACGATTCGGCAAGAGGTCCTTTTTTCTCAATCAGAAAATCCTTTTCACCGGAGCTCTCCATAAAATGGACAGATGTAAGGCTGTTTTTCTCACCAGTCTGCTTCAGAAGACGCAAAAGAGTCAGAGATACTGAGTAGAAGGAGTGAGGCACAATATTGCAGGGAATTCCGTATTCCTCGCTTTTCTGCTTCAGCCAGAGAGCTTCTTCAATTCTTTTTTCTGCTTTAGAGGGATCAATGCCAAATACTTCTATCAGGTTGATGTATTTGATCCTGCTGTTGCGTTTTATGCTGAAGGTGTCTTCTGTATTGCATATATCGGAGCACAGAACAACACCCTCATCCGACATTAACCTGTCAGTCTGCCGGGCAGCAGTTTCAATAGTTTTGTCATCGCTTCCCCTTAAGTCCCGGATCTGTTCAATAAAGTTGCCTAGTCCCGTTCCCCTTTTTGTCCTGCCTTTCAGATGTGACAGTTCGAGGTGGCTATGACAATTGACCATTCCCGGAATAATGATGCCATTATAATATTCGAGTAAAGCCCTGTCATTCAGCCTGCCGCCGGTATCCTCAACTTTTAAGATAAGCCCGTCATCATCAGTCGTTAATATGCCACGTTTCAGGGGAGCTCCTGTGTTCGTGAAGATATATTGTGCTGAGAAATACCTCATATTTCCTATTCTGGCATGCTCAAAGTAATTCCTTCAAAATAAACATGTTCAGGTCTTTCATCAGGCGGGGTACAGGTATCAAGAAGGCTGCCGTCAACCTGGATGGCGCCTGAAACCGGAACAAAGATCCTTACATTGTATAAATGGGGCATGCCATCCTTTGGAAACACCGGAGACTGGAAAAAGTATTTTTTCCCGGTAAGGAGGCTGTCGGCTGATATTGCAGAAATGCTGACCTTCTGATCAGCAGACTGGTCATCGGGGAAAAGAGTTGCGGTGAACTTCAGGACATATTGCCTGTTTCCGTTAAGAGTGACTCTGAAGTCGGGTGAACTGATAGATACAATATCAGGAAAGTAATAGTTTTTTTCCCCCGGCCATACATTCGAAGTACGTTCTCTTTCGAGCATTACCTCCTTCGCCAGTATTGATTCCATTTCACTGAGCTCTGCCAGTATTTCGTCATATATTTTTGTCAGTTTCCTTGGCTTTCTGATGAAATAATATCTTACTGTTTTGTCAAAAGCTGCTTTTGTATATCCGTGTTTATCAATGATATAGTTATAAGTGGCAAGTGAGTCAATTTTATATACCCAGTTCTGTATCCTGGGATTTGCAAGCAGTCCGTCGGATATATGGATCTCTGTGAGTATTGAAATAAAGTCCTTCTCCGGTATTGTCCCGGTACTGTCCGGTTTCTCAACTTTTGCCGTGCATGACATAAGGATCAGTAACGGAAGGAGTATGAGGACAGGACGATAAGGTATTATCTTAAAATATTTCATTTCCGGTTTGACATGTAAATATAATACTGCTTTCAGACATTTTTGTTAAGGTATTTCCTTGTAAGATACCTTACCGGGTACCATGCTGCCCAGTAACCTATTATGAGGACAGTCAGGGGAACAATAATAAAATCCCTTATTTTCAGCACAACGGGGTAGGCATCCATAATCAGCGACTCGCTCTGAAGTCTGACAAGCCCGAAACGTTGTTGCAGCCAGCAGACAAAAAAACCAAGGACCAATCCTGCCACAGCTCCGATAATTGATATGAGCCATCCTTCGAAAATAAATATCTTCCTTATCAGGTTGTTGTCAGCTCCAAGGCTTTTAAGTATCTCAATATCCCTTTCCTTCTCAATAATAAGCATTGTCAGTGAGCCGATTATATTAAATGAGGCAATTACGAGTATGAGTGTGAGAATCAGAAATATAGCTAGTCTTTCCGATTTCATGACCTTATAGAAAATCTCCTGCTGTTCATACCTGTTCTGAACCAGAAAGTTTTCTGAATACAGTTTTTTTACGTTTTTCTCGATTGTCTCCTGGTCGGCCGTTTTATCGGTCTTTATTTCAATTGAGCTTACAGCGCCCTCTTTTTCAGTAAGTTCCCTGACAAAGTCGATTGGCAGGTAAACGTATTTCGAGTCGTATTCCTTTTCAACCTCAAAGATCCCCGAGGGGAATATATATTTCCTGTTAAAGGCGTCTTCGGCGTTAAGAGAAGTGCCTTCGGAATGGCCGGGGACATATATGCTCAGGGGAGTTACAAAATTGATCCTTATTCCCAGATACTGAGAAACACCAAGTCCAGGAACGGCATAAGGCCTTTCATTACCTGATTTCAGAGTGAATTCACCCTCCCACATTGAACTGTCGATAGAGCTTACGGCAGAGTAGTTCCCGTCAACACCCTTGATTGTTGCAATATACTGTCGGTCGCCGTATTTTAGCAGGGCATTTTCCTCAAGGGCAAGAGAATACACAGCTATTCCTTCTATTTCCGACAACTGTTTCAGCATTGAAGAGTCAGCTGTGAAAGTTTTTCCGGTTGCAGCAGTGATCTTAATATCAGGATCAAAAGTATTGAAAATTGAACTTACAAGTTTTTCAAGCCCGTTAAAAACCGAAAGCACAATAATGAGAGCCATTGTGCCAACAGTAACTCCTGCAACTGATACCCCGGAAATTATATTTATTGCATTCCGCGATTTTTTTGCGAAAAGGTACCTTTTAGCGATGTAGACAGAAAGTTTCATCCTGTTTATTTCGTTGCAGTTACAAGCAATCCGGTTCCTTGTTTATGTTTAAGGTTTACATCCAGAAAGTTAAGCAATAGGGAGAACGGAAAGAAAAGCAGGTACCAGAAGGGAAGGATAATAAAGAACAGGTAAGAAATGTTCAGCATTTTGATGGGGTATTTCATAGAAAGCTTCCATGAAACACTACCGGGCACGCCATAGGTATACTCTGTGCTTACTTTCCTGAAGCCTGCCTTTTCAAGCTTCTCTCTTATATCTCCGACGCCATAACCGTCTCTTACATGTTCGCCAATGAACGAGTGGTCATCATCTCCATGCACATCGGAACCTCCCTTATCGGAAGGTGTTGATATAATGAGAGTTCCGTTTTTCTTCAGGGCGTTGTAAAAATTATTGAATACCGCCTGATCCTCTTCGATATGTTCCATAACATCAACAGAAAGAATCAGCTCATAAAGATCAATCTCACTTAGTTTTGTGAGATCGAGTGTTTCGAAAGCAATCCTTTCAGAAAGGCCTGCCCTTGAGAAAAAGTTTTGGCAATCTGCAATGTGTTCATTATCAATATCAACAGCCTTAATCTTCCACTCCCTGTTCATTTTGCACATTCTCCATGAGTACTGCCCGAAACCACATCCTGCATCAAGTATTGTCACAGGTCCGTTAAATCCTGCAGCTGTTTTTTTAAGTGCTTTTTTTACATGCCAGGTGCGGAGAAGAAGCAGATCAAGAAGGCTGTAGAAAGTTTTTCTCAGCAAAACAGAACCGGAGAAAAACCGGCCCAGAGTCTTTTTTATAGGGTCATATTGCATTTATGCTATGATTTGAGCAGCTTGTCGATCTTATCGATATAATCCAGGCTGTCATCAATATGGAAGGCAATGTCGGGAACTATCCTGAGCTGTGTCCTTATTTTATGCCCAAGCTCAAACCTTATCTTTGAGCTGTGCTCTTCAATAATCTTTAATATTTCTTCCTGGTTTGTGGCCGGGAAAATGCTAAGGTAGATCTTTGCAAATGACAGATCGGGGCTTACTCTTACTTTTGTTATTGAGACAAGCTTGCCATGAGCAAGCTCATTTCCCTTTTTCAGAAAGATATCGGCCATCTCCTTCTGTATCAGCCTTGCTACTTTTTTTTGTCTCGTCGATTCCATGGCCTAATTATTTGAAAGTGCAAAGGTAATAAAAAATGGCGTAACGGCGTAATGACTGGAGTTTGAAGGGGTGGGTTTATTGGTGAATGACACACTGCTCAGGGGAGCATTGGTTAATATGTTTTCCCGGTTCATCTTCCTGCCTTTACGCCTTTGTGCCTTTGCGACTTTGTGCCTTTTTATTAAATTTGACCAAAATTTTAAAGAGGCGATGGATACAGTAGTAAGTGGCATAAGATCAACAGGCAATCTTCATCTTGGAAATTATTTTGGTGCGGTCAAGAATTTTCTCAGAATGCAGCACGAGAACAAATGTTTCTTCTTTATTGCAGATTATCACGCACTTACAACACATCCCAAACCGGAGGACCTTCATGGAAATATAAGGCAGGTCCTTGCAGAGTACCTTGCCTGCGGAATTGATCCGGAAGTTGCAACGGTCTTTGTTCAGAGTGATGTACCGGAGGTATCAGAGCTCTATCTGCTTCTCAATATGAATGCATATATCGGAGAGCTTGAAAGGACTGCCTCGTTCAAGGAAAAAGTAAGGAAACAGCCTGATAATATAAATGCCGGCTTACTGACCTATCCTGTACTTATGGCTGCCGATATAATAATACATAAGGCAAACAAGGTGCCCGTGGGAAAAGATCAGGAACAGCATCTTGAAATGACAAGAAGGTTTGCCAGGCGTTTCAATATGATGTATGGCGTGAATTATTTTCCTGAGCCTGATGCATATAACTTTGGGCAGCAGCTGCTTAAAATCCCCGGTCTTGACGGTACCGGAAAGATGGGGAAGAGTGAGGGCAACGGAATTTTCCTTGCTGATACTCCCCATGAAATCAGGAAAAAAGTTATGCGTGCTGTCACTGATACAGGACCCACTGCTCCCGGACAGGAGCCATCAGAACCTGTTAAGAACCTCTTTACAATAATGAAGGTTGTTTCAGATCAGTCTGTTGTTAATTATTTCACAGATAAGTTTGCCTCATGCGAAATCCGGTACGGGGATATGAAGAAGCAACTGGCTGAGGACATTATTAAAGTCACTGATCCGGTACGTGAACGTATCAATGAGATTCTTGCAGATAAAAAATATTTGGCAAAGGTGGTGGCTTCAGGTGCTGAAAAAGCGCGTGAAAGTGCGGCAAAAACAGTAAGGGAAGTCCGTGAAATAATAGGATACAAACCATTCTGAAAGAGAAAGCCAGGCCTGGAGCCTGGCTGCCCTGATGGGATCAGGGATATGATTGGGATTGCCTTGTTATTTACATTATGATTCAAAATGTGTGCCAAAGGCAAAGTCAGACACAAGATTTTTTGTATTACTTTCGTTTAACCTTGCAACATAAGCATAGTGTTTTTTGTCTATCTGACAGGCAATGGGAAAACGTTTAGCCATAATAATCCTTATCATCTTATTCTCAGCTACGGGAATACTTGGATACCTTTTTTTCAAATCGAGGCAGACGCTTCTTGCAGATCCATATAATGCCGTGGTTCCCAATACATGTTTCATTATTGAAACAGCAGACCTAAAAAGTTTGATTAACAGCCTTACAAGTGGCCAGGGACTGTTCGGAGAACTTGCAGGAGTCAGGGACCTGAAGTCTTTTAACACAAGGCTGAAGTTTTTTGCAGACCAGCTGAATAAAGCAGCTTATTCTGAAATACTGAATGAGAGAAATACCGTGATTTCGGTTTCAGCTGACGGTAAATCAAAGCTGCAGGTACTTTTTTCTTCATCAGTTTCCGCCGGTTTTAAAAAAAGACATTTATACCAGGCGCTGAAAGCTTCCGGAGCGGGTAATATTTCGGAAAAGGAAAGAGGGAAACTCACAATTCTGGCCGTCCCTTATAATATTGATTCCGACAGAGATACGGTTTATCTTTCACTTGTTTCGGGTCTTCTGCTCCTGAGCAGTTCAGAAGATCTGATAATTGATTCGGATTCAACAATCTCAGCAGGAGCCGATATCAGAAACACTAACGGATTTATGAAAGTTTTGCAGGCTTCCGGCAGGAAAGCGGATAAACTTTTTGTGTTATTCAGAAATCTTGAGCCTGTACTTAAAGAACTTTATTCAGAAAAGGGGAGGCTGGTATCTGAAAAAATACGCAGGATGGCTGATGTCGCATCATTCGATATTTACATAAATGAAGGTGGTCTTGTACTAAGCGGTTACACTGAGAGTACGGGAAACAGCCAGGGAATTAATGCTTACAAGCATGCAGATGCAAAAGATTTCGGTACTTATAAGATTCTGCCTGCGTCAACAATTCTTTTTGAAACATCAATAAGAAAAGCTGAAAAGGCAATGCCTGAGCTGAAACAGCCGGAAGAACCTGTGGGGATGCCGGTTACAGGACTGAAACAATATCTCGGAAACGAGATCAGCAGGGCTTACATCGACATCAGAACCAAGCCTGTCAGTGAGAATTCAGTACTTATTTATGAGCTTAGCGACAGGAATCTTGCTGAGCAGTTTTTCACAGGAAAGTCTGAAAATGCGGCTCAGACAATATATTTCACTCCTGATGATGTTACAAGAATACCTGTATATAATATTGATATATCAGGTTTTGCAGGCTCTGTTGAAAAAGGATTCGCGGATGATGCGACTGAAACCTTTGTTACATTTTATGACCGGTACATGATAACCGGCAATTCATACCTTACAGTTTCCCGGCTTCTTTATGATAACCTGCTCAACAAAACGCTTGAGAATGATTTGCTTTACAGGGAATTTGAAAGCACTCTTCCAAGCAGGTCGGGATATTTCTTTTTCTGCGTACCATCAAGGATAACAGATTTTCTGAGCTCATTGCTTAAACCTGAGCTTATCTCATTTTTCAGGAACAACAGAAGCTTTGTTAATAAAATTTCCGGTGTTGGATATCAGATGGCTCCCAGTAACGGCATGATATACAACAGTATATCAGTCAGGTTCAGGCAGGATGAAAGGGAGGAATCGACAGCTGAATGGGAGACTCTTCTTGATACCCTCGCAGCAATAAAACCTTTCTTCTTCACAAATCATATTACAGGTGCGAGGGAGATCTTTATACAGGACCTGAACAATAATGCCTATCTAATAAACTCAGCCGGAAGAGTACTCTGGAAAGTCCCTTTGAAAGAAAGAATTACTAGTACAGTCTATATTGTTGATTATTTCAAAAACGGCAAATTACAGTTGCTGTTTTCGGGAAGGGAGAATCTGCACCTACTCGACAGGAATGGTAATTATGTTGACCGTTATCCTGTAAAGTTGCGATCAACGGCTACAGGTCCGCTTTCAATGTTTGACTATGACAATAACAGGAATTACAGGCTACTGATAGCCGGAGAAGACCGGAATGTTTATGCTTATGATATAAAGGGCAGTGTTGTAAAGGGCTGGAAACCAGTGAAGACGGCAGAGAGAGTGAGCTCTGAAATATCTTTTTTCAGGAATTCAGGGAAGGATTACCTTGTAATTTCTGACGAATCATCTCTTTATTTTGTTGACCGGACAGGAAACAAAAGACTCAGCCTTAAGGAACCTGTTACCAGAGCTCAAGGATCAGCAATGAGACTTTCAGGAGGCAGTGAGCAGTCAATTGTCTGTTCTTCACCTGACGGAACTGTACAGCACATATATTTTGACGGAAGTGTGAAAAAATTCAGTCTTAAAAACTTCAGTGTTGACCACCTGTTTGAATTTTTTGATGTAGACGGGGATGGCTTTGGCGAATATGTTTTCATTGAAAAAGGGATATTGTATCTTTATGATCATGATAAATCAGAGATCTTCCGCCGTGATTTTGAAACAACAGAAGCCGGAGGGCCTATAAGTTTCATATTTTCGGCTGAAGACAGGAAGATTGGCATTTTTGACGGCAGCAGGAAACTGATATACCTTATTGAGAAAAACGGAGAGACAGCAAAAGGATTTCCGTTAAGAGGAGCTTCAATGTTCTCAATAGGCAGACTGTCAGACAGAAGCGGCTGGCATTTGATTGTGGGCGGAACCGACAGGTTCCTGTATAATTATAAACTGGAAACTGATTAAATATTTTCTGATGATAAAACGTTTTTGCTTACTGGCTGTTGCAGCAATTTCCTTATTCATCCAGGGATGTGTTAAGGAGACTTATGATATGACAAAACTGTCAGAGGAGGTGCGTCTGTCTCCTTCTCTGGCTATTCCGGGCCCCAGGGGGGAAGTGTTATTCAGCGATATTGTCAAAGCCAATGATACAGTTCTGTTTGATGACGATAATTTTGTAAGGTTAGTTTTCAGGCAGGATTCTGTAATCAATCTGCAGCTTGAAGATTACTACGATCTTAACGACATGGTGAATTTCCGGCAGTCATATCAGTTCGGAGTAATCTCAATCGGATCATTTCAGAGCACCCTTACTCTTACACTTAATCAGATAACGCAGAGCATGTCGTCTGCTACAAGGAATCAGATAAGTGCCCTCGACGATGGCTCAACACATCTTTTCCCGGCCTTCCCTTCGGTAAACCTGGGAGAAAAAACATTCCCGGCTTTCCCGGGCTTCGACAATGCAGTGTTTCAGTCGGGTTACCTCGATATCTCCCTTACTAATAACCTCACAACCCCGCTTTCAGGTGCAACCCTGAATTTGTATAATTCATCTGACCACAGTACTGTAGGTTCAGTTACCCTACCTGAAATACCGGCAGGTCAGACCATTATCCGCTCTGTCGACCTGGCAGACAAGAGAGTAACCAGTTCCCTGGTTGCAGCAATAGTACTTTCAGGAAGTTCAGGCACTTCAGCACCTGTTATTATCAGCCTTAATAACAGCAGTATATCAGTGCTTGCAGGAGGAAGGGATCTGAAGGTAAAATCAGGAAGGATTGTGATTCCTTCACAGAGGATCAGTTCTCTTGACGAAAAGGACACAATTACTTTCGATCCGGGTGAAGGAATTGAGATTGAGAAGATCAGGATAAATGCAGGTAATGTTTCTTACAAACTAACATCAACAACTTCCCTGGCTTCAAGCTTTACTGTCACCCTGCCAACTGCAATAAAGAATTCGGCTGCTATCACAAAAACTATAAGTACCGCAACCGGAACAGTATATACAGGAACTATTGACTTCAGCTCATCTGTTTCCGATCTTGGCACTGACCCGGCACATCCATTTAACAGGATTCCAATGCAATACACCCTTAATGTCAGTTCAGGGGGAGTGCTTGTAAACTTTAACAGTACTGACAAGATTGAGCTGGAATTATCACTTAAAGACCCCGACATAGACTATGTAAAGGGTTATTTTAGTCAGATATCTGAAACAATTGAACCGGATACTCTTGATCTTGATATTGATGAAATTCTCAACTCGCTTACCGGGGAATTCCTGATATCAAATCCCATAATACGCCTTAATTATTCAAATTCATTTGCAATACCCCTGAAAGTTGATTTCCAGGCTACAGGTTCAAGGGGGTCACGTTCGGTAAATCTCAGCCTTGACCCGATAATGATTTCCTATCCCCAATACCCTGAAAGCAGGGACATATCATCAGTAATTACAATTGACCGCGACAACTCTGACCTGCCTGAGCTGATATCTCTGCCTCCGGGGAAAGTTGTCTTTTCAGGTTCGGCTGCAATGAATCCGGACGGAAATACAGGTGCTAGGGATAATTATGTATTCGGGAACAGCAGGTTCCTGGCATCGGCAGAGGTGGAAGTACCTCTTGAGTTCAGGATGAATAATCTGCAGTTTGCTGATACAATTGATAATTTCCTTAAACTTGACGAGGATGAAGACAGCCCTGTTAAGCCTGAAAATTTCAAATCCCTTGAGCTTTTGCTGACTGCAACAAACTATTTCCCGCTTGGTGTGGGAGTGCGCATGGGACTGTACGATGAAGATACCCGGAAAGTCCTCAGTGACATAGATGCATCTAAGTTGCTTGAAGCAGCGCCTGTTAACCAGAGTGGAAAATCAACAGGCTTCAGGGAAACAAAAACTACTTTTGAGATTGACCAGGACTTCTTCGATGCTATAAAGTCGTCGGAGAAGATAATAATATGGTTTACGCTGAACACCTCATCTTCCGGCACTGTTGATGTAAAGATCTACTCTGACTACAAGATAGGATTCAAGACTTCAGTTGTAGCCAAACCGGAAATAATATTCAATTAGGAATTTATAGAATACACAATATGCTAAGTAAATTGAAATTCATCATAACAGGAAGCTTATCGCTGATTTTCATTATGGCCTCAGCACAGGAAAATCAGGTACTCTACTTCATGAACCTTCCACAGAACCATCTTGTAAATCCGGCATTAAGACCGTCCAATTCAGTTTCAATAGGGCTGCCTGTTATTTCCGGTATTTCTCTCAGCCTTAACAATAACTTTTTCAACTATTCCGATATCTTCTTCAAAAAGGCAGGTTCGGACTCTGTTTATAGTTTTCTGAGCTCAGAACAGGCTACTGATGATTTTCTCTCGAAAGTGAATAAGAAAAACTCATTTTCACCGCAGATTTCAATCCCTGTCCTGTCAATTGGTTTTAAGACTTCAAAAGGGCTTTATTTTTCTTTTGACTTCATTCAGAAGGCTGATGCCAACGGCGTTTTGCCGGGTGATATAATAAAGTTGATGCTGAAAGGAAACGGCAGCTTCCTGAATGATAAGATAGATCTTTCTTCAATGAGGATGGATATGAAATATTACAATGAGATAGGGCTGGCTGTTTCAAAAGATATCACAAATAATCTGCGGGTAGGGATAAGGCCCAGGATCATGACCGGGATTGCTGCAACAAGGTTGAAGAATAAATCTCTCGGAATAAGGGTGAATGAGGATTATTCTCATTCAATTGATGCTGATGTCTCTGCAAATTTTGCAGGACCTTTTGATGTGCTGACAAACAGTGAAGGTGATCTGGAATCGGTTGAATTTGATTCTGATTATTTAAGCGGTTTTTCAAGCTTTTTAAATGCTCAGAATCTGGGATTTGGAATTGACCTTGGTGCAACTTATAAGCTTCTTAACAACAAGGTTACTGTTTCGGCAGCAATTAACGACCTCGGTTATATAAGGTGGAAAAACAATGTGAGCAATGTAACCCTTAACGGGAATTATGTATTCGACGGGATAGATTTTTCAGATATAATCAGCGATGAAAAGGATTTTTCCGATATAGGGGATGAGATTCTCGACACCCTGGAGCAGAAATTCAACGTAGTTAAGACGAATGATCCGTTCACAACAATGCTTACTCCAGGCCTTACCCTTGGGGGCAGCTATAACCTTACCAAGAGCGTTTCATTCGGGTTATTGTCAAATACCAGGTTTATAGGAAAGCAGGTCAGGCAGTCAATGACGATGTCAGCAAACCTTAATGTTAGTAACCTTGTATCGCTGAGCCTCGCTTACTCCTTACAGAATCACAGGGCTGACAACATCGGTGCCGGGCTTTCATTCAGGGCAGGAATAATGCAGTTTTACCTGCTTAGCGACAGGTTGCCTGTATCGTGGAATAAACTCAAGGTTGATGACGATGCAAACATTATAGTACCTTCGAACTGGAATACTCTTAATCTCAGGTTTGGTATGAACCTGTGCTTTGGCAACAGGGTCAGTAAGAAAAATGACAAACCGATTATTGAGAATGAACAAACATTCTGATTAGATGATCCTTATAAGATTTTTTTTAATAGGTCTGATAGCTTATCTGCTTGTCAGGTCATTCATGAAATACGGTCAGGATGATGCTTCAGGCAATTGTAATTCACAGCCTGAGAACAAGGGAAAAGATACTTCGAAAAAAATATCGAAAAGTATAGGTGAATATGTTGATTATGAGGAAATAAAAGAAAAGAAATCCTGATCAGCCTGAAGCTGACTTTATTCTCTTTGCCAGGGAATTAGCGAAAACAAAGTCGTTCAGAGGCTTACAGTCTGAATTCAGGACTTCATTTTTGTTTCCTTCCCAGCATTTGATGCCTTCCTGGATAAATACGATCTTCTCCCCGATCTCTATTACTGAATTCATATCGTGTGTGTTCACAATTGTGGTCATTGAATATTCTTCAGTAAGTTCCTTTATAAGCTCATCAATAAGAATAGCTGTTACCGGATCGAGACCTGAATTAGGTTCATCGCAGAAAAGGTATTTCGGGTTAAGGGCAATGGCTCTTGCAATTGCAACTCTCTTCTTCATTCCTCCTGACAATTCAGAAGGATAGAGCTTGTTTGAATTGACAATGTTTACACGGTTAAGGCAGAAATTGACTCTCTCGGTTTTTTCCTCGGGGGAGTTATCAGTGAACATATCGAGGGGGAAGCGTACGTTTTGTTCAACAGTCAGTGAATCGAAGAGGGCACTTCCCTGGAAAAGCATGCCTATCTCACTCCTGATCTTTTTCCTTTCCTCAAATTCGAGATTATTGAAGAGAGTATCCTCATACCATATTTCCCCGCTGTCAATTTCATGGAGGCCGATAATTGACTTGAGAAGTACTGTTTTGCCCGACCCGCTCTGGCCGATAATCAGGTTAGTCTTGCCAGTTTCAAAATCGACACTTATATCTGAAAGCACAGGTTTGCCCTGGAATGATTTGCAAAGGTTCTTTACACTTATCATGACAGCAGGAGTTGAGTCAGTATTACATTAAACAGGAGTATTAATACGCTGCTGTAAACAACGGCCTTTGTGCTGGACCTGCCCACCTCAAGAGACCCCCCGGAGACATAGTACCCCTGGAAGGAAGACACGCTAGTTATTATGAATGCAAAAAAAACCGTCTTAATAAGTGAGTAAGTAATATAATAAGGTATAAAAGCATACTGAATGCCATAGATAAAGTTTTCGGAAGTAATGACTCCTGACATTGTGCCGGCTACCCAGCCGCCGAATATGCCAACTGAAATTGATATAAGTGTAAGTACCGGGTTAAAGCAAAGTGTGGCAATAATCTTTGGAAGCACAAGATATGAGGCTGAATTGATGCCCATTATCTCGAGTGCATCTATCTGTTCCGTTACCCTCATTGTTCCTATCTCCGATGCAATGTGTGATCCGACTTTTCCTGCAAGAATAAGTGCGGCAACAGTTGAAGAAAATTCAAGAATAATTGAATCACGGCAACCAAGGCCGATAAGATAAGTGGGATAAATCGGATTATCAGTATTATACGCAGTCTGCAGGGTGATAACTGCGCCCATGAAAAATGAAATAATTGTAATAATCCCTATTGAAGTCAGACCAAGCGAGGCAAATTCATGTATTGTCTGTTTATAATAGACAGAGGCTTTTTCAGGCTTTGAAAAAACCTTCTTCATGAACAGGAAATACATACCAACCTGACCTAGGAACCTGAGCATAATACATAGTCTGATATTCAAAATTACGAATAATTGCACTAATACCCTATTGCCTCCTGACCATTGGAAGCAATGTTATAAATTATATCTTTGTAATACGAGTGAATAAAATCTCTTATGGACAATAAGTATGTAATTATCATGGCAGGAGGGGTAGGGAGTCGTTTCTGGCCTCTCAGCCGTCAGTACAAGCCAAAACAGTTTCTTGATATACTGGGAACAGGCGAAACCCTTATTCAGCAGACATACAGAAGATTCAGGGATATTTGTCCTGCTGAAAACATTTTTGTTGTAACAGGGGCAGAGCAAAGGAACCTGGTTCTTGAACAGCTTGATATTAAGCCCTCAAATGTATTGGGCGAACCCTTGCGGAGGAATACAGCTCCATGCCTGGCCTATGGGATATTCAGGATTGTTAAGGAAGATCCGGAAGCTGTTATTGCAGTTACACCGGCTGACCATCTGATCGTTAAGGAGGATAAGTTCAGGGAGGAAATAAACCGTTGCTTTGATTTTGCAAGGGATCATGATGCGCTTGTTACACTTGGAATTAAGCCCGACAGGCCTGAGACAGGCTATGGTTACATACAGGCTGACAGGAAGAAGACTGTTAAGGGTTATGAAAGGCTGCTTAAAGTGAAGACATTTACAGAAAAGCCAGATCTGGAACTTGCAAAAGTATTCCTGAAAAGCGGTGATTTCTACTGGAATTCAGGAATATTTATCTGGCATAACAAGTCTGTTCTTTCAGCATTCGAAAGATATATGCCGGAAACATTCTCTGTATTTGACGAGGGCAGGGAATTGTTCGGAACGAAGAATGAAAAGGGCTTTATTGCCAAGGCCTATGCAGTATGCCGCAGCATTTCGATCGATTATGGGATCATGGAAAAGGCTGATAACGTTTATGTTATGTGTACGGATATTGGCTGGTCCGACCTGGGTACATGGAGTTCGCTTTATGATCATACCGGACATGACAAGAAAGGGAATGCTGTTGTGAGCGGTGAGGTGTTATCTTATGACAGCAACGGGAATATTTTCAATATCTCTCCGGGCAAGGTAGCTGTTGTACAGGGATTAAGTGATTATATAGTAGTTGACTCAGAGGATGTGCTTCTTGTTGTCAGAAAGGAAGAAGAGCAGAATATTAAGAAATACCTGGAGGATGTAATGAAGGCCTCGAAGGAAAAATATCTTTAATATGAAGATAAAAAAACAGGCTCTTTTCGGGAGCCTGTTTTTTTATGGTCAATATTTTAATATTCCCAGAGGTCATGTTCAAAGTTGAAAAGATCCGTTTTAATCCTTTCAGCTTCAAAAAGAGTGTATTTACCAGCCTGGTAATCCTGAATGAACCTGTCATTATAAACGTTTGATTCACCGATTATCACGCTTCCGAATCTGCGTTGCATAAAAAGATCATCATAAGAGATCCTCTGTGCATCGTTGTTGTTACCGAATACTTCATTGCGTGCAAGCACATCCCTGATGTCGTCATACTTAACCCAGAAGAGAGGGTTTTTGGAAATCCTTCCAAGATCAGTGTCAAAACCCATATAAATAGGCTGGATGGCAATAATCCTTACATCAAGCTTGCTCAGTTTCTTGTCAAAGTACCATTCCTCATATACCCAGAGCTGTTTGACTTCCTCAGGTTTGGCTGCCTGCTTGATAACGGTATCCCTTGTAGCCCCGGCAGCATTTATAGTAATTGATTCTGTTTTTTCAACAGCACCAAGCTTTGTTTCAATATCAGCATAAGTTGTATTTGCACTTATATTGAGAGGATCGTATGCAGGCACCTTGCCTGATTTGATCTCCTCGAGGAGGATATTGATAAAGCTTTTTCTGCCGTCATAAGTAGTCTGTGTCGGGTAATACAGTGATTGATTGATCTTTTCGCGCAGGTCAATCATCCTGTATATTCTCTTTGACCAGATTACATCACCTTCCCTGAGGTAAGGGAAATCAATCTTTTTGGCATCCGGAATAGATTTCTCATAAATATCGCCGAATCCCTGGGCTGAGAGTAGTCCTGTGAGTGAGACGATGAGCAATCCTAATAGAAATTTCTTTATCATGATTTGATATTTGTAAATCCGCTAATCAATTTTCAAAATTATGGCTGAAAGGTCTTTTGTTTTACCATCAGGGCCAAGGGCTTTTATATCTTTAATAATTAAGTTTTTACCTCTTGTAAGCCTGTTAATAAGTTCTTTCTGTTTTGCTGTCAGGTTACTGCTTGTACTTGATTCTTCATAGTCATTTCCTCTTTCAGAGTACAGCACTGAGAAGCCTGTTACCTGGTACTGAAGGTCGAAGTCGAAGTCAGGCATTATTGCGAACACTCCCTGCTGGGCAGCTGCTGTAGCCTTTGATACTGACCCTGTACTTTTCTGGGCGAATATAGCCACTGGCGGAGGAATTGGTTTTACCCTGAATTCATAAGGAGCAAACTGAACTGGTTTCCCGCTCATATCTGCGGTTACTATTACCTGCACATTCTTGCCAACACCTTCTGGTTTTACCGACCAGCTTCCCTTGAAGGCTTCTCCTTTTGAATTTCTTACCTTTTCAGTTGAGAATGAGCCATTTACTATTCTTATTTTAATCTTATCAGGGCTAACGCCTGGCACAGATACATCAATTGGGTTTGAAATACCTGCATACATTACGTTCATTGCGGTGGGAGATACGATTACATTAGGTTCACCCACAACATACGATGCCTCAAATGGGTATTGCATTATTGTACCGCTTGGAGCCTTGAGAGAGATTATTCCTCCCCATTTTTTCGGACCTACTGCAGTTGCACGTGCCTTGTAGATACCTTTTCCTGTTTCATCAAGAGGAAGTTCTGAGCTGCCAACTGTAATAACAGGTTGCTGGGTTGTATCTGTAGCTGAGACGAAAACCTGAGCTTCATAGTCTGCTCCTAAAGTTACATAGTTGGAATTTGGAATAACTATAGGCATCAGCTTGTTAAACTTGAATGAGGAAGCGTCGATCTGTCCATAAAGATAATTAAGCACCTCAGTTTCAGCATTTCGTACTGCAACCTGGTATTCTGACAGAATACAGATTACAGCAACAAGCGGCAAGGTATGGAAGGTATAATTTGGCCAGGGTGATGGCTGACCGTCCTTGTCTTTTCCGTCATTTGTGTCGATAAGGTTTTTCAGAGCTTCTTCTGCGGAAGGATTTTTTCCTTCAAGAGTGGTTATAAGGAAATCGCGGTATTCATTAAGAATATTTTTAAGGTCATACGCTTTACCGTTTTCATTTGCGCCTATAAGTATTTCAGACGGGACATTATTGTCATCAATCCTTTTAACTTCTTCAATAATAACCTCATTTCCCTTTACTGCTGTTGTTTCAGGACCCTCAGCTGTTGTTATGATTTCTATTTTCAGGCCCTGTATAAAGTTGAATGTTTCATCAGCCCTTTGTTTTACATCATAAGCCTGAGTTTTGTATTTCCCTGCTTTAGCCGGGTTTTCAGCTGCAGCCCTGTCGAATTCCTTATATATAAGGTCATTCTTTATTGCATAGTTGGCTATTGTTTGGGTAAGACCTTTATCAACCTTTTTAAATGCTTCCACGGCTTCCTTGGATACGTTAAGTGCAAGCATGGCGGTGAGTACCAGGTACATCATACCGATCATCTTTTGCCGTGGGGATAGCTTCTCGTGACCCATTTTTTTGGAGATTAATTAGTTAATAAAGCCATGTTTACTTAACATTCATTGCGGCAAGCATATTTCCGTAGACATTATTCAATGCTGACAGATTGTCGTTGAGTTTTGTTATTTGTTCACGGTATTTTTTTGTATCACCTGCTGAATCAGTGAGGTCTTTCATCAGGCCCTGTATACCTTTATATAATGCATCTGATTCTTTGAGATGTTCGTCAGCACCTTTTTTCTGCAGTTCATAAACTGTATTAAGGGCTGAAAGGTTTTTATTAAGAGTCTCGAGCTGCTGCTGGTATGATTTTCCGCCAACTTCAATAACTGACAGAGAATCAGCCATATTCTTGTAAGTTGAACCTGTTTCATTAATAACCTTGGTTGTTGCCTGGTATGAATCGGCAAGTTTTGACAGGTTATCATTTGCAGCATTAATAGTTCCCATGTACTTTGTGGAAGCAGCTGTAACATCTCCCATTGCACTCATGTTGGCAGTTGTTTCGCTGAGTTTCTTCATTCCTACTCCAAGCTTCTGGAAAAGGTCCGGAGAAATTTCTGCTTTTTCAAGCATCTCATCGAATTTTGCAAGAGCAACAGCTCCAGCTCCGCCTCCATAGCCGCCACCGTAACCGCCGCCACCGCCACCGCTTACTGCAACTCCTGAAGCAACAACTCCGCGTTCAATGTCGCGTTGTTTACCGCTTACGTGATGTGATGCAGCTGTTTCATCTTCAGGAATACCAGCTAATTCAGGATATACAAGTGACCAGTCGATCTCTTCATGCAAAGGCTCAAATGCAGAGAAGAAAAAGATTACTGCTTCAGTCAGAAGACCCACTGTAAGCATCATCCCTGCCAGTGGCCAGTGCTGTATTTTAAACAGTGCACCGATAATAACAACCGATGCTCCCAAACCATAAAGTTTTGCGATGAAATTCTTCCACCCGCTGCTTTGTACTAATTCTGCTAGGCTCATATTCCTGATGATTTTAGGGTTATATCAATTATTAGTTTACTCCGATATATGATCTTACATTGCGAAAGCCAACATAAGGTTTAGTTGAATCCTGGTATTCGTAATCTCTTGTGCTTGTCTGAAGAAAATATGCTATGTCCTTCCATGAACCACCGCGGATAACCTTCCTTTTCATTACAGGAGGATCCTGTGGTTTTGCATTATACTCATAGTTAGGCTGGAGGTCATGCTGGAAGATATAGGCTGAAGGATGATATGCACAGCAGGTCCATTCTGCAATATTACCTGCCATGTCGTAAAGGCCATATTCATTTGGTTCGTAAGAACCTACTTTTCCTGCATATACGTTTCCGTCGTCAACATAGTTGCCCCTGAGTGGTTTGAAGTTTGCAAGGAAACAGCCTTTGTAGTTACGGGTATATGGTCCGCCCCAGGGATACATTGAAAGGTCAAGTCCGCCTCTTGCAGCATATTCCCATTCTGTCTCAAGCGGAAGCCTGTAGTTATGAACATCAGGGATACCGCTTTTCCTGAGAGCATTGTTCATGTAATCTGTCCTCCAGATACTGAAAGCAGTAGCCTGTATCCATGTAACGCCTACAACAGGATAGTCGTCATAGGAAGGATGCCAGAAATAGAGGGAAGCCTGAGGATCGTTGAATGAATATGTGAAATCCCTGATCCAGCAGAGTGTGTCGGGATAAACGTTTATGTAATTATGCTTTATGAATGAAGAACGGTCCTTAATATCACTTGTTGTTCCGTCGAGGTTTGTGATCTGCCCCTGGTACTTGCCTGATGTTTTCTCGAAGTTGTCATAAGCATATTTTGATTTTGCTGCTGACTGGTAGTCAACCCAGAAATAAGAATAAATAAGTTTTCTTACGTCAACTTCTTTTTTACCGTTAAACCTCTCTTCAGGAGGATAATACATCTCTTCAAGAACTGTTTTTGTTGTTTCTTCTTCAGGATCTATTTTTTCTTCCCAGTTGATAATATTCGGTTCAATAACATTTCCTTCATCATCTACCATGAAATATTCCCTGTCAGCTATACCTGCGTTTCCAAGTTTTGTGCGGAGGATAGAGTCACGTACCCAGTAAACAAACTGACGATATTTGTTATTTGTGATTTCAGTCTGATCCATCCAGAATGCATCAACAGTAACTGATTTTGATATGCTGTTCATTGCAAAAACTGCATCCTGATCGCTAGGGCCCATGATAAAACTTCCTGCCGGAATAAAAGCCATTTCCAGAGGTTCAGGTTCGAAGAATTTCTTCCGCCCCAGTACACCAGTCAGCTCTCCTGTATTTGAAGATCCGCAGCCTGACAAAAGTATTATTACGATCAGAGCAGATAAAGTAACCTTTTTCATACACGACTATATTTTATAATGCAAGTAAGTTATTTTTTTTTAAATATTCATAAAAATCTGATACTTTTATATTTCATCGGACTTTTCCCAAGATTCAGGTCAAAACAATAATTGACCATGAATTCATGAGAACCACTGCTGTTTTTACTCATGTCCGACAAAGTAAAATCATAAGCATACCCAAGCCTCAGGCCATTATACAGTTCTATCCCGGCCATTCCGATCAGAGCATCTCCGGCCCTGTATGAAACGCCACCCCAGACTTTCTTATTGTACCTGAGGATGGAAGAAATTGTGAATTGCATTACTTTTCCGTCACTGTATGCAAGGCCTGAAGGTATAAGTTCCAGAGCAGGATTCCTTAACTGTAGTCTGTATCCTGCGGTAAGGTAATAATGCCTGCTTACGTATGGCGTTCCCTTTGTAAATTTTATTTTAGGCTGGTTTATATGAGTTACAGAGATACCGGCATAATAATTGTCGGCATTGTAATACAGCCCCAACCCTGCATCAAATGCCACATAGCTCTCTTTGTTCTCAGGTATCAGCGGATCCCCGGAAGCTGGTGTGTGAACATCCCCCGAGGGAATCTTCCATTCAGGTTCAAGTTTCTTATTGAGCATGCCCAGGTTTACTCCTATACCCAGCTTTCCTGTTCCTACACTCAGATGGTATGAATATGCGGCGGCAAGGTTTATATCCTTATCAAATCCCACATTATCGCTCTCAATTATCAGCCCTGCACCATTGTTGCCTTTAAAAATCGGGAGGGGAGTATTTACGTTGAAAAGAGTTGTAGTGGGGGCACCGTCAAATCCTACCCATTGCTGCCTGTTGATTGCTGTGGCACATATCATTCCTGATATGCCGGCAACACCGGGGTTATACGTAAGCGTATTGAAGGTATAATGACTCATCAGGGGATCCTGTTGTGAATATCCCTGGGAGACAGAAATGCAGAGAAAAAGAACAATCCCTGAAATCTTTTTCATCCGGTGACCTTTAGTTTTGCTTCGCATTAGTTGAACCCGTAAAATAAATAAAAAACAAACTCGTTAACAAATTTCAGGGAAATAATTTGATCAACAGATTCCCTGTAATGACAAGGGAATCTGTTCCCAGTTATGAACTGAAAAAATACGGTATTATTGTGTAGTAATTTTTAGTTTTTCAGCCTTTCACAAGCCATAACCCAGCGTTCGGGAACTTCATTCCTGTTTGCCCTTGCATAATCGTCATGTGAACATGCAACATATACATTCAGGTCTTTACCTGCCGGCAGCTCCATCCACCACCTGTCGGTGAGGTTGCTTTTTACGAAAATCAGGTCATCTTCAAGGTCAGTGACCCTGACATGATATTTTGTGAATCTTCCTGCATTTGCCTGTCCCAGCGCGGCTGCTTCATACTGCTTCTGGGAAAAACCTTCAAGGAAAAACCAGATTACCTGTGCAGCCAGTGCTGAGGTCTGATTTCTGACGTCAAGCTCAGGATTCACCTCAAACAATCCAAAGATTTTCAGATTGTCAGAAATTCCGGAATACCTTGCGAGCAGGCATATTTCCTCTCCATAGAATCCATTGGGAGTAGAACCCTGTGAACCAGGTGCATCCGACTGCCTTACAGCCGAGATGTCAAATACAGCCAGATCAGAATCTCTGAGAAGAGGCTCGGTAAGGTAAATGGCCTGCCTCACATCACCTATCCTTACAAGTTCCGACCTTTTTCTGAGAAAACGGTTAATGACCTGCTGATCATTAAGATAGATCTGGTAACCAATATTGATGTAATGGCTGAAAGTTCCCTTGTGGTTATTTATTATTGTGTTAAGGTAATTATATGAATCCGGAACCTTTTTCTCATGGCTGAAGTCTATTCTTGAATCGACTGCGGTAAGAGTATATTTTTTCTTCATTACCGACATTGCTCTGTCGAGGGCAGGCACCAGTGCACTGCTTCCGCCGATTATAACGGGAAACACATTTTCACCGATAAGAGTTACAAGGATATCCGACAGCCCGGCAACAGTATCGTTGAATGTTGTCCCTGGTTTCATGTTGCCAAGGTCAATTATCCTTGCCTTTCCGGGAATTTTGGCATACCTGTAGAGCTGTGCCCTTACAGCATCCGGGCCTTTTGAGGTTCCTGAATTTGGTGAATTCCTGCCTTCGGGGACTCCTATAATTGCAATCCTGAATTTACTCAGGTCTCCTATGCGGGAATTTTCGGTATGTATTGTAATTGTGTGTGAGAAGACGGCCTGACCGGAAAGGAAATCATAATCCGGGCTCTCTATGCTTACTGGATTAAAATAATCATTCAGGTCTGTCATCTTGTATCAGGATTTCTTTTTGGTTTTCTCACTGGTTTCTATGATCTTCAGGCAGTCTTCCTTTGTAAGCTTTTCTGCATCAGAGCCTTTCGGCAGCCTGTAGTTCTGTTTATCCTTTGTAAGGTATGGCCCGTACCTGCCGTTAAGAACCATAATGTCGCCATAATCCTTCAGGACTTTTTTCCTGTCATTTTCGTTCTTTTCGTTTATCAGCTCTATTGCCCTCTCAACAGTGACTGTATATGGGTCGTCAACACCTTTTTTGAGTGAATAGAACTTGCCTTTATATCTTATGAACGGCCCGAACCTTCCTATTCCGGCAACAAGTTCCTCTCCCTCATGTTCTCCTACAACACGAGGTAGTTTGAAAAGATTAAGCGCTTCTTCGAGAGTTATTGTTTCAAGAAGCAGATTCCGGGTGAGGCTTGCGAACCTTGGTTTTTCATCATTGCCCGTTTCTCCTATCTGTGCAACAGGGCCAAAGCGCCCCATCCTTACAGTAACAGGTTCCCCGGTCTCAGGATGGGTTCCGAGGACCCTTACTCCGGTCTTTCTCTCCTTCTTTTCAAGTGTATTGGTTACTGTTTTGTGGAATGGTTTGTAGAAGCTGCCAAGCATGCCTGTCCATTTGAGGTTGCCTTCAGCTATCTCATCAAACTGTTCCTCAACTTCTGCAGTAAAATGATAATCAACTATGTCAGAGAAGTTTTCAACGAGAAAATCATTTACTATCATGCCGATATCCTGCGGAAAGAGTTTTGCTTTTTCCTTTCCTGCAACTTCCTGCTTTGTTGATGCCGATATTTTTCCCTTTGCAAGGCTTATGATCTTTATATTCCGTTTCACTCCCGGTCTGTCTTCCCTTGACACATAACCCCGGTTCTGGATTGTCGAAATTGTGGGGGCATAGGTTGACGGTCTTCCTATTCCAAGCTCCTCAAGCTTTTTTACAAGGCTTGCTTCAGTGTATCTTGGAGGAGGAGTTGTGAATCTCTGGGTGGCTGTAACCTCATTATATACAAGGTTTTGTCCTTTTTTCACAGGAGGTATCACATAACGGTCTTCCTCGAGGTTTTCCTGATCGGTGGATTCAGTATAAAGACGGAGAAAACCATCAAATTTAATCACTTCGCCGGTTGCAAGGAAGGTAACCGGAGAGTTATTCATGTCGATCAGGATAGTTGTCTTTTCAATCTCGGCATCAGCCATCTGTGATGCAACTGTTCTTTTCCAGATAAGCTCATAAAGCTTTTTCTCATTTGCATTACCAGAGACAGTCGGATTGTCGAGATATGCCGGTCTTATTGCTTCATGAGCTTCCTGGGCTCCCTTTGATTTTGTTTTGAACTGCCTTGTTTTGGAATATTTTTCCCCGAATTCAGATACTATAACCTCTCTTGATTTTGAAAGTGCAAGCTTTGAGAGATTTGTGGAGTCAGTACGCATGTATGTTATTCGTCCGGCTTCGTACAGTTTCTGAGCCACTGCCATCGTCTGTGCAACAGAGAATCCGAGCTTCCTGTATGCTTCCTGCTGAAGTGTTGAGGTTGTGAATGGCGGTGCGGGAGAACGTGTTCCGGGCTTTACTGTTATGTTGCCGATTGTATATACAGAATCCCTGCATAATTCAATGAATTTCTGTGCTTCCTTTTCATCAGTGAAACGCTTCGAAGCTTCAGCTTTTATTATTGCATTGTCATTCTTATCAAGTACAATGTCGAAAATTGCTGTTACCCTGAATGACGATTCAGTGCTGAAGGCAATTATTTCCCTTTCCCTGTCAACAATAAGCCTTACGGCAACAGACTGAACCCTGCCGGCAGAAAGTGCAGGCTGAACTTTTTTCCAGAGTACAGGAGAAATCTCAAAGCCAACAATACGGTCGAGTATCCTTCTGGCCTGCTGCGAATTGACAAGATTCATGTCAACCCTCCTGGGATTCAGTATTGCATTGGAAATGGCTTCTTTTGTGATCTCATGAAACACAATCCTTTTTGTGGTATTCAGATCAAGGTCGAGTACATTGGCAAGGTGCCATGCTATTGCTTCTCCTTCGCGGTCCTCATCAGATGCTATCCAGATATTTTTCGACTCAGAAGCAACTTTCCTCAGCTCATTTACAACTTTAGTCTTGTCTTTTGGTATCTCGTAAGTGGGATTGAAATTATTCTCAATATCAATACCGAGATTTTTCTTGGCGAGATCTCTTATGTGCCCGAAACTTGAGATAACACGGAAATCTTTTCCAAGAAACTTCTCAATGGTTTTAGCTTTTGCAGGCGACTCAACAATTACAAGATTTTCGACCATTTCTAGGTGAGATTAGTTCAGTAAAAAACACGACAAAGTAAATCAATTAGGTGGCAATCTTCAAAAAAAACAGGTAAGATTCTTTATTATTTACTACTTTTGGCGCAAACATCAGCTGCAGATGAAACGCATTACAGATAACACAAAATATCTGATTTGGTTCTGGACTCTCTTCACAATTCCGGTTGCATTAGTAATACTTTTATTCATCCTGATATCGAAGGAAAAGCTTGGGCCCATGCCTGGTTTCAGGGAACTCGAAAACCCTGAATACTGGCTTGCTGCAGAGGTCTATTCCGAGGACGGGGTGCTGCTTGGCAAGATAAGCATTGAAAACCTTACCTGGACTGATTACAAGGAACTGTCGCCATGGGTGACAAAAGCACTTATTTCAACAGAAGATATACGTTATTACCGGCATTCCGGGATAGATTTACGGGGTCTTGGAAGAGCCGCAGTGAAATCGGTATTGCTTGGTCAGAATACAGGTGGTGGAAGCACAATAACCCAGCAGCTGGCAAAACAGTTATATCCCAGGGATACAACAAGATCCTCGGCGCTTATGACTAAGGTCAAGCTTGCCGTTTCAAAATTCAAGGAATGGCAGACTGCCGTGAAGCTGGAAAGGAGTTATACAAAGGAGGAGATCATAGCAATGTACCTCAACAAGTTCGACTTTCTTTACAATGCTATTGGAATAAGAACAGCAGCCAAAGTTTATTTCAACACCAGCCCGGATTCACTTAATCTGCAGCAGTCAGCAGTGCTTATAGGAATGCTCAAAAACTCTGCACGCTTCAATCCGGTAAGGAATTATGACCTGATGCTGGAACGACGTAATGTTGTCATTTCCCAGATGGCCAAGTATGGATATATCACTCCAGTACTTGCCGATTCTGTGATGAAGCTGCCTATTGAACTGAATTTCAAATTAGAAGATCACAACACCGGTCTTGCAACCTATCTCCGTGAATATATCAGGAATATAATGCGGAGACCTGAACCGGACCGGATGAAATACCAGAATCAGTCTTCATACGATGATGCTTACTGGGAGTGGCAGAATAATCAGCTTTACGGATGGTGCAATAAAAATCTTAAACCTGACGGTACACCTTATAATCTTTATAAGGACGGATTAAAGATCTATACAACAATTAATTCCAGGATGCAGGAATATGCTGAACAGGCCATGACTGAGCATCTGTCAAAGGAAATTCAACCCGATTTCTACAGGAGAGCCAGAGGTTTTAAAAATCCTCCATACTCTGATGACGTTAC
>ENA-UOWG01000962-UOWG01000962.1-activated-sludge-metagenome-genome-assembly--contig:-NODE-962-length-32296-cov-6.761794_pt1 | contig 32296 bp, 33 predicted proteins | sample MGYA00238147_ERZ761563 | MGnify/ENA primary metagenome ERZ761563 (study PRJEB28884, sample SAMN05720216) | anaerobic digester metagenome | isolation source: active sludge of municipal... | reverse complement strand
GCCATGTACTTCTCCATCACCACCCTGGCCCTGGCGGAGATCTTCCGGATCGTCCTCCATAACCTGCACGACTTTTCCGGAGGGCCCGAGGGGGTCGTGCTCCCGGGGGTGATCTTCGGGGGCGACACCCGCGCCCTCTACTGGCTCTGCCTGGGCGGGCTGGCCATCACCCTGGGGGTTTCCTGGTACTTCGAGAAGAGCAAGCTCCATCTGGCCCTGACGGCCATCCGGAACGACGAGACCAGCGCCCGTTCCAGCGGGGTGGACATCTTCCGCTACCTCCTTATCGCCTTCACGATCACCTCGACCCTCCAGGGCATGATGGGGGCCATCCAGGTCCAGTCCTACGGCTTCACCACCCCGGAGACGGCCTTCGACGCGAACTTCACCCTCCTGCCCCTGGCCATGGCCCTGCTGGGCGGGATCCACAGCACCCTGGGCCCCATGGCGGGGGCCGTGCTCCTGGGCATCGCCTCGGAGTGGCTCAAGCTCAAGATCCCCTACGGCCACCTGGTGGTCTACGGGATCATCATCGTCCTGGTGATCCTGCTCATGCCCCGGGGACTCGTGGGGCTGGCGCGGAAACGCCGGACCGGGAGGGGCGCATGAAAACCCTTGTGACCGAACACCTGACCAAGCGCTTCCTGGGCCTCGTGGCCGTGAACGACGTAAGCTTTTCCCTGGACGCGGGGGAGATCCTGGGGATCATCGGCCCCAACGGGGCCGGCAAGACCACCTTCATCCACCTGGTGTCCGGGATCCTCATGCCGAGCTCCGGGAAGGTCCTCTACAAGGGAAGGGATGTAAGCTACACCCCCGCCCACGAACGGGCCCGGGCGGGCATAGCCCGGACCTTCCAGCTGATCCACCCCCTGGAAAACCTGACGGTGATTGAGAACGTCATGATCGGCGCGGTCTTCAGCCGGGGGCAGTCCCTGAAGGAAGCCCGGAAATCCGCGGAGGGCATCTGCGAATCCCTCCGGCTGGGGGACCTGGGACGGGACACCGCCAGCCTTTCCATCCTGGAGATCAAGAAGATGGAGATCGCCCGGGCCCTGGCCAACGGGCCCGAGGTCCTCTTCCTGGACGAGGTAATGGCGGGGCTCAACACGGACGAGACCCGTCAGATGATCTCCATGGTCAAGGCCATCGCCAAGGAGCGGGGCCTGGCCGTGGGGGTGGTGGAGCACGTGATGGGGGTGATCCGGGAGCTGACCGAACGGGTCATCGTCCTGGAGTCCGGAGAGCTGATCGCCGAGGGCCCGTACTCCGAGGTGTCCAAGAACCCGAGGGTCATCGAGGCCTACCTGGGAGGCGCCGCATGATCCTGGAAACGAAGAACCTCACCTGCGGGTACGGCAAGCTCCCGGTCCTGCGGGACGTGAACATCCACATAGGCGCCGAGTCCGTGGCCCTGATCGGACCGAACGGGGCAGGCAAGACCACCCTGATCAACGCGATCACGGGCCTTGTCCGGCCCTGGGGGGGATCCGTCCTCTTCGACGGCAGGGATCTGGCGGGCCAGGCCACCCACCAGATCGCCCGGGCGGGCATAGCCCTGGTCCCCCAGGAGCGGGAGCTGTTCCCGGGGATGACCGTGGCGGACAACCTTGCCCTCGGCGCGGCTTACATACCCCGGGCCCAGGGCCAGGAGGAGCGCCTCCTGGACCAGGTGATTCGGCTCTTCCCGATATTGAAGGAGCGCTACCGGCAGATCGTCGGCACCATGAGCGGGGGCCAGCAGAGGATGGTGGCCATTGCCCGGGCCCTGATGGCCAACCCGAAGCTCCTGATCCTGGACGAGCCCTCCCTGGGGCTCCAGCCCTCCATCGTGTCCGAGGTCTTCGACCGCCTTTCGGAGCTCAAGAAGGACGTGGCCATCCTGGTCACCGAGCAGAACGTCAAGGAGAGCCTCCGTTCCGTGGACCGGGGCTACGTCCTGGAGAACGGGGTCGTGGTCCTGGAAGGGGCGGCCGCCGACCTGGCCAAGGATCCCCACGTCGAGGCTTCCTACCTGGGGTTGTGAGATGGAACGAATCGAGGTCGGGGGCTGCGGCCTGGCGTACGAGGTGACGGGAGGGGGACCGAGGACGGTCGCCCTGTTGAACGGGATCGCCATGTCGGTCTCCCACTGGAAGCCGGTCACCGAGCGCCTGGCCGCCGCGGGCTGGCGGGTCCTTTGCCACGACATGCGGGGCCAGCTCCTCTCGGACAAGCCCGGGGGCTACTCCCTGGAGGGCCACGCCCGGGACCTGGCGGCCCTGATGGACCGTCTGGGGATCCCGAGGCTCCACGTTATGGGCACCTCCTACGGGGCCGAGGTGGGACTCGCCTTCGCACGGGACTTCCCGGACCGGGTCGAGAGCCTGGTCCTGGTGGACGGGGTCAGCGAGACCGACGCCCTCCTCGAAGCGGCCGTGGAGTCCTGGATGAGGGCGGCCCGGGCGGCCCGGGCGGATCCGGGCCTCTTCTACCGGACCATCATCCCCTGGAATTATTCGGCGGACTACATCGCGGCCAACCGGGAAGCCCTGGACAAGCGGGAGGCCGCGATCCGGTCCCTGCCGCCGGACTACTTCGAGGCCTTCGCGGGGCTCTGCGATGCCTTCCTGAAGATCGACCTGACCAAGGACCTGGGCCGGATCCGGTGTCCGACCCTGGCGGTGGTGGCGGAAAAGGACATCCTCAAGCACCGGGGCTTTTCGGAGATCCTGGTCCGGGGCGTCCCGGGGGCTCGGCTGGCGATGATCCCCGGGGCCGGCCACGCGGTGGTCGTGGAGGCCCCCGATGCCGTGGCGGACGCGGCTCTGGGATTCTGGGGGCCTTGAGCCCGCGGCCGTGTCGAAGCCGAGGGGCCGGACCGCGGGGCGGCCGTCGGCCCGGCCCGCGGTTTCGCTCGACCTCGCGATCGCCCTCGCCGCGGCTCTGGCGCTGACCTGCACGGCCGCCTGCCCCGCCCGCCGCGGACCGGACCGCGGGAAGGAGTCACGCATGGAAACCAAGACAGCGACGGTCAAGGGAAGGAAGATCCTCTACCGCGAGAGCGGCGCGGGGTATCCGGTCCTCCTGGTGCACGGGAACACGGGGTCCTCCCTCTGGTGGACCCGGGTGGGTGAAGTGGCCGGAGCCCGCCTGACGGCCCCGGACCTCCCGAACTTCGGGGGTTCCGACAGGCTTGACCCGGCGGAGGCCCCGGGCTCCTCGGACATCGACCTCTACGCGGACTACCTCATCGCCTTCGCCGAGGACCTGGGCCTGTTCCGGCCCGTCCTGGTCGGGCACTCCCTGGGCGGGGCTGTGGCGATCTCCGCCCTGGTCCGTCGGCCGGAACTCTGGGCTTCCGCGGTCCTGGTGGACTCCGCTCCGCCCGGGGGCCTGGTGACCCCGGAGGCCCACTACGCGGCCATCGAGCGCTTCAAGACGGACCGGGCTCTCCTTCGCTCCGCCCTGGGAGCGGTCTGCCCCGCGATAGACGACCCGGCCTTCCTGGATCGCCTGACCGACGAGGCCCTGCGCATGAACCCCGAATCCTTTGCCGGGAACGCCCGGGCCCTGGCCCGGTTCGACCGCTCCGGGGACTGCGGCCGGTACCCCGGCCCGGTCCTGGTCCTCTGGGGCCGGAGGGACGCCATCGTCACGGAGGCCATGGCCCGGGACACGGCCGCGGCCTTCCCGAGGGGTTCCCTGAGGATCCTCGAGAACGTCGGCCACTCCGCCATGGTCGAGGATCCCGCGGCCTTCCGGGAGATCCTGGCCGGGGTGGTGCGGAGGGCGGACCCGGGATACTGAGCGCGTCAGCGCTTCGTTGCCGTCTCTCGTATCGAGGAAGAACGCGAAGCGTAGGGGTTATCGACGAAGCGCGTCAGCGCTTCATTGCCGTATCGAGGATAGACGCGCAGCGAGAGGTCATCGACGAAGCGCTCCGCACTTCGTTGCCGTATCGAGGATAGACGCGCAGCGTCTATCCTCGATACGTGACCGCCTTCTCCACCGTCGTGATCTCCACCAGCCCGTAGACCTCCGGCTCGAAGAGACCCCGGTCCGCCAGGGCCGCCAGGATGTCGTCGGTGAGGTCGGCGGGTACGATCAGGTCGCAGGTCTCCCGGGCGTGGGAGGGCGAGGTTTCCCGATGTTCCGCGGCCGCGCCCGGGAGGTCCCGGTAGCCCAGGCGCATGAGGGTGGCGCCGCCGGCTCCCGCCTCCATGGCCGCCCGCACGAAATCCCCGGCCCGTCCCTCGTCGCAGATCACCGAGAGGCAGGCCAGGGCCGGACCTTCGTCGGTCTGCCCGCCCCGGCCGCGGGAGGGAGCCGTGATCCTCCTCCAGTCCGTGGAGCCCTGGAGGGAATCCACGGCCAGGATGACCTGTTCCATGGAGGCGACGTGGCGCCTGCGGGAGCGGCTCATCCTCGTGTTGACCGCCGCGGCCCGGACCCGGCAGCGATAGATGAAGCCCTGCCCCGGCCGGTCCAGCCGGGCCTTGTGCACGGCTATGTTCTCCGCCAGGGGGCCGTCCGCGGCGGGCACCAGGAAGTAGATGACCTCCTTGTCCACGGGGATCGTGATCCGGAGCAGTCCCAGCTTGTTCCGCAGTCCCATGCCCTGGCCGTAGGTCACCACGGGCACGCAGAGCCCCATCTCGAGCACGGTACGAGCCAGTGCGTCCCCCTGTCCCCGTTGGACGATGCAGGTCAGGGCCGTGTAATCCTGCAGCCCGGAAGGGAGTCTGAGCCGGTCCGGGAGCGCACCCTTCCCGTGAATCGGTCCCTCGCCCGATTCCGGGCTTGGAGTAGCTTCCCCGCCCGGGGCTCCCCGCACGATCTCCGCGGGCTCCACGAAGAGGCTCCCCCGGCCCGGGAGGGCGAGGCCCGTGAAGTCCGATATCCGGGCGCAGATCTCCTCGGCCCGATCCGGCGGCGCGTAGAAGCGGTAGATGTCCGCCGCCGAATCCTCCAGCTCCACCCGGGGAACCAACCGGAACATCCCGGCGCGGTCCGCCAGGGAGACCTGCTTGCCCCGCTGGACGAAGGTGTCCCGGAGTCCCGAGTCCTCCAGGGCCGAAAGGATGGAAGATCCCAGGGAGGATGCCGCGATGCAGGTGATCTTGGATACGCGTTCCTTATTCATGTCCCGCCTCACAGGTCGTCCAAATTCACGGCAAGGGCCCGCCGCGCCCTGAGCCGTACCGCCAGACCGGACGACAGGACCGCCAGGATCGGGAAGACCGAGGCGGCGGCCACGACGCCGAAGCTGTCCAGGGCGGCGGATCGCTCGCCGATCCCCAGGCCCGCCGCGATGACCAAGGGGACGGTGATGGGCCCCGTGGTGACCCCCGCGGAGTCCCAGGCGATGCCGATGAACTCGTCGGACGAGAAGGCCGTGAGGATCAGGGCCGCCAGGTAGGGGATACCCAGCACCAGGATCAGGGGCAGGTCCAGGAGGATGCGCGCGAATCCCGCCGCCATCCCGAAGCCCACCCCCACGGCCACGGTTCGCACCAGGAAGGTCCGCTTGTAGGTCCCCGTGGTCAGCTCCTCCAGGGTGGAGCCCAGGGCGTTCAGGGATGGCTCGGCGAGGGTGGCCCCGAAACCGAGGACGAACACGAAGAGCAGCACCGCGGCGTATCCCGCCCATTCGGGGGCGTCCGCCAGGATGGGGCGCTGGACGGGGATGTGGACATAGGTTCCCGCCCGGGAATCGAAGCGGGTCCGGTCGAAGGGAAGGAACTCCGGTCCCTCCGGCCTCGCGACGGGTAGGTATTCCAGGGTGCCCTCGGGTCCCCGGGCCCGGAGGACCAGGGACTCGTCGATTCCCTGGAAAGTCTCCGCCCGGTCGGGTCGGGGGGAGGAGGTATAGGCCTGGGGGAGGGATCTGCCCGCCTCCCGGCCCAGGATGTTGAGCCCCCGCTCCATGCCGATGCCGAACAGGAAGAGCCCCGCCACCGCGAAGCCGAGGCCCAGGAGCATCTCGTCGGCGTTGGCGATGCGTTCCCGAAGCAGGAGCCGCAGGGTGAAGATCAGCACGAAGGACAGGGGGAGGATGGCTTTGAGGGCGTCCGCGAGGTGGACGGTCAGGGGGCCCCGCAGGAAGGAGGAAGATTCGGCCGTGGAGGGCGGAAGGTCCTCGGATACCGGAGTCGCCGCCGAATCGAACCAGCGTTCGTAGTCCTCGGTCCCCAGCTCCCGGGCCGCCAGGTCGCGCAGGCCCTCCGCGGAGCCGATAACGAACTCCGCCTTGGCGCGGGCCTCGGGGGCGAAGAAACCCGCCCGGTCCGAGGGGGCCGGGGTGCGGGGTCCCAGCGACAGGGCCAGCAGGAGGACCGTCAGGACCGGCAGGGCGGAGGCCAGGGTCACGACCCCCAATCCCCCGGAGGATCCGTCCCCGCGGCCCACGATCCGGGACACCCCGATGCCCAGGGCGATCACGAGGGGGACCGTCACGGGTCCGGTGGTCACCCCTCCGGCATCCCAGGCCAGCCCCGCCGCGGGGGCCAGGACCGGGTCCAGGGCGGCCCAGAGGGACAGCCCCAGGAGGAGGGGAACGAGGGTGAACAGGAAGGGCTTCAGGGACCAGTCCCGGATGAACCGGAACACCCCCAGCACGACCGCGATACCCACTCCCACGGCGATGGCCGCCACGAGCCAGGGGGAGCCCCGGTTCAGAAGGAGGTAGAGCATCGGCGCGTCCCAGGGTCGGACGGCGCTACCCTGGGCCCGGAGGAAGCCGATGGCGGGTTCCGCCAGGGTCGCGGTGATGCCCAGGACCAGGGAAAAGAGGACGATCCCCGCCCCCCGGGCCCGGGAGGGCAGGCGGAGACCGCAGCGCTCCCCCAGGGGCATGACCCCCAGGAAGAGTCCCTCCAGGAAGAGGGCCAGCCCCGCGGCCACGGCCCCGATCCCGGCGGCCACCGAAAGTGCGCTTTCGATGGGCCGGCGCAGGACGAGGAACTGGAAGGCGGCCAGGTAGAGGACCAGGAACGATACGGCCCGGACCTGGGCGCCCAGCTTTCCCCGGGCGTAGCCCAGGATCATGGAGGCGCTTTGTCGGATCGGAATGCGCACTTGGCCTTTCCGGGACGCGGAGCCGAAGGACGATCGAGGCATCGGAACTCTCCGGATTCTTGGTCTACCTTCATTCTATACGCGGAGGGGCCCCGAGTGAAGGGAACCCGCCGCGGCCGTCCGGTTCGGATGCGAGTTTTCGGTTTTTTCACCTCCCCTTTGAAATTATCCCCGCATTTTGGTAGAGTTTCTCCCTATTCGCGGTCCGCGCCGCTCCTCGGGGAGCGCGGGAGAACGCAGCGACGAAGGGAACGCCCATGAAAGCCATCGAACTCGCGAAAGCCTACGCCCCCAAGGAATTCGAGGACCGCATCTACGAGTCCTGGGAGTCCGCCGGCCACTTCAAGCCCGCGGGAGAGCCCGGAAAGAAACCCTTCGTCATCGTCATTCCTCCCCCGAACGTTACGGGGGTCCTCCACATGGGGCACGGCCTCAACAACTCCCTCCAGGACATCGCCATCCGGTACAACCGGATGCTCGGACGCCCGACCCTCTGGGTGCCCGGCAGCGACCATGCGGGCATCGCCACCCAGCACGTGGTGGAGAAGAAACTCCGGGCCAAGGGGATCCTCCGCCGGGACCTGGGCCGGGAGAAGTTCGTGGAAGAGACCTGGAAGGTCGCCAACGAACACCACGACATCATCAAGAAGCAACTGGAGAAGATCGGCTCCTCCTGCGACTGGACCCGGGAGCGCTTCACCCTGGACGAGGGCCTTTCCAAGGCCGTCCGGGAGGTCTTCGTCACCCTCTACGAACGGGGACTCGTGTACAAGGGCGAGTACCTGGTGAACTGGTGCACCTCCTGCGGCACCGCCCTGGCGGACGACGAGGTGGACCACGCGGACGAGGCGGGGGGGATGTACCACATCCGCTACGAGATCGTCGATCCCCCGGCCGGCTCCCCTCCGGAGGGCGGGTGGACGGTGATCGGCGGGAAGGCCTACATCGAGATAGCCACGACCCGGCCGGAGACCCTCCTGGGGGACACCGCCGTCGCGGCCCACCCGGAGGACCCGCGCTACGCGGCCCTGATCGGGAAGAAGGTCAAGCTTCCCCTGACGGACCGTACGATCCCGATCATCGCGGACTCCTACGTGGACCGTGCGTTCGGGACGGGCCTCGTGAAGATCACCCCCGCCCACGACCCCAACGACTTCGAGGTGGGCAACCGCCACAACCTGGAGCGGGTGAACATCCTGACCCCGGACGGCAGGCTCTCCGACGCGGCTCCGGCCAAGTACCGGGGCCTGGCCGTCAAGGAGGCCCGGAAGGCGGTGACGGCGGACCTCGAGGCCGCGGGCCTTTTCGTCCGGGAGGAGAAGATCAGCCACTCCGTGGGCCACTGCTACCGCTGCCACTCCGTCGTGGAGCCCTACCTCTCGGAGCAGTGGTTCGTGCGGATGAAGCCCCTGGCCGAGAAGGCCCTCAAGGTCTGGCGGGACGGAGACGTCCGGTTCTACCCCCAGCGCTGGGAGAACACCTACGAGCACTGGCTCACGAACATCCGGGACTGGTGCATCAGCCGCCAGCTCTGGTGGGGGCACCGGATCCCCGCCTGGTACTGCGCCCACTGCGGCAAGACCGTGGTGGCCCGGGAGGATCCCCTGGAGTGCCCGTACTGCAAGTCCACGGAGCTGACCCAGGACGAGGACGTCCTGGACACCTGGTTCTCCTCCTGGCTCTGGCCCTTCAGCACCCTGGGCTGGCCCAAGGACACCGCGGACCTCCGGAAGTACTACCCCACCAGCGTCCTGGTGACCGGGTACGACATCATCTTCTTCTGGGTGGCCCGGATGATCATGGCGGGCATGGAGTTCATGGAGAGGTCCCCCTTCCGGGACGTGTGCATCACCACCCTGATCCGGGACAAGCAGGGCCGGAAGATGTCCAAGTCCTTGGGGAACGGGATCGATCCCCTGGAGATCGTGGACGAGTACGGGGCGGACGCCCTCCGCTTCACCTTGGCCTTCATGTTCACCGCCTCCCAGGACGTCCTCATCGACAAGGAGGACTTCAAGCTGGGCTCCAAGTTCGCCAACAAGGTCTGGAACGCCTCCCGGTACATCCTGGGCAACCTGGAGGGCCGGGAGCTCCGGGCCCCGGGCACGGCGGACCTGTCGCCCCTGGACCGCTGGATCCGGCACCGCCTTTCCGAGGCCGCCGGTACCGCCCGGGCCGCCCTGGAGACCTACCGCTTCAACGACGGGGCCCAGGCGGTGTACGAGTACTTCTGGAACGACTTCTGCGACTGGTACATCGAGGGGACCAAGCTTTCCTTCCGCTCCGGGGACGAGGCGGAGAAGGACCGGGCGGCCACGGCCATCCTGGACGTCCTGGAGGAGAGCCTCCGGCTCCTCCATCCCTTCCTGCCCTTCGTGACCGAGGAGATCTACCGGATGCTCCCCAACCGGCGAGGGGACCTGATCGTCCAGCGGTATCCCGAGGCGGACGCCGCCCGCCGGGATCCCGCCCTGGCCGCGGAGTTCGAGACCGTGATGGAGTTCGTGCGCCTGGTGCGCAACCTCCGCAGCGAGTTCGGGATCGAGCCCCAGAAGGCCGTCGCGACCGCCGTACGCTTCGAGGCCGGGGCGGCCGCGGCCGGATCCTTCCCCCGCTGGGTCCCCCTGGCGGCCCTCCTGGTGAACGGGCCGGATCCCGAGGTCGTGACCGCCAAGCCCGAGGGATCCCTGGCCCTGGTGGGCCGCGGCTTCGAAGCCTACGCGAAGGTGAAGGACGCGGTGGACGGCGCGGCCCTGGCCCTGAAGTTCCGCAAGGAAGCGGAAAAGGAACGGGGCTTCGCCGAACGCGTCCGTGCCAAGCTCGGCAACGAATCCTTCCTCAAGTCCGCGCCTCCGGAGGTCGTAGATAAGGAAAGGGAAAAGCTGGCCGAGGCGGAACGCCGGGCGGCCAAACTGGAGCAGTACGTGAAGGAGCTTGCATGAACGGGAAGCCCCGGGAGGGTGGGAGCGTGAAGGCGCCCGTCGTCCCGGAGGAATCCACAGCCCCGGACTCGCCGACGACCGGGGGCTTCGATCCCGGGCCCCTGGCCCCGTTCCACCCTGGCTTGGAAGACGAGGGGCTCATGGACTCCGAGGCGATGATCCGCCTCAAGGAGATGCACTTGGCCCCCTACATCCAGCTGGCCACCACCCTGGTGGGCAAGCGGAGGCGGAGCGGGGGCAACATGTTCCGCCACCAGATCGACACCTTCGGCATCCTGATGGACTACGGGTACATCGACTCGGTCCTCCTCAAGGCTTCGGTGATCCACGACCTCCTGGAGGACGTGCCCGACTTCGACCGGGACGCCATCCTTTCCATCGACGAGGAGAGCCCGGAAGTCTACAAGCTGGTCCTGGAAGTGACCCGCCGGCCCATCGAATCCAAGCAGCAGTTCCTGGAACGGATCCAGCGCTTCGGATCCAAGCGCGCCAAGGTCCTGAAATGCGCGGATCGGATCAGCAACATTATCTCCCTGGGGTACGTGACGGACATGCGCTTCATCAAACGATACACCGACGAGACGGAGGCCCTGATCTTTCCGATCGCCCAGTCCGCGGACAAACGCATGCTGGAGGAGCTCGAGGAACTGGTAGCCTCCCGCCGGGAAAACCTGGCGACGAAGTTCGAGATATGAGGGGTTGCGGCATGAAACAGTGGACCCGGGCCGAGCTGGCCAAGGCGATCGATCACAGCCTCCTCAAGGCGTTCAGCACGGAGAGGATGGCGGAGGAGCATTGCGCCGAGGCTCGTGCGTTCGGGTTCTACGGAGTCTGCGTGAATCCCTACTGGGTGCGCTTCTGCCTTCGGAAGCTCGCGGGCAGCGGGATCGCGGTCTGCACCGTAGTCGGCTTCCCCCTGGGGGCGAACGCCCCGGAATCCAAGGCGGAGGAAGCCCGGCTCGCCGTCCGGTCGGGGGCCGGGGAGATCGACATGGTCATCAACGTCGGCGCCGCCAAGTCCGGGGACTGGAAGGCCGTGGAGGAGGACATCCGGGGGGTCGTGGCCGCGTCCGGCCCCGCGGCGGTGAAGGTCATCCTGGAAACCTGCTACCTGAACGGGTCCGAGAAGGCCCGCGCCTGCGAGGCGGCGATCCGGGCGGGCGCCCGCTATGTCCAGACGAGCACGGGCTTCGGGACCGGGGGCGCGAGCGTGGACGACATCCGGATCCTACGGGACGCGATCAGGGACCGGGATCTCCGCATCAAGGCCTCCGGCGGCATCCGGACCTACCACGACGCCGTTCAGCTCCTGGAGGCCGGCGCGGACCGGATAGGCGCAAGTTCCGGCGTCGCCATAGTCTCGGAACTCCCCGAATAGCATGCCCGTATCCGGTCCGCACCGTTCGTGAAGATCGACGAAGCGCGAAGCGCTTCGTGGCCGCGGGGCGCGCCGCGCCCCGCGCCGGATCGGAGCAAGTTCCGGCGTCGCGATCGTATCGGAGTTGCCGGAGTAGTCCTGCGGAAAATCGCCGAAGCCTTGGCTTCGGCGCCGCCGGGCCCGCGGCCCGGCGCCCCGTCGGTACGTGAAATTCGACGAAGCGCGAAGCGCTTCGTGGCCGCCGGGCCGAGGGCCCGGCGCAATTGCAGAGCAGGTTGTAGAAATGCTAGAAGCATTTCTACAACCTGCTAGACGACAGTCAGCCGGATGCCCCGTTCCCCGGCTATTCTGCGGTATTCGTCCGGGATCCCGGGATCCGTCACGATCTCGTCGAAATCTGCGAGGTCCGCGAAGTAGGCCGGACGCACGGCGCCGAACTTGGAGGAATCCACGACCAGGATCTTGCGGAGGGAGGACTGGATCACGGCCTTCTTGGTCTCCCTCTCGTAGGCGTTGCTGCAGGTGACCCCGAACCGGGCGTCCACCCCGGAGGCGGAGAGGAAGGCCTTGTTGGCCCGGAAATGCCGTATTGCCTCGAGGCCCTCGGGGCTTTCGAACATCAGGGTGTTCTCGTGGAACAGGCCCCCGGAGAAATGGGTGCGGCAGCCGCTCCGGCGCACGAGCTCGGACACGACGTTCAGGGAGTAGCACAGGACGGTGTATTCCTCGTCCTCGGGCAGGTACCGGGCCACGTATTCCGTCGTGGAGCCGCAGTCGACGATGAGGCTGTCCCCCGGCTCCGCGAGGGCCGCGGCGGCCTTCCCGATCCTCCGCTTCTCCTCCGCGTGCTCGGCTCCCGCCGCGTTCAACGAGTAGTGCGCGTCGCCCTCCCTCCGTGCGAGGTTCGGGTGGAGCATGGCGCTTCCGTACAGGACGCGGACCTTGCCCTCCCGGGCCAGGGCGGCCAGGTCCCTGCGCACGGTCATCGGGGACACGTCGAGGTCCCGGGAGAGCTCCAGGATGCTCGCCGCCGTCTCGAAGCCGAGCCGCTTCATGATCGCGTTCCAGCGTTCGCCCTTCGTCATGCCCTTACTCCACTCGTCCTCGGTCCGCCCGGGGGACGGCCGGTGTCCGGCTCGGCCCGGACGGTAATGTCGTCGGTCCTGATGGTAAAACTATACCATGGAATGTTGTAAAATTACCATAAATTCCGGAAGATTGCTTGACCTGCAACATTCCGTCCTCTATACTTGAGCCAAGTCGGCCGGGTTTCCCGGAGGGCGGCACGGCCGTCCCGGGCCGCCGCGGCGCGCCAGGAGGAAGTATGGCTGGATCGACGAACGACGCTCTCGGCATGATAGAGACGAAAGGATTCGCGGCCATGGTGGAGGCCGCGGACACGATGGTCAAGGCCGCGAAGGTCGACCTGGTGGGATACGAGAAGATCGGCGGCGGGTACGTGACGGTCGTCGTCCGCGGGGACGTCGCGGCCTGCCGGGCCGCCGTGGACGCGGGAGTCCGCTCGGCGGAGAAGGTCGGGGAGGTCGTCTCGACCCTCGTGATCCCCCGGCCCCACGCCTCCGTGGACGAGGCCCTGCCCCTGGGCCGGAAGGGGGACTGATCCATGAACATCGACCTGCGGACCTACGTGTTCCTGGATTCCCTCCAGCTCCAGAACGCCTCCTTCATCGCCACCGTCAGCAAGGGCTACTACCCGGTCGGATTCCAGGCCTGCTGCATCATCGAGATCGCCCCGGGCATCGAGATCAACCGCCTCACGGACATCGCCCTCAAGGCGACCGCCGTGACCCCGGGGCTCCAGATCGTGGAGCGCGCCTACGGCCTTTTGGAGGTCCATTCCGACCGCCAGGGGGACGCCCGCACCGCCGGGGAGGCCGTGCTCCGGGAGCTCGGCCTCAAGGAGGAGGACCGGCTCAAGCCCCGGATCCTCACGAGCCAGCTCATCAAGAACGTCTCGGACCACCACGCCCAGCTCATCAACAAGGTCCGCCACGGGAACATGGTCCTGCGGGGGGACACCCTGTACGTGCTGGAGGTGGAGCCCGCGGGCTACGCCTACTACGCGGCCAACGAGGCCGAGAAGACCGCCCGGGTGAACATCGTGGAGGTCCTGGGCTTCGGGGCCTTCGGGCGCGTGTACATTTCCGGGGACGAGGCCGAGGTGATCGAGGCCCGGAAGACCGTGGAGGCCCGGCTGCAGGGCCTGACCGGCCGGACGATCGGGGCCGGAACCCAGAGAATCTGAGCGCCCCTTCCGGGACGCCCTTCTAAGGAGCGGATATGGCGGATACAACGAACGACGCGCTCGGCATGATCGAGACGCGGGGCTTCGCGGCGATGGTGGAGGCCGCGGACGCGATGGCCAAGGCGGCGAAGGTCGACCTGGTCGGGTACGAGAAGATCGGCGGCGGCTACGTCACCGCCGTCGTGCGAGGGGACGTGGCCGCCTGCCGGGCGGCCGTCGACGCAGGTGCCCGGGCCGCGGAGAAGGTGGGGGAGGTAGTCTCGACCCACGTGATTCCCCGGCCCCACGAATCCGTGGAGGCCGCCCTGCCCCTGGGCAGGAAGCCGGCCCCCGCCCGGAAATAGGGCCGACCCATGCTGATCGCCCGGGTCCGGGGGACCGTCGTCTCCACCCACAAGAGCCCCTCCATGGAGGGGCTCCGGCTGCTCCTCCTCGAGAAGATCGATCCCGTGACCCTCGCGGGCAAGGGCGACTTCGTGGTCGCCATGGATTCCGTCGGGGCCAACGCCGAGGAGGTCGTGTTCTACGTGACCGGCTCCAGCGCCCGCCTCACGGAAGCGACCAAGGGCCGCCCCACGGACGCGACGGTGATCGCCGTGGTGGACGCGATCGAGAAGGACGGCGCGTACACCTACGAGAAGGCGCGGTCCGAATGACCCTGGCGAGGGTCCGGGGCACCGTGGTCGCGTCCCGCCGCTCCGACGGCCTTGCCGGGGCTCGGTACCTCCTGGTGGAGGACTGCGGCCCCGAGGGAGCCGGGCGGGGGGACTACCTGGTGGCCCTGGACATGGTGGGCGCGGAGCGGGGCCAGCTGGTCCTTTTGACCCAGGGCAGCTCCTGCCGCTGGACCTACCGGACCGAGAACGCGCCCATGGACACCCTGGCCGTGGGGATCGTGGACGCGGTGGACTCCGGCGGGGCGACGCTCTGGAACGAGTCGGAACGGGGGCGATAGATGGCGTACGGCGCGGAGGATGTTCGTCGGGTGGTCGAGGAGATTCTGCGGTCCCCGGAGATCGCCGCCCTCCTGTCCTCGGGGACGAAGGGCGGGAGCGCCGCGGCCTCCCGGGGTCCGGGGATCTTCCCGGACATGGATTCCGCCGTCCAGGCGGCCCAGGCTGCCCAGCGGGAGCTCGTCCGGCTTCCCCTGGACACGCGGCGGGCCGTGATCGACGCGATCCGCCGGACCGTGCTCGAGGCCAACGAGGCCCTGAGCCAGGCCGCCGTCGCGGAGACGGGCCTGGGCAACGTCCGGGACAAGACGGTCAAGAACCGCCTGGCCGCCCTCCGCACCCCGGGGGTCGAGGACCTCGAGTCCCGGGTGGTCACGGACGAGCACGGGCTCACCCTCACGGAGCTGGCCCCCTACGGGGTGATCGGCGCGATCACCCCGGTGACGAATCCCATCTCCTCGATCGCCAGCAACGCCATCGGGATGGTCGCGGCGGGGAACTCCGTGGTGTTCAACGTGCATCCGGGCGCCAAGGGGGTCTCCCGCCTCCTCATAGAGATGCTCGGCGGGGCGATCGTCCGCGCCGGGGGTCCGGGAAACCTCCTGTGCGCCGTGGCGGAGCCGACCCTGGAGACCGCGGGGGAGCTCATGCGGCACCCCGGGGTGGCCCTCCTGGTGGTGACCGGAGGCCCGGGGGTCGTCCGCGCCGCCATGGCCAGCGGCAAGAAGGCCATCTGCGCGGGCCCCGGGAACCCGCCCTGCGTCGTGGACGAGACCGCCGACCTGGCCAAGGCCGGCAAGGACATCGTGGACGGGGCCGGCTTCGACCACAACGTGGTGTGCATCTGCGAGAAGGAGATCCTGGCGGTCGCCTCCATAGCGGACCGCCTCAAGGAGGAGCTCCTCCGGAACGGGGCCTACGAGCTCAAGGGCGGCCAGATCGACGCGGTCACCAAGCTCGTCCTGGCCGAGCCGGGAGGACCCGGCCGGCCGGGCTCCCCGAACCGGGCCTTCGTCGGCAAGAGCCCGGCCCACATCGCCCGGGCGGCCGGGATCGAGGTGCCCGAGGGCACGCGGATCCTGCTCCTGGAGACGACGAGCGGACATCCCCTGGTCTGGACGGAACAGCTCATGCCGGTGATTCCCTTCGTCCGCATGCGGAACGCCGACGAGGCCATCGAGTTCGCCGTCCTTGTGGAGCACGGGTACCGGCACACCGCGATCATGCACTCCCACGACGTGGCCCGCCTGTCCCACATGGCCCGGGCCATGGACTGCTCCCTCTTCGTCAAGAACGGGCCCTGCTACGCGGGGCTGGGGGAGGGTGGCGCGGGGCACGCGTCCTTCACGATCGCGAGCCCCACGGGCGAGGGGATCACCCGGCCCACGTCTTTCACCCGGGAGCGGCGCTGCACCCTGGTCGACTATTTCCGGATCGTGTAGAAAGGCTGGCTATGAAACTCGGGAAGGTGATCGGCCGGGTGGTCAGCACCCGCAAGTTGGAATGCCTCGAGGGGCTCAAGCTCCTCCTGGTCCAGCCCGTCGACGAGACGGGCGCCTCCGCGGGGCCGCCCCTGGTGGCCTTCGACGCGGCCCGGGCGGGGGAAGGGGACCTCGTGATCTTCGAGTCGGGCAAGGAGGCCGCCCAGGCGAACCCGAACGGGTGGTTCAACCCGGCGGACGCGGCGATCCTGGGCGTGGTGGACGCGGTGGACCGGGGAGGCGCCCCGTGATCCTGGCCCGGGTCGTCGCCAGCGTCGTATCCACGGAGAAGGATCCCCGCTACACGGGCAAGAAGATCCTGGCGGTCCGCCCCGTGGATCCCGACGGGAGTTTCCGGGGCAGGACCCTCCTGGCCGTGGACGGGGTCCAGGCCGGGATCGGGGACCTCGTGCTGGTGGTGGACGAGGGCGGCTCCGCCCGGACCGTCGTGGGGGACGAGGGGGCGGTGACCGTGCGGACCGCGGTGTGCGGCATCGTGGACCGGATCGACATGGGAGGGGACGAATGAGCGCCGAGGAAGGGTCCGCGCCCGCGGACGTCGTGCGGAACGTGGCCATCGGCGCGGACCACGGGGCCGTCGAGCAGAAGGCCCTCCTGGTCCGCTACCTCGAGGTCCTGGGGTACCGGGTGACCGACGTGGGGACCTTCGGGACCGAGAAGGTGGACTACCCGGACATCGCCCTGGCGGTGTGCCGGAAGGTGAAAAGCGGGGCCTGCGAGCGCGGGATCGTCCTGGACGGGGCGGGCATCGGGTCCTGCATGGCGGCGAACAAGGTTCGGGGCATACGCGCCGCGATGTGCTACGACCTCCGGACCGTGGTGAACAGCCGGGAGCACAACAACGCGAACGTGCTTACCCTGGGCGGCCCCTTGCACACGCCGGACCGCCTGGCGGAGATGGTGAAGGTTTGGCTGGAGACCCGGTTCGCCGGGGGCCGGCATATCGTCAGGATCAACAAGATCATGGCCCTGGAGCGCGGAGGCTTCGAAGGATGACGGACGAGGAAAAGGTAATCGAGAGGATCGTGCAGGAGGTCCTGGCGAGGATGGGGACCCGGACGGCCGAGGTTCCGAACGACGAGGGGCCCGCCCGGCCCCGGATGGAACCGGCCGAGCTGGCGCCCTTCATCGACCACACCCTTCTCAAGCCCGAGGCCACGGAAGACCAGATCGACGTTCTGTGCGACGAGGCGGCCAAGCACCGCTTCGCCTCCGTCTGCGTGAACTCGACCTGGGTGGAGCGCTGCGCCCGCCGCCTGGGCGGGACGGGGGTCAAGGTCTGCACGGTCGTGGGCTTCCCCCTGGGGGCCATGGACAGCCGTTCGAAGGCCTTCGAAGCCCGCACCGCCGTCTCGAACGGGGCGTCCGAGGTCGACATGGTCATGAACATCGGGGCCCTGAAGGCCGGGGATCTCAGGGCCGTGCGGGAGGACATGCTGGCGGTCCGCCGGGCCTGCCGCGTCGGCATCGTCCTCAAGGTCATCATCGAGGCCTGCCTCCTCACGGACGCCGAGAAGGTCCTGGCCTGCCAGGTCGCCAAGGACGTGGGCGCGGATTTCGTGAAGACCTCGACGGGATTCTCCAAGTCCGGCGCCACGGTCGCGGACGTCGCGCTGATGCGCCGGACCGTGGGACCCTCCGTGGGGGTCAAGGCCGCCGGCGGGATCCGCAGCTTCGACGACGCCCTGGCCATGCTGGACGCCGGCGCGAACCGTCTGGGCACCAGCCAGGGCGTCACCCTGGTGAGCGGCCAGACCCCGGGAGGCGGCTACTGACGGTTCCGATCCTTTGGATACGACGCGGCCCCCGTGGAACGGGGGCCGCTTTTATAGTGCCGGCTTAGGGAAACTCGACGAAGCGCTTCGCGCTTCGTTGCCGTAGGACCGCGCGCAGCGTGGTCCTACGCTAGCGTTTGCCCTGGTCGTAGGGCTCCCCGGCCGCCCGGGGCGCCTGGCTGCTCTTGGAGAACAGGACCAGGGCGATCAGGGTGACCACGTAGGGGAAGGCCTTCAATAGGAGTCCCGGTATCCGGGAGAACTGGGGAATCACCTGGGAGACGTTGGCGATGGTGGCCGCGAAGCCGAAGAAGGCCGTGGCCCCCAGGATGCCCAGGGGATTCCACTGCCCGAAGATCAGGGCCGCCAGGGCCAGGAACCCGAGACCCGCCACGCTTCCGTTGAACTCCCCGGAATAGGTCACCAGGATGATCCCCCCCGCCAGCCCCGCCAGGGCGCCCGAGAGCGACACCGCGATGTAGCGCATCCGGTACACGTTGATCCCCGCCGCGTCCGCGGTCTGGGGATGCTCCCCGCAGGCCCGCAGGCGGAGGCCGAAGGGAGTCTTGTAGATGACGAACCAGGCCAGGGCCAGGATGGCGGCCGTAAGCCAGGTGGTGGCGTAGGTCTTCGTGAAAAAGAGGGCCCCCAGGATCGGGATGTCCGAGAGGACCGGAATGTCCGAGGGGATGAAGCCCAGGACGATCCGGACGTTGCCGGAACCGGTCATGGTCCGGGCCAGGAAGACGGTCAGGGAGCCGGCGATCATGTTGATGGCCGTGCCGCTGATGACCTGGTTGGCCTTGAGGCTGATGCTGGCGAAGGCGTGGAGCAGGGAGAAGAGCGCCCCCACCACAACGGCCGCCCCCAGCCCAAGCCAGAGGGCGCCGGGATGCCCGGGGCCCAGGACCGTCTCCATCCGGCTGGCCACCACGGCGCAGGTGAAGGAGCCGGAGACCATGAGCCCTTCCAGGCCGATGTTCACCACCCCCGAGCGCTCGCTGAACAGGCCCCCCAGGGACGCGGCCAGGAGGGGCACGGTGAAGGCTACCGCGTAGGGAAAGATCAACGCGAGGGTCTGCATCCTAGGCCTCCTTGCTCCGCTTCCGCGTGAGGCGCTCCCACAGGCGGGTGAAGAGCACCCCCGTGGCGGCGAAGTAGATGATGATGGCGATGATGGTGTCCCCGATCTCCGGGGGCACCTTGGTCATGGCGTTCATGAAGCCCTTCCCGGAATGGAGGATCCCGAAGAACACGGAGGAGGCCGCCACCCCCCAGGGGCTGTTGGCCCCCAGGAGGGCCACGGCGATCCCGTCGATGCCCGCGGACGGCACGACCCCGATCTGCATGTTCACCGCGTAGCCCAGGTAGTAGGTGGCCCCGGCCAGGCCCGCCAGGAAGCCGGAGATGGACATGGACAGGACGATGTTCTTGGGTACGTGGATGCCCGCGTACTCCGCCGCGTGGCGGTTGAAGCCCACCGCCTTGAGCTCGAAGCCCAGGGTCGTCTTGTCCAGGATGATCGCGATGACGACCACGGCCGCCGCGGCCAGGAAGATCCCCATGTTGATGTAGGAACCCCGGAAGATGTTCGTGAGCCACTCGGCCCGGAAGGACGCGAGCGCGGGGATGCGACGGGACTCGGTTTCCAGGAAGGTGCCCTTGAAGTAGGCCGGGATGGTGTAGTACACGGTCCAGTAGGCGATCCAGTTCATCATGATGGTCGCGACCACCTCGTGGACGTTGAACCGGGCCTTGAGGAACCCCGGTATCGCGGCCCAGAGGGCCCCGGCGGACGCGGCCGCCAGGACGATGAGGGGCAGGAGCACGATCCGCGGCATCTGGACGGACAGGCCGATGGCCGTGGCCGTGAGGCCTCCCATCAGCATCTGCCCGGAGGCCCCGATGTTGAACAGCCCGGTCTTGAAGGAGAAGGCCACGGCCAGTCCGGTGAAGATGAGGGTCGTGGCGGAGGCCAGGGTGTTGCCGATCCGCTCCAGGTTCATGAGCCCGCCGCGGAAGAGGTAGTAGAATCCCGCCACGGGGTTGGACCCGGATAGGGCCATGAAGACCGCCCCCGCGAGCAGACCCAGCACCACCGCGGCCAGGGCGGTAAACAGACTCTTGTAGCGGTTCATTCCATCCCTCCCGCGCCCGCGATGCCCGCCATCATGAGGCCGATCTCGCTCTCGTTGGTTTCCTTGGGCAGCTTGACTCCCGTGAGCTCCCCGTGGCTGATGACCGCGATCCGGTCCGAGAGATCCAGGATCTCGTCCAGCTCCAGGGATACGAGGAGCACCGCCTTGCCGTTGTTGCGCTGTTCCACGAGCCGCTTGTGGATGTACTCGATGGAGCCCACGTCCAGGCCCCGGGTGGGCTGGACGGCCAGGAGGAGGTCGGGGTCATGGTCGATCTCCCGGCCCACGATGGCCTTCTGCTGGTTGCCTCCCGACAGGGTGCGGCCCACGGAGAGGGCCCCCTGGCCGGACCGCACGTCGAAGTCCTGGATCAGCTTTTCCGCGTGGTCCCGGATGGCCTTGCGGTTCAGGAATCCCTTCCGGGAGTAGGGCGGAAGGCCGTAGATCTCCAGGATGAAGTTGTCCTCCATGGAGTAGTCCAGCACGAGGCCCCGTTTCTGCCGGTCCTCCGGGATGTGGGCCATCCCGGCCATCACCCGGGAATGGATGTCGTCGTGGGTGATGTCCCGGCCCTTGAAGAGGATGGAGCCGGACTCCACCTTGCGCAGTCCGGTGAGGGCCTCCACAAGCTCGGTCTGGCCGTTCCCGTCCACACCCGCCAGTCCCAGGATCTCCCCCCGGTGCACGTCCAGGGAGAAGTTCTTCAGGGCCTGGGTCTTACGGCTGGACAGGACGTTCAGGTTCCGGATCGAGAGGACCGCCTCTCCCCGTTCCTGTTCCCGCTTGTCCACCTTGAAGTTCACGGTGCGGCCCACCATCATCTCCGCCATGCGGGATTCCGCCACGTCCGCGACGTCCACGGTGTCGACGACCTTGCCGCGCCGGATGACCGTGCAGCGGTCCGCGATGGCCTTGATCTCCTTGAGCTTGTGGGTGATGAGGAGGATGGATTTCCCCTCCTTGAGCAAGTTCCGCATGATCTGCATGAGGTCATCGATTTCCTGGGGGGTGAGCACCGCGGTGGGCTCGTCGAAGATGAGGACCTCGGCGTCGCGGTAGAGCATCTTGATGATCTCCACACGCTGCTGCATCCCCACGGAGATGTCCTCGATTTTGGCGTCCGGGTCCACGTTCAGGCCGTACTGCTCGGACAGGGCCTTGATCCGCTTGGCCGCGTCCCGGGTCTGCAGCATGGGACCCGCGGTGGGTTCCATGCCCAGGATGATGTTCTCGGTCACGGTGAAGTTGTGCACCAGCTTGAAGTGCTGGTGGACCATGCCGATCCCCAGGGCGTTGGCCACGTTGGGGTTGTGGATGGAGACTTCCTTGCCCCGTACCTTGATGATCCCGGAGTCCGGCCGGTACAGGCCGAAGAGGATGCTCATCAGGGTGGACTTGCCCGCCCCGTTCTCGCCCAGGAGGGCGTGGATCTCGCCCTTCCGGAGCCGTACGGTGATGTCGTCGTTGGCGCGTATCCCGGGGAAATCCTTGGTGATACCGAGCATCTCTACGATGTATTCCATGTCCCCTCCTTGGAGAAGGCCAAGGAGGGGAGGGTCTCCCTGGCCAAGATTTTTTCAATTCGGATACGCAGTATAATCCGCCCCCGGCGGAATCGACAAGAAAAATAGGGTGTCCAATAAGTCGGTCACTTATTGGACACCCTGCACGGGAACCAGCCGTCCAAAAAGCTAACTGAGCTTTTTGGACAGCCTTGGGATTCCGGAGTCCGGATCTTACTTGATGAGGGTGCCCTGCTCGGCCTTGACCGCGATGGTCCCGGCCTGCAGGAGCTTGAAGACTTCGGCGACCTTGGCCTGGACCTCGGGGGAGAGGTTGGGGTTCTTGGCGGGGATGCCGACGCCGTTGTTCTTGGCGTCGAAGATCAGGGTCTTCCCGCCCGGGAAGGTTCCGCCCAGCTCGGCCTTGATCATGTCGAAGGCGGCAACGTCGATCCCCTTCATGGCGCTGGTCAGGATGATGGACTTGTCGCCCGAGTAGATGCCCTCGGCGTACTGGTCGACGTCCACGCCCACGATCCAGGCGGTCTTGCCCGCGGTGGCCCGGGCCTTGGCCTCGTTGATGGCGCCCACGCCCACGCCGCCGGCGGCGGCGAAGATCACGCTGACGCCCTTGTCGTACATGGAGGCGGCGATCTGCTGTCCCGCGGCCACGTTGTCGAAGGAGCCCTGGTAGATCACGTTCTCGGCCTTCATGGTGATCTTGGTCCCCAGGTTCTTATTGGCGTAGTCCACGCCCTGCTGGAAGCCCCAGTTGAACTTCTGGACCGGGGGAATCTCCATGCCGCCGATGAAGCCGAAGGACCCGGTCTTGATCTGCAGGGCCGCGGCGACGCCGGCCACGAAGCCGGACTCGTGCTCGGCGAAGAAGATGGACACGGTGTTCGGGCCGACCACGGACTTCCAGTCCCCGGCGTGGGGGCTGCCGTCGATCAGGACGAACTTGGCGTCCGCGTACTTGGTCTGGGCCTGGAAGATGGTGGTCTCGAACTTGAAGCCCGGGGTCACCACGAACTTGTAGCCCGCGTCGTAGAGGTTGCCGATTTCCTTGAGGTAGTCCGCCTCGGTGGTGCCGGAGGGCTTCAGGTACTTGGTGTCGAGCTTGAACTCGGTCCCCGCGCGAACGACGCCTTCCCAGGTTCCCTGGTTGAAGGACTTGTCGTCGATGGTGCCGGCGTCGGTGACCATGCCGACCTTCAGGGACGGCGCGGCCGCCGGGGCTTCCTTCTTGGCGCAGCCCGCGATCGCGAGCACGACCATGAGGCCGACGAGGAGGATGGAGATCTTGGATTTCATGAAGGTTTCCTTCACATTTAGGACAATACGGACGCACAAGGCTTCCGTCCTTGGTGTTGTGCCGCCGGCCGTATTCGCGAGCCAGCCGCGCAGCACCGGGGCCACCATCATACAACACCGGTACGGCGCGCACAAGGGGAAAGAGGTCCGATCAGGGTCCGAAATGCGGCGAGATCCTTAGAACTCCGCCTCCACCCGGTCGCTCCGTGCGTCCGATACGTAGCGCACGTGCAGGGTCAGGAAGGCCACCATCACGAGTCCCAGGCCCCGCCAGCGCCCGTCCTCGATGTTGTATCCCGTCCGGGGATTCTTCCCGCCCCGGGCGAAGGACCGGAATTTGACGGATCGGAAGGAGAACACGAGCCGGGCACCCCCCGCCCGGAGGCGAAGGGAGGTCCGGACGGAGCCCCCCTCCAAGGGGCCGGAGTGGCGGATGAGGTTGTCCAGGATCTCGAGCCCCGCCAGCCGGACGCGATCCCGGAGCCGCGGATCCGGGATCGCGGCCCTGTCCAGCCAATCCTCGAATCGGGGGATGGCCGACCTGTCCCCGGGCAGGCGGGTCGAGAAACCGGGGGATTTGGAGGGGTCGGTCATTCCGGACACCGGATTCGCGCCGCCCGGGCGGTTCGTCAGGCCAGGTCTTTCATGGATTGCGCCACCGGGAACCGGTCCGAGAAGCCGGTCGACTCGATGGCCAGCCGGACGATCTCCGAGGGCCGCAGGATCCAGATCTTCCGGCCGGCGCCCTCCGCATCCTCCATGGCCGCCATGAGGACGCCCAGGCCCGCGGAGGACAGGGTCGTCACCTTCTCCATGTCCACCACGATGTCCGAGCGCCGGACGGCCTTGAATATCTTCTCCTGGAAATCCGTGAACGTGTAGCTGTTGACCGGTCCCGCGATTTGCAGGATGGTCCGTCCGGTTTCCCGGATTTCCTCGACTGTTAGCTGGTTCATGCCTCGCTCCTGACGTTCGTGTCGTATTTCAACGTAAAGATGGTCACGTCGTCCTCCATCCGGTTGTCCGTGAAGGCCAGGAGATCCCGCAGCAGCCCCTCCGCAAGCTCCTTGGCCGGGCCTTCCCGGTTCGCGGTGAAGGACCGTTGGAGGCGTTCCTTGCCGTATCGCTCCCCGCGCAGGCTCTCGGATTCCAGGATCCCGTCCGTGGATATGAGCAGGGCGGAACCCTTGACCAGGGGCACCCTGCGGAGCTTGAGGTAGGGCCGGATATCCCGCACGAAGCCCAGGACCCGTCCGTCCCCCTGGATCTCGATCACCGTGTTGAAGGCCGGCGAGTACATCTGCATGACCGGGATGCCGCAGTTGATGAAGTACAGGGAATCCTTCGCGAAGTCGAAGTAGCCGAACACCCCGGCGAAGAAGGTTCCCTTCGGCAGGTTCTCCTTGATGAAGGAGTTGGCGCGCTCGGCGATCCGAAGGAAGTCCTTCTCCTCCTTCAGGAAGTTCCGGACCATGGTCTTCAGGATGAGCATGGACATGGAGGCGTTCAGGCCCTTGCCGGAGACGTCCCCCACGACGAAGAAGAACCGGTCCCGCCCGAGCCCGACGAAGTCGATGAAGTCCCCGCCCAGCTTGCGGGTGGACCGGGCGATGAAGTGGGCGTCCGCCTTGGGGTGGGCGATCCGGTCGACGTTCTCCTGGATGGACTCGATGACCTGGCTCGAGAAGGCGATCTCCCGGTCCACGGTGCTCAGGATGGATTCCCGGGCGATGTTCTTGACGTAGTAGAGGACCACGAAGAGCTTGCCGTACACCGCCCTAAAGGTCTCGTAATCGTAGGACGTGTAGTCGCCCCCGGACAGCCGGGCGCCGAGGGCGAAGATGCCCAGGGTCTCCCGCCCTTCCCGGACCACGATCATCGCCTCCGCGCGCAGGGAGTCGTAGATCTCCAAAAGTTCCTTCTTCACCGAGGCATAGGAGCGGTTGGCGATGACGTCCGTCTTCAGGAGCACGGTGATGCCCCGCTCCGTCAGGGTTCCGAGGGCCGCGGAATCCCCCCGGATCGAGAGGCTCGTGCCGGTGGTCGAATACACGGGCCGGAGCTCGCCTTCGTCGTCCTCGGCCAGGACGGTGAAATCGGAGAATCCCAGGGGGCCGGAGAGTATCCCGTGCACCTCCTTGAGGACCGCGTCCCGGCCCCCCGCGAGGTCCACGTGGGCCAGGGAGCTCTGAAGGTCCTCGCGATAGCGCTTGCGTCCCGCGATGGAATCGAGGAACCGGTTCACGAAGGCGGAGGCGATCCGGGCTCCCAGGATGAAGCTGAAAAAGGCCCCCAGGAAGGAGATCAGCGGAAAGGCCTTCACCATGAGGAAGACGGAGACCGCGACGCCGACGGGGGTTCCCGCGAGGATCGCCAGGATGAGGTAGGAGACCAGGCGGCGGGCCACCTCCTTCCACGCGAAGATCCGCGAGGTGGACACCGCGTAGAAGAATCCGACGGCGACCACGACGGGGCTGAGGGTGGAGACGAGGTAGAGGGACCCGATCCGGCCGACCTGGGGCAGGCGGATCGCCGTCACGTATCCCAGGACGATGCTGGCCGCGATCCCGAGGGCCAGGATCAGGCCCTGCTGCTGGAAGATGCGGCTGCGCATGGCCAGGCTTCGGAACAGGAGGACGGCGGCGCCCAGGAACCCCAGGGCCGCGGCCCCGGTGCTGATCGCCCCGTACAGGGGGCCTTCCTGGCGGAGGAAGTCCAGGTTCACCCTCTCCACATGGCTCACGTAGAGCGGGGTGCCCAGGGTCAGGGCCAGGACCCCGAGGACCGCCGCGGCGGCCGCCAGGTCGGCGATGCGGTTCCGGGTCTCGTACGGGAAGCTCAGGCAGACCCGGAACAGGACGATGTAGCCCGCCGCGGCCGAGGCGGCCGCGAGCCGGGTGAAGAAGAGAGCCAGGGGCTGTTCGAGGGTGTAGGGCTGGGCGGCCAGGTATGCGACCCCCAGGGAAAGGGTGAAGACCGAGAAGCCGATCCCGATGGCCAGGAAGTACCGGCTCCAGGCGGTGTCCCGGATCCGCGTCCGGGCGCGGGCCCAGAGGCCCAGGAGGATGGGAGGAGCCAGGAAGGCGAAGATCGTCAGTCCCATAGTCTGCCCACCTTCGCGGCCAGGATGGTGATGTCGTCCCGGAGCTGGCGCCCCTCCACGAAGGAATACGCGAATCCCGCGATGCCCTCCACGATGCTCTCCGCGGTCTCCCGGGAGGATTGCTGCAGCAGCCGCTCGAAGGCGGCGGACTCGCTCAGGGGCTCGCCGGCGCTGTTCTCCAGCTCGAGCAGTCCGTCGGAGGCGATCAGGATGACGTCGTCGGTGCGCAGGGGTATCTCCTCCACGGGGATCTCCCCTTCCAGGGGCAGGAGGCCTAAAAGACCCATGGTGGACCCCAGTTTCTTGGGCTTGGCGCCCAGGGCCGTCTGGGAGATCACGAGGGGGTCCGCCATGGAGGCGTTGACGTAGCGGAGCACCTTTTCCCCCGTGTCGACGATCCCCAGGAAGATGACCGTGTACTTGTCCTCGAACCGCATCTCCCGGATCGCCTCGTCCACGTTCCGGACCAGGGCCGGCAGGTCCGTCTTGTCCGGGGCCACCCGGATCGTATTCACGATGATTCCCATGATCAGGGCCGCGGCCAGGCCCTTTCCGGACACGTCGCCGACGACCAGGAGGGTCCGGCGGTAATCGACGGGTATGACGTCGTAGTAATCCCCGGAGACGTTGACCAGGGGGCGGTAGTAGGAGGCGGTCTCCAGCTTGGCCAGCTTGGGCATCTCCTTGGGCAGGAAGGACTTCTGGGTTTCCGCGATCAGGGACCATTCCTTGGAGAGGTTCGCGATGTTGAACAGCCGGGCCACCGTGATGATGCGGTCGAAGTACAGCTGGAGCTCTCCGTGGAGAAGCCGGAACGCCTCCAGTTCCGCGAGTCCCGCCGAACGGGAGAAGACGAAGAGGTGGTATCCCTTGCAGACGCTCAGGTAGCCGCGGCAGCCCGCGTTCGAGGGATGCAGGCCGTACTCGTCGGAGAGGAAGGCGAAGCCCTCGGACCATTCCCGGAAGTTCCGGTGCAGGATCGCCAGGGTCTCCGGATCCTTGGCCAGGGTGGACGGGCTGGCGTAGACCGTCTCCCAGGTGGCACTCTTGATGAGCAGGACGCTGGCGTCCGCCCGCATCTCCAGGCAGTCCCGGGCGGCCTCCACCAGGTCCGCCACCGTGAAGGAGACCCGCAGGCGCTCCACGAAGTCCATGACGATGCGGGTTTCGGCCCGGTCGAAGTGGCGCTTCCGGAGGTCCGAGTCCAGGGCGCGGACCAGCGCGTCCTGGATCAGGAAGAGGACCACGAAGGATCCGGCTCCGAGCAGGGTGGTGGGCAGGAAGGGAAGCCCCGGCGCGGCGAAGACCAGGATCGCCGCGAACAGGGCCGCGATGGAGAACGTGCTTGTCCACGCCGAGAGGCGCAGGGCTTGTTGCAGGACCATTCAGGGCTCCTTAGGAAACGGCCTTCACGGCCTCGGGTCGATGATGTTCCGCATGAAGGACAACAGGACCGTCAGGGCGTTCTCGTTCGCCCCGCCCTCGGGGATGATGATGTCCGCGAAGCGCTTGGTAGGCTCGATGAACTCGAAGTGCCCCGGCCGCACGACGTTCAGGTACTGCTCGATCACGGAATCCACCGTCCGCCCCCGCTCCTTGATGTCCCGGCCGAGCCGCCGGATGAACCGGATGTCGTCCGGGGTGTCCACGAAGATCTTCAGGTCGATCAGGTCCCGTATAACCTTATCGGTGAAAACCATGATCCCCTCGAAGATAACCAGCTTCCGGGGCGTCACCTTGATCGTCTGCTCCGCCCGGCGGTGGTGCACGAAGTCGTAGGTCGGCATCTCGATCGGCCGCATCGCCTTCAGCTCCCGGAGGTGGGCGGAGAGCAGTTCGTTGTCGAAGGCCTCGGGGTGGTCGAAGTTGAAGGCCGTGATGTTGGAGTTGGAGATGTACTCGGCCGACTTGTAGTAGTTGTCCTGGGGGATGAAGACGAAGTCCGAGACGACCTCGGAAATTTTCCTCACGATCGTGGTCTTGCCCGCCCCGGAGCCCCCGCAGATGCCGATGATCATCGCAGTCGCCATGAGGGGCAGGATACCACCGCATCGGGGTATCCGCAACGGGCGGTTTCCGGATGGGGGGTTGTTTCCAAGGACTCTGACAGGATGAACAGGATATTTTCTTGATCAACAGGATAAGATCAGGAAAGTACCAATGCCGATCCTGTTCATCCTCTCTCCATCCTGTCCATCCTGTCTGTCTTATCCGGAAACCGGATCCGGCCAGCGGTTCCGGAAGGCCACCTTCTCCAGGGGTTCCCGCAGGCGGGGGCCCGTCTCCCGCTCCTTTTGCCAGTCCGAGAGGAGCTCGTCGGAGCCTTTTCCGCCGACGATGACCAGGGTATGTACCACGTAGTCCTCCGGGATGCCCAGGGCCTTCCGCACCTTGCCGGGGGAGTATCCCGCTATGGGATGGGCTACCAGGCCCTCGTGGGTCGCCTGGAGGACCAGGCTCATGACCGCCAGTCCCAGGTCGAAGGGGGCGTAATCCCGGCCCTCGTCCAGGCGGCAGTCCAGGGAGGGCTTCTGGGCGGCCGCCACGATGAGGGGTGCCCGGGTGGCCCACTTGTTCCCCTCCGAGAGGGTCTCCCGGAGCCCGGCCAGGGCGTCTCCGCTGACCGCCACGAAGCGCCAGCTCTGCTTGTTGAAGCAGGAGGGAGCGTGATGGGCGGCCGTAAGCAGGCGTTCCACCTGGTCTTCCGGCAGGGGATCCGGGGACAGAGCTCGGTATGCGCGTCGTTCCTCGATTTCCTTCATAAGGGTCATGGCGAGCCTCCGGCGTTCGTGTCGAACTATAGATCTCCTTGAATATACGAATCCGGCGGGGGACTCGGCAAAACGTGTCCCGAGAATCCGACCCGGTCGGCCCGGTTTTTTCGACCAAATGCCGGAATCGTAGCATTGCGGGTTTCCCGAAACCGCCCCACCCTGGAACCAGGGAAGACCCTCGGCGCCCCGATCCCCGGGCCCCGCCGGGTACGGCCGTCCCGATCCTTCAAGGAGGCACGCATGAAACGAATCCTTACCGCGATCCTGGTGATCGCCCTGTCCCTGCCCGTCCTGGCCCAGGCCCCGGCTGTCCCGGAGCTCAAGGGCAAGTCCGTGGAGCTGACGATCTGGACCCACGAGGACCCCGCCCGGACGGCCCTGGAAAAGCGCCTGATCGCGGAGTTTTCGGCCGCCAATCCGGGGGTCAAGGTCAACTACGTCACCTACCCCTCGTCCAAGATCAAGGACATCGTGGTGGCCGGGTTCTCCGCCAACCAGGGCCCGGACATCTTCAACCTGGAGATCTTCGACGAGTACCAGTTCATCGTGAACGGACGGGTGGCCCCCGTGGACCTCAAGGCCGCGGGCTACAAGAGCGCCCGGGACCTCCAGGGCAAGTACCTGCCCGGCATGCTCGACCCCGTGACCGAGGGCGGCAAGGTCTACGGGCTCCCCCTGGAGCTGACCAACTGGTGCATCTACCTCAACAAGAAGATCTTCCGGGACGCCGGACTCGACCCGGACAAGGACTGGCCGAAGACCTGGGAGGACGTGGTCGCGGTCTCCGAGAAGATCGTGAAGCGGGACGGACAGATCATCACCCGCCGGGGCTTCGACTTCCGCTACGGCTACTACCTGACCTCCGTGCTCCCCATGGTGGAGCAGCTGGGCGGGGAGCTCATCTCCAAGGACGGCAAGAAGGCCATCCTGGGGGACGCCGCGTGGATCAAGGTGCTGACCTATTTCCGGGATTTCGGCCCGAACGGGAAGAACCTCGGGTCCCCGACCTATACGGACGCCCGCCGCATCTTCGACAACGACAAGAACGAGATCGCCATGTCCCTGTCGGGGCTCTACCAGGAAGCCCGCATGCGGGGTGCGAATCCGGCCTTCTTCAACAGCTCCGACTGGATGGTCATCCCCTTCCCCCAGTGGAAGGACGCGGTCAAGAAGGTTCCGAACAACTACTACGGCCACTACTACATGGTGAACGCCCAGAAGCCCAAGCTGAGCCAGCAGGCGTCCTGGGCCCTGGTGTCCTACATGCTGAGCCACGGCGCCGAGTACCTGGAGAAAGTGGCCATCGTACAGCCGACCAAGGCCCTGATGGAGTCCGCGACCTTCAAGAACATGCCCTACTCGGACGTGTTCGCCAAGGATATGGCCGCCGGGCACATCGTGTACTACGGCGCCTCCAGCTCCAAGATCGAGGCGCTCTTGAAGGAAGCCTTCACTTCGGTCATGCTTTCCGGTGTGGAGCCTGCGAAGGCCCTCGAGAAACTCCGGAAGGACGTCACCGCGGCCCTGGCCGACGAGTGAGTCCCAGGCCCGGGGCTGTCCAAGAAGCTCGGATAGCTTTCTAGGCAGCCGGTTTTAGGGTGGCGGTTTCTAACGTTCTCAACAGAACGTTAGAAACCGCCAGGGGTGTCCAATGAGTAACCGACGTATTGGACACCCCGCCTTCCCGGGGGACCCCCGCCGGCCGGAGCGTCCCCCGGGAAGGCCGGCTGCGGTTTCGCCCCCGGGCCCGCGGATCGTGTCCGCGAACCTATACTCTCTCTATACGGAGCGCCCATGAAACCGGCTGTGACCTCCGGGGTACTCGAACGGAACCGTTCCCGCTGGGGCTGGGCCTTCACGGCGCCCGGCCTGGTCTTCTTCTCGATATTCTCGTTCTACCCCATCCTGAACGCGATCTGGACGAGCTTTTTCAACAAGCGGCTCCTGTCCCTGCGGCCGCCCAAGTTCGTGGGTTTCCAGAACTACGCCCGGGTCCTGGGATCCGAGGACTTCTGGAACTCCGTCCGGGCCACCGCCGCCTTCACCGCCGGGGTCTTCGTGCCCCTGTTCACACTCTCCCTCCTATTAGCTGTCTTCATCGCGTCTCGCAAGCGGTTCCGGAGACTCTTCCAGATGGCCCTCTATTCCCCGGCCGTCCTTTCCTCCGTGGTGGCCGCCCTGATCTGGCTCCTCCTGCTGGATCCCCGGGGGCTGGCCAACCAGTTCGTCAACCTGGTAGCCCGGACCCCGGGTGTGGACCGGCGGTGGCTGTCCGACGGGACCATGGTCCAGGTGTCCACCATGATGGTCTATGTCTGGAAGTACGTCGGGTACTTCACGATCCTGTTCATCACGGGGATCGGCAAGATCCCCGAGTCCGTGTACGAGGCCGCGGTGATCGACGGGGCGGGACCGGTCCAGAGGTTCTTCCGGATCACGATGCCCCTCCTGCGGCCCACGACGGTCCTGGTCTCCGTCATGATCCTGATCCAGTGCCTGAAGACCTTCAGCACCCAGTACCTCTTCACCCAGGCCGGTGCCCCCGTGGGACCCGTGAACGTCATCACCCTGAACATCTACAACACCGCCATGCGGGACTTGAACCTGGGCCGGGCCAGCGTGATGAGCACCTTGTTGTTCTTGTTCATGCTGGGCCTCACCTGGGTCCAGCTTCGGTTCTCCCGCCGGGACGAGGTGGAGCTGTGAGGGCCCGGGTCGGGGTCTCCCGCGTCGCGGAGGCCGCCGGGGGGGCGGCTGCCCTGGCCTTCCTGGCCGCCGCGTGCCTCCTGGTGCTGGTGCCCCTGGCCTTCATGGCGGGGGCCTCCTTCATGCCCGCCCTGGACATCATGAAGATGCCCTACCGCTGGATACCCGAGACCTGGAAACCCGCGAACTACCTTCGGGCCCTGGCGGGCAACGACGGGAACTGGATGTACCTGCGGAACATCCTGAATTCCCTCGTCGTCTCCTCCAGCATCGCCGTATCCACGGTCTTCCTCTCCTCCCTGGTGGGCTACGGCCTGGCCAAGTTCCGGTTCAAGGGAAACCAGGTCGTATTCCTCCTTATAATGGCCACCATGATGATCCCCTTCGAGACGGTGATGATCCCCCTGTACATGATCATCGTGAAGCTGGGCCTCCAGGACAGCTACGCGGGGCTGATCGTGCCCTTTCTGATGAACGCCTTCGGGGTCTTCCTGATGCGTCAGTACCTGATCACCTTCCCCGGGGAGATCCTGGACGCAGCCCGGATCGACGGGTGCTCGGAGCCCCGGATCTTCCGGGAGATCGTGTTCCGGAACGCCGGCCCCGCGGCCGCGACCCTGGCGGTGCTCTCCTTCCGCCAGCAGTGGGACAACCTCCTGTGGCCCCTCCTGGTGGCCCAGCGGGAGGAGATGAAGACCATCCCGGCCTACATCGTGAAGTTCGCCGCGGAAAAGCACGCCGACGAGGGCGCCATGATGGCGGTGGCGGTGATCGCCAGCCTTCCGGTCTTCGCCCTCTTCTTCGGGCTCTCCAAGTACTTCCTGGGGGGCTCCGCGGTCTATTCGGCGGGCAAGGAATGATCGACCTGTTCGTGTTCGACCTGG
>ENA-UOWG01000955-UOWG01000955.1-activated-sludge-metagenome-genome-assembly--contig:-NODE-955-length-32463-cov-7.725685_pt1 | contig 32463 bp, 22 predicted proteins | sample MGYA00238147_ERZ761563 | MGnify/ENA primary metagenome ERZ761563 (study PRJEB28884, sample SAMN05720216) | anaerobic digester metagenome | isolation source: active sludge of municipal... | reverse complement strand
TCAAAGTCCAGATCCGCAACCGGCCTGTTAATTAAGTGCCATGTTATAATATCGCCTGCATCAATTTTAAAAGATACCCAATCTGCAAGTTGAAGGTCTTCCTTAACAGAATCAAAGCATAATAAAGATGCATTGGAAATGACAGCTACAGGTATGCCTGTTTCTTTTAATAATTTGATTGCTTCCCCGAGATTTTCATCAAGTGTGGGTTCTCCGTTTGAAACAAAAGTCAGATAATCAGGATAATTATTCTTATTTAACTTTTTCAGGTGTTTTAAAACCCTTTCATAAATGAATTCAGGTTTATAAAAATATTCTCTCTTGCAGTTTTTCTTTATTGTCTTTCCAACCTGGCAGTAGTTACAACTGTAGGAACAAGTCTTAGGCGGGATTATATTGTTAATTCCAAGGCTTTTCCCTAATCTCCTTGATTGTACCGGACCGAATGTTATCATTTCGAATTGTTAGACTTTTTTTAAATTGTGACCTCCTATAATCAGTGGTCACAATAATTTGCTCCTGCAACCAGCGTATCATCCAGAAGATCATTTACAAGATCCCTGGGCAATTTTATCGGTGCTCCTGCAAAAACATTAATATTTTGCTGATTGAATAAGTTAATTGCTCTCTGACCCATACCGCCGGCAATAACATCGGTTACCCCTTTCTCTGCCAGCCAGGCTGGAAGTAATCCAGGTTCATGGGGTGGTGGTGTGACAAATGTTTCGTCTGTAATTGAATTGTCCTCAGTATTTATAATTGCAAACTGCTGGCAATGGCCAAAATGAGAGCATAATGTTCCGTTCTCAAGCGGAACAGCAATTCTTTTTTTCATAGTTTTATTATTAGAAATATATACAGTTTAAGAAGAATAAATGTCAATTTCTGAATCTCAGAATCCACCCCTGAAACGATTTTGTCGTCCCATTCCCCTGCCTCTTCCAATCCCTCTTAAACCATAATCTTCTCTATTGAAATATCCATAAGGCTTCATGTTTTGAGCCTCAGTGTTCGTGTTAGCAGAGTTTCCGGCATTTCTGCCATAATTTGTGCATCTTCCCATTCTTCGTCCCGTCATCGGTCCGTTCCCTTCAGGGCCTGTCTGATTTAAGTTTGGCATAATAACCTCCGTTTTAATTGTTTAGCATATTGATTACTTCAGTAATTGTTTTTTCAGGCTGTTTTAATACTATCATCTGGATTTTTAAGCTATCAAGCAATGTTTTAATCTTTATTCCGAATTCTCCTGAAATGATTTTTTTTACATTTCTTGAAGCGACGAGCTGAACAGATGCTGGACCGGCGCCTTCCTGTGCCTCCTTGTTAGGATTGGGAAGGAATTCTATTCCCCTGGTCTCAGTGTCATAAATGGCAAAGTAGGAGCAACGGCCAAAACGCTGATCAAGCTTGCTCTCAAGACTGTTGCTGACACATGTAATAGCAATTTTCATTTTTCAGTAATTATGGGTTTAAAAATTCTCTGTTTCTTTCCTGACCATTTTGCTTCCACATTCAGGACAAATTTCTTCCCTGCATGGCTGGCCGAGTTGGTGAGGAGATTCATGACCACACGAGGTGCATAAACAAACCTCAGAGCAACGCCTGTTTGTATCTTCTATTCTGTTCTTGTAAGGTTCAAAATTCTTGAAATCTGTTCCACTGCAGAGAGGACAGGCTTTTATCTCCTCCTGTTTTTCAGGATTGTTGAAATTGCAGCCACAGGTATTGCAGGTATACCAATCGCTGTCAAAATAAATCTTGCCTCCTTCAATAATTATCTGTTTTCCCAGAACAAGTGCTTCTGCAATTTTTTGCCTTGCCCTGGAATAAATCCTGGTTAGTGTAGGCCGTGAAACATTCATAATTAGTGAAGCCTGAATGTGATTAAGCATTTCAAAATCACACAACCTTATTGCTTCATATTCTTCAAGGTTTAGAAAAATGCTTTGCACAGGTTCTGATCCTGCTTTTTTCCCATAAGGTTTTAATCCTGAAATCACAGGAGGATTACTTATTTTCCTTAATTTGAATGGTCTTGGCGACATAAATTATGAGCAATGGTTCACTACAAAGATAATGAACTTATGATCATAATGCAAATTAATCTACTTTTTTTTAAAAAATTTTTTATGGTAAAAAGGAGACTCATGAGGAGTAGCAAATATTTTTAGTTGCCAGGGTGTATATTTGAAAAAAATATCTGCTTAAATTATGGCAAATGATTATTTCAGTTTCAAGCAGTTTACAATATGGCAGGACAGGTCGGCTTTCAAAGTGGGAACTGATGGTGTCCTCCTTGGAGCCTGCGCAGATGTTTCAGCTGCAAAGAGAATACTTGACATAGGCTCAGGGACAGGTCTGATAGCTCTTATGCTGGCTCAGAGAAGCCAGGCAGAGATAGTAGCTATTGAGCCTGATCATGATTCATACCTTCAGTGCTGTGAAAATATTAACAATAGCCCGTGGAAGAACAGGATAACTGTATATGAATCAGCTCTTCATGATTTTAGAAGTGTAGAAAAGTATGACCTTGTAGTTACAAATCCTCCTTATTTTTCAGGATCACTTGTCAATCCCGATTACAGGAAGTCAGTAACACGCCATGATATCAGTCTCAGTTCAACGGATATTCTCAAAAGTCTTGATTCACTGTTGAATGAAGAAGGTTATTTGCAGCTTATTCTGCCGTATGCTGAAGGGAATATCTTTCTTGCTGAAGCTGTTGAATATGGTTTTTATTGCCATGATTTATTGAAAGTAAAGCCTATGCCAACTTCTGAAGTCCGGAGGCTTGTTATGCGCTTTGGCCGGAAAAGGGTCAGGACTTCTGAAAAGTTCCTTACAATAGAGTTTGGCAGAAGGCACGAGTTTACCGATGAGTACATGAAGCTTACAGGAGATTTCTACCTTAAGTTTTGAACTGTTTAAGGTAGGTTCTGGGAGAGGTGCCAAAATACTCACTGAACGACTTTGTGAAATGTGCAGGATTTGAAATACCGACACTGTTTGCCACTTCAGTAATATTGCCGGCCCTGGCTCTTAAAAGACTTGCAGCCTTCTCAAGCCTTATATTCCTGATAAGGATATGTGGAGAAAGACCTGTCAGCGCTTTTATTTTTCTTGTCAGATGCATACGGCTTATTCCAAGTAAATTATGCAGGTAATTGACGTCAAAGTCAAAGTTTCTGAGGTTGTCGTTTATAATAGTGAAAACCTTTTCCATAAAAAGGTCATCGACTGATCTTGATTTAGTGTCCTTTAAGACTGTATTGCCCGGACTAAGGTATTTCAGCCTGAGTTTCTCCCTTATTTCAAGGAGATTTGTGATCCTGGCCTCCAGTTCATCCATGCTGAATGGTTTGATTATGTAATCATCTGCTCCTGATCTCAGACCGGTAAGTTTATCCTCGGGAGTGGCTTTTGCAGTCAGCAGTATTATCGGGATGTGGCTCGTAAGTTCTTCATTTTTAAGTTTTATGCACAGGTCTAGTCCATTTAGGTCAGGCATTATAATGTCGGAAATTATCAGATCAGGCAGCATTGACATGGCAAAGCTTACCCCTGTTCTGCCGTTGCCTGCCTCAATTATATGGAACCTGCCAGACAGATTGTCTGCAATGTAGGTCCTGAGTTCCTGATTATCTTCTATAACCAGTATGGTTCCCTTGTATGATCTGTCAGAACGGTAATTTTTTTCTGATTCAATTTCATCCTGGTAATCTTTTAAAATATCGTTTTTATAGATACCTGGTTTTGCAATAATATATTCCGATTTTTCAAGATGCTCTGCTCCAAGAGGTAATATAACTGTAAATGAGCTCCCTTCACCTTCCCTGCTCCTTACATCTATATTTCCATGAAGGAGAGTTATGAATTCCTTAACAACCGAAAGTCCAATGCCTGATCCATGTTCATTGTTTTCGAAATGCCCTTCAATCCTGTAAAATCTGTTGAATATCTCACCGATATGCTTTTCATCGATTCCGGTTCCGGTATCTGATACAATGATTTTCAGGACATACTGATTATCATCTGCTTTGCTCTTATCAATGCTTGTTATACATTTAACTGTGCCATTTTCAGGAGTATACCTGAAAGCATTTGTAAGCAGGTTTGTTATTATCCGGTTTGTCTTATCCCTGTCATACAATGTAATCACAACTGATTCCGGTACTTCAGCAATATAGTTTATTTTTCTGCTTTCAGCCAGAGAAAGAAATTCATAAACAAGCATTCTGAGGTTCCTGACAATATCTTCCTCAATAAGAGTGATCTTCATTTTCCCGGAATCAAGTCTCGAGATATCGAGCAGTTCATTCACAAGGTGCAGGAGTCTGTTGGCGTTTCTTCTGACGGAAACAAGCGATGAATGTACCCTTGAACCCTGCTCAAATGATTTCAGCAGAAGGTCCAGTGGTCCCAGAATAAGTGTCAGAGGAGTCCTGATTTCATGAGATATGTCCGTGAAGAAATCAGTCTTTATCCTGTCAATTTCAGAAAGTTTCCTGTTTTTTACTTCAAGCTCTTCTGTACGCAGCCTGACTTCATTCTCAAGTAAGGTCTTTCCTTTATATAAATTTCTGGTGCGGAGACGAATATAGAAAATGACTAAAGTGAAAAACAGAAGTATATATGCTGAAACAGCAAGTGAAGATTTATACCAAGGGGGACTGATCGTAATAAAAAAGTTTGTTCCATCAGGATTCCATACGCCATCATTGTTTGATCCCGTAGCCCAGAATTTATACTTCCCCGGAGCCATATTCCTGTATTCCGCAACCGGATTGCCATCAGAAAATGAAGTATTCCTGTCCACTCCTTCCATTATAAAACGGTATCTGTTCATGGAAGGAGTGACATAGTTAAGGGCAGCAAATTCAATTTTTATATTATTCTCCCTGTAATTCAAAACAGCTTCATCAGGGATAGCTGTTCTCCATCTGTTGATCCTTAAAGTGTAATCTTCGTTGTTGACAAATATTCCGGTAATATTTACAGGTGGTATATTCTTATTGTAAGCACGTTCAGGAGGGAACAATAAGATCCTGGTTCCTATCATAAACAATATTCTTCCGGAAGTTGTCACAAACGATCGCGGAGCATTACCATTCATGCGTAAGGGATAGTTGTATCTGACCTTGCTGAGAGTATCGAAAACTGTTATTATATTGTTGTCAACAAGCCATATTCTTCCGGCATTGTCAAACCGCATATCGGTAAATGAGAGGTCTGGCATAAGTTCCTTAGGGTAAGGACAAACAAAGGTTTTTCTGTCAAAATCATAATAGTGAGGACTTCCAACCGAGCAGAGTATCCATAATCTCTCCTTTTTATCATTTATTATCCTGTAGTAAGTGTTGCCAAAGATCCGGCCGGAGCCTTCATAACCGGTCATGTCTTCAATTTTTCGTGTGAGCTGATTGATCCTGTAAAGTGCAACATAGGAAGATATCCAGATATTATTTTCCCTGTCAATGTTAAAATCCATTATTAACTGGAATTTATCTCTTGCACTTATCTGATCACTCGTAAATTCCAGTCTGACAGAATCTTCTGCTTTTCCGAGCTTATAAATCCTGGCATCATTTGTGGCAAACCACAGGTTTCCCTGTTTATCTTCCCTTATTATTCTTGCTGCACCATGGAACAGATCATACGGACCTCCCGGCAATTCATATCTTTTAGTCAGCCTCCCGTCAGGCAGGTGTTTGTTTATCAGTCCTCCGGAATAACAGATCCATATATTATTCTGACTGTCCCTGAACAGGCCTGCAGGATAATTTTCCCCGGCTTTATAAACAGTTTTTTCAGCTGCAAGTACATCAGTTTTAAGCGGATCCCTGAGTTTGTAGATGCCTTGCCAGGAGGAAATCAGAATATCTCCCTGATCATCTTCAGCAAGATAGTTCATAAAGGAAAAGTCTAATCCCCCGTTATGCTGAAAGAAACCCGATCTGTATGGTAATCCGTTTGTAACAAGTATATATATGTCATTGGCCACGCACCCGAACCAGAGATTGCCTGTGGTATCAATAAGAACATCAAAGACAATATATCTCGGCACCTGATAAAGTGAAACATTTTCAGTTATTGTGTTTAATTTGAATAAGATACCATTAGAATAATTGAACAGCCATATCTCATCGCCGAATCCTTTGATAATTTTATTTATCCTTATAAAACTGTTCCATTTTGCATCAGGACTAAGCCTGTCAGAAATGATGTAATCAGAAAGTTCATTAGTATTTGCTCTGAGCTTGCAAAGCTTTATTCCTTCGGTAAACCAGATTTCATTGTCATGCAGGACAAGCATTGAAGTTATGGGTTCGGGAGAAAGGTCAGCAGGGTTCCTGAACGTTTTCCTTATTGTTTCATAAGATCCTTTTTCCGGATCTGTTATTCTGAGTAGTCCACAGCTTTCCGTTCCGATCCAGAGGTTTCCCTCTGAATCTGTTTTTATGCAGTTGATCTTTGGATTTAGGTTTCCCTTGATTTCAAAATCAGAGGGGAAAACTTTATCCCACTGCTGATTTTTCTTCCGGTACCTGAAGAGTCCTTTGTCTGTTGCAAACCAGATAAAGCCTTTAGAGTCCTCCGCAAATTTATCCTTTTCATCAACTATTAATGCTTCAAGTGAGCGGAGCGGGAGTGAATCGACATGGAAACGTGAAAAGCTGTTATCCGTTGTATCAAGACGGAATACATCCCTGTCAGTCATTATCCATATCTTTCCCTCACTATCCTCCCTTATCAGCCTGACAGAATTATCCCGACTCTTAAGATCAGCAGTGTCCGGGATAAAGTGATCAATTGTCCGCTTGTCGTTGTTTATTCTGCTTAATCCACCGTGAGTTCCCACCCATATCTGACCTTTCCGGTCTTCATAGATAATGTTGGCAAGGTAGCCATAGAGGCATGTGTCATTATTGCCAAAGGAGAATTTCAAAAATCGTGAGCCGTCATATCTGTAAAGACCTGCGTCGGCACTGCACCAGATAAAACCCCTGCTGTCCTGTAAAAGACAGTAAACTGTGATTCCGGCTTTCCCGTTTTCTATTTCGAGATTATCAAAACGGGCATCTGCCGGTCTATACTGAGGGAACAGTTCCTTCTGACCGGAGGCGGCAGTAAAAATTCCTGAAAAGAACAACAATACTGCCATGCCGGCAAGGTGTGTTTTTCTCACCTTATATCTGTTATATGACAGATAATGAATTAAATGTAAAGCATAAGTTACGGTTATTTCCTGAGATGGAAGTGGTGAAGGCAAAGAAAAAACCAAAATGTTACAAAATGACAAATGCCGGTTACATTATTGGTGGAACTGCCTGCAGGAATATAATAAATTTGCTTAATAATGCAATATGCTTTTTGGCAGTTGTGGTAAATAAAAAGGAAAAAATAAGCCGTGATGGACTATACGCTCAGAACCTGTGATCAGGTCTTTCTAAATAAGATCAACGCCATAATCCGGGAGAACATAGATAACGAGATGTTTGGTGTTAAAGATCTGGCATTCCAGACTGGTTTGAGCCATTATCAGCTTTGCAAAAGAATAAATTCGCTGACTGGAAAAACTACAGTACAGTTTATCAGGATTCAACGCCTTGAAAATGCTATGACAATGCTTAAGGATGGAAACCTGACTGTTGCAGAGATAGCCTTTAAGAATGGATTTGGCAGTGCAGCCTATTTTACGTATGTATTCAGTGGCTATTATAAAACTTCGCCAGTAAGCATAAAAAGAGGAGATGGCTACAGGGCAATCCAGGGTAAAAACAAAAGCAGCTATTTTTCTCTTCTGAAAAATAAACTGACATTTAAGGTTCCTGGAATGGATACCCGCTGGGGATTATTTACATTTCTGGTCCTGTTAATTGCCTGTTATCTTGTTCTGAAAAATTAGCCTCCGAATGAAGATAGGGCAGATAGTATCGCTCCGAATATAAAATCAATGATCACTGGTTAATCATCTCACTTTCCGGAAGTCCGTAATTTTCATCCATCTTTATCCCAAGTGCCTGAAGTTCATTCAGAACAGGAGTGTAAATTGAAGATAAAACCGGTCTGTAAACCCCGCTGAGCATTATCCTGTTATCAAGAATCAGCCTGACTGCAATAGCGGCTGGCAGTGCAACAGTCCTGGCTATTGCAGTATTTGTTGCCGGTGATCCGTAATCGGTCATCGAGGATTTTATTACTTCCCTGGTACCATTGGGATAGGATGCAAGAATGATATGCTGTAGAAGAACAACATCACGTTCATCATCATGCATCATCATTTTTTTTATCATCCTGTCGGAGGTGATCTCAAAGGGTGTTGTTTCCTGGTAATGCAGCTTTTCATCATCAAAAAAGCCCAGAAAATCAAGCGATTGCATTGCAACGGATGATCCTGAAATGCCAAGTTTAACAGCAAGGTTTTTATGCAGATCCATTTTTCCGATGCCTGCCCTTTCAGCCAGGAATTGTGCATAGCTCATCCTTTCATAGTCTCCGGGTGTGTCATCGAGCATGCCTATACTTTTCATGGCATCAAGTGTTTCACACCAGCCCTTATACCTGAAAGTACCCCTGAACATTGTATTCACTCCGGGGATGTCATATATATCAATATAGCTGATTGAATCCCTGTTCGGATAGACCTCAAGTTCGCCAATCCCCGGAAAATTGTAGGAAAACCTGTCCTTGAAAAGATTTACGGCATCAATGAAGGTCTCTTTTCCGTCCTTCCTGTAAAGGGCGCTGTTGCGGCTCGCAAGTATTACACCTTTCGGACTCCAGCTGAATTTGTACTTCAGCGGATTGTCAGCACATTCAGGGGCCGGAAGAGCGCCGCACAGTGAATAGAACTTTTCAACTTTGCCGCCTTTAAAGTGCACATAATCAATTAATTTCATCGCCGTCATGTGGTCAATTCCCGGATCGAGCCCCAGTTCATTCAGAAGAAGAACGCCTGCATCCTTTGCTGCCTGGTTCAGCTGCTTCATCTCAGGCTGGACGTATGATGTTGTGACAAGAGATTTTTTATGCTTAATGCAGATTTTTGCAATTTCAGCATGGTACTTATATGGCAGCAGGCTGACAACAACGTCATGCTCCTTAATCATTTTGTCAAGCGCTTCAGGATCATCCATCGACCAGTCGACAGAAGAGCCGAGAGGATGATTGCTGATCATTGAATCAGCTCTCTGTTTCATTGGAGATGCTATCGTTATCGGGATCTCTTTTCCGAGAAGATATTCAACCAGCGGTTTTGCCACAAGCCCTGCTCCGAGTATAAGCGCTTTCTTCATATAAGAGGATGAAAATAAGGCTACAAGATACTGAATACTGCCTTCATAATAAATGACATTTGTCTTTATTATGCCAGGGCTTTTACAGAATTTTTAAGAACTTACACAGAGCCCCCAGAGAAACACAGAGAGCGCAGAGTTTTCACAGTAATCAGCATTGTTTGCAATATTATTAACAATCACTTTTATAAGTATTGCCGGGAATGTATCTTTGTTTTATGCCGGATTATTACCTTACAGTCGAAAATATTAACTGATGTCAGAGCTCCCCAGGTACGTTGAAACTCCGCTGATGAAGCAGTATTATAGCATCAAGGCCAAACACCCTGATGCCATTTTGCTGTTCAGGGTGGGCGATTTCTATGAGACCTTTGGCGAGGATGCCGTTAAAGCATCAGAGATTCTCGGTATCACTCTTACGCGCCGGGCCAATGGTTCAGCTCAGTTTGTTGAGCTGGCTGGCTTCCCATACCATGCACTCGATAATTACCTGCCGCGTCTTGTGAGGGCAGGGCAGAGGGTTGCCATCTGTGAACAGCTTGAAGATCCGAAGCTTACAAAGAAAATCGTAAAAAGAGGAATAATCGAACTTGTAACTCCCGGCGTTTCTTTAAACGAGAATGTACTGAACCATAAGGAAAACAACTTTCTGGCTGCAGTTCATATCGACCGGAAGGTTGCTGGTGTGGCGTTTCTGGATATTTCAACCGGAGAGTTCCTTACTTCGGAAGGTACTGTGGAATATATAGATCAGCTTCTGAGCAACTTCCAGCCAAAGGAGGTGCTTTATGAAAAAGCTAAAAAGGAAATCTTCACTGAGAGCTTTGGTTCAAAATATTATACCTTCAGGCTCGATGACTGGATCTTCACGCGGGAGGCAGCAAATGACCGACTGCTGAAGCAGTTTGAAACAAGTTCCCTCAAGGGATTCGGTGTACATAATATGGCCTTCGGCATAATAGCCGCCGGTGCAATACTTCATTACCTCGATCTTACACAGCATGAGCAGCTTGGGCATATAACAACTCTCTCACGCATTGAGGAAAACAGATACGTATGGCTTGATAAGTTCACAATCAGGAACCTGGAACTTTTCAGCTCACCCTATGAAGGAGCAAAGACTCTTATCGACATACTCGACAGGACAATCTCGCCAATGGGCGGAAGATTGCTCAAACGCTGGATATCTTTGCCTCTGAAGGACTTGCAGCCTGTCAATGAACGCCTTGATATAGTACAATACCTGTTTGAAAACAAGGAATTTACAGAAGATCTTTCGGGCTTACTCAGACAGATAGGTGACCTGGAGCGCCTTATCTCAAAGGTGGCTGTAAGCAGGATCAATCCGCGTGAAGTGGTTCAGCTGAAAAGGGCTCTGCAGGCAGCAGAACCTCTTAAACAGCTGTGTTCCGGCAGCGGATGCAAGCCTCTGGAGGCGCTTGCTGAACAGCTGAATCCATGCAAAACAATTGCTGAAAAAATAGAAAGGGAGCTGAATCCCGATCCTCCCGTCCTGGTAAACAGGGGCCATGTTATTGCCTCAGGAGTTTCTGAGGAGCTGGATGAGCTCAGAAAGATACTCTACAGTGGAAAGGATTATCTTGAGGAACTGCAGCAGAGAGAGATAATGCGCACCGGTATCACCTCGCTGAAGGTCAGTTTCAATAATGTATTCGGTTATTATATCGAGGTAAGGAATACACATAAAGACAAGGTGCCTCCCGAGTGGATAAGAAAGCAGACTCTTGTGAGTGCCGAACGCTATATCACAGAGGAACTAAAGGAATATGAAAGCAAGATACTGGGGGCCGAGGAGAAGATAATTGCCCTTGAAACAAAGCTTTACAATGACCTTATTATGGCTCTTCTGGAGTTTATTCCTCCGGTACAGCTTAATGCCGCTATTGTAGCCCGTCTTGACTGCCTTCAGTCCTTTGCGGTTATTTCCTCTGAGAACAATTATGTGCGACCTTTACTTGATGAGGGAAGGAAGCTTGAAATAACTGATGGCCGGCACCCGGTAATTGAAAAGCAGCTGCCTGTCGGTGAATCCTATGTTCCGAATGATGTATTTCTCGATACAGAAAGCCAGCAGATCATAATTCTTACCGGTCCGAATATGTCGGGTAAGTCAGCGCTGCTCAGGCAGACAGCCCTTATAGTGCTTCTTGCTCAGACCGGCTGTTTTGTTCCGGCAAAGGAAGCACGTATCGGACTGGTTGACAAGATTTTCACCCGCGTGGGAGCTTCAGACAACATAAGTCTTGGCGAATCAACTTTCATGGTTGAGATGAATGAAACAGCAAGCATCCTGAATAACCTGTCGGACAGAAGCCTAATACTGCTTGATGAGATAGGCAGGGGTACAAGCACTTATGACGGTATCTCAATAGCCTGGGCGATTGTGGAATACCTTCATGAGAACAAACTCAGGGCAAAGACAATGTTTGCTACTCATTATCATGAGCTTAACGAGATGGAAAATTCATTTGTCAGGGTTAAGAACTTCTCTGTTTCAATAAAAGAACTTAATAACAAGGTTATTTTTCTCAGGAAGCTAAGAAGAGGAGGCAGTGAACACAGTTTCGGGATTCATGTTGCGAGGATGGCCGGCATGCCAAGAAGTGTTGTAGGACGTGCTGATGATATACTGAAAGAGCTTGAACAGAGCCATGAGAAAAAGGAACTTGCCAAGCCAATAGCCTCGCTGGCTGATCATCGTGAGGGCATGCAGCTTAGCTTTTTCCAGCTCGATGATCCGGTACTTAAGCAGATCAGAGATGAAATAATGGGAATCGACATTGACAACCTCACTCCGATGGAAGCCCTTAACAAACTGTATAACATAAAGAAACATCTGAAATAAATCTGAAATCAGAAACACAACAAAACCACAGACAATGAATACAATCCGAAAGCTTTTTACAATGTTTGCTGCTGCAGCAGTTCTGTTTATTGCAGGTTGCGGGACAGAAACAGTAAAATCGCCTGTCAGACAGGTGAAACTTACAGATTTTGACCTTCAGTCATCTTTTCTTGTGAAAGCCACAGGTGAAGAGATCTCATCACCAGGCTACAAACCTGATGTGTACTGGTTCCCGGTAACAGTACCTTCAACTGTACTCACCGGTTTAGTTGCAAATAAGGTCTATCCCGATCCTTATCAGGGTATGAATAACATGTTTATCCCTGATGCTTCGGATGAGTTCAATAAACAATATGACCTGGAGAAGTACAGTCATATTCCCGGATTGAAGAATCCATGGAGCAAGCCTTACTGGTACAGAACATCTTTCACAGTTCCTGAGTCAGATGCGGGAAAACATTTCCAGCTCATTTTTAAAGGGATAAACTACAGGGCTGCAGTCTGGGTTAACGGTAAGCAGATGACGGATTCAACACAGATGTCGGGAATGTTCAGGGAATACAGCCTCAATATCAGCAGTCTTGTAAAACCGGGTGCAGAAAATATTCTCGCTGTCAAAATATATCCTCTCGACTATGCCGGTCTTCCTGACAAGGAACAGCTCAATGCACTGGGTGATTTTTTCCTTAACGGCGGCCCAACAGGCGATATAGGAAAGAATGTTACAATGGTTTGTTCGGTTGGCTGGGACTGGATGCCGCCGGTCAGGGACAGGAACATTGGTATCTGGGCTCCTGTGTTTCTGAGAACATCAGGAAATGTTACAATCTCAAGCCCTAAACTTGTTACTGACCTGCCAAACCTTCCGGATACAACAGTTGCCAGGATCAGCCTTAGTCTTGACCTTATAAATCATGGTTCTGCTGACAACAACGGAAAACTTACAGTTACAATGACTCCTTATAATTTCAACGGTAATCCGCTGAGTGTAACAAGGGAGGTAAAGGTTCCTGCAAATGCCACAGCCTCAGTTGACCTGAATGCTGACAACACTGAAGAGTTTAATCTTAACAAGCCTTCTCTCTGGTGGCCAAATGGTTACGGGAAGCCTAATCTTTACAGAATACGCCTTCAGTTTGCAGGAAGTGACGGCATTTCAGACGATACAACTTTTCTTTTCGGTATACGGACAGTGGCGACAAAAGCTGTTGATGTTAATGGTTTCACACGCCGTGATTTTTATATAAATGGTCAGAGAATACATATCACGGGTGGCGCCTGGGTGCCCGACATGATGCTTAACCGCGATTCGGTAAGATACGATTATGAATTCCGTCTCTGTCAGAATTCAAAGATAAATCTTGTGAGGATATGGGGCGGGGGAGTTACCCCGCGCGATGAGTTCTGGGATTCAGCTGACAGGTTCGGCCTGCTTGTATGGTCCGATTTCTGGGTTACAGGTGACACCCAGGGTGAGTTCAAGGGATCTCCTGACTGGCCTCTTGAAGGAGATGTCTTTGTTAAAAATGTGCAGAGTACGATTCTGCGGATAAGGAACCACCCGAGCCTTTTCCTGTGGACTGGCGGAAATGAGGGACATGCCAGGAAGGAGCTTTATGATGTAATGAGAAAGAGTATTATCACAATGGATGGAACACGGCCTTACATACCCAGCTCATCAGGTTTTGCAAAACTTCCGGAGGGTTGGGATGGTTCATGGCCCGATAATATGCCGACAGGTGTTTACAGCAGTGGCCCGTACACATGGAAAGATCCTAAGGATTATTACAACCGGGCTATTGCAGGCCGCGACTGGGTATTCAAAGATGAAACAGGCATCCCTTCGCAGCCTCCGTACAACATTCTGCCAAAAATAATTCCCAACCTGGTATGGGACAGCAAATTACCTTTCCCCTTAAATGATACCTGGGGTTACCATGATGCAGCAACCGGTAACGGGCACTGGGAGCTTTACTATGAGGAAATGGTGAAGCGTTACGGAGCCCCGGTAAGCATGGAGGATTTCAGTGACAAGATGCAGCTCATGAATGCCGCAGGTTACCAGGGAATATTCGAAGCTGCCGGGCATAAGTTTAATGAGATAGGCGGTATTATGCTCTGGAAACTGAATGCTGCCTTCCCAAGTGTTGTATGGCAGGTTTACGACTGGTATATGATGCCAAATGCAGGATACTATTTTATGCAGAATGCCGTAGAACCTGTGCATATCCAGATGAACCTTATAAGCAATGAAATTCTTGCAATTAATAAAACTTACAAGCCTGTAAATGACCTTGTTGCACAAATTGATATTTTCGACCTGAACAGCAGTTCACTTCTTCATGAAGAAAAGAATATCAGCCTGAAAGGTTCAGATATACAGATTGCAGGCAACATCTCACAGGCTCTTGGCTCAGCTGAAGGAGTCAGGCTCGTTGTTCTGCGTCTTAAAGACAAGGCAGGAAAGATAGTTTCCTCAAACACTTACTGGATATCAAAATCAGAGGATTTCACAGCCATGAAATCAATGGAGAAGGTAAAGGTTGATGTTTTGGTTTCGGGAAGTGAACAGGCCAGATCAGAGCATTCATGGAAAGTTGAGGTGACAAACAACTCCGGCAAGCTAGCATTTTTTACACGTACTCAGCTGATGTCGGGCAGGGATGAGATCCTTCCTTCATATTGGGATGCCAATTATATAACACTTCTGCCTGGTGAAAAGAGGATTATCAGGGTCAGTTGTCCTACTGAAAAGCTCAATGCAGAAAACATGGCTGTAAGGATTTCCGGATGGAATGTTGAGGAAAAGCTGATTAATCTTAACAGCAAGTGATATGGATAATTGCCGGACTCTGATTATTGCCGGGAAACAATTGTACAGCAGGGCGATCATATTGTTACTGCTGTGCATGTTTTTTCCGGCTGCCAGAATAAACGGTCAGGATAAAGCCCTTGTCAATAAAAGTGATTTCTTTCCCTTTTCTGTCTGGTACAGCGGAGGAAAGGCCAGAGCCACAATGCTTTCAGAGGTCACCCCTGCATCCCGCGAAGAATGGAAAAAAGACATTCAGCAGATAAAATCACTTGGCTTCAATTCTGTGAAGACCTGGGTTGAATGGTCTCACTGTGAGCCCCGTAAGGGACAGTATAACTTCGAAAACCTGAAAATGGTTTTTGAACTTGCAGGTGAAGCCGGACTTAAAGTCATTATACAGGTATACGGGGAATCTGCTCCCGACTGGGTAGGGAAAGAACACCCTGACGGATTGTTCGAAGCAATGAATGGTGACAGGATACAGCCGCAGGTGGCACCGGGATACTGTATCGATCATTCCGGAGTAAGAGCTGCTTTTCTGAAATTCTATGAGGAGACTTCAAGAATTGCTGTTTCATACCCCAACTTTTACGGGTGGGACCTGTGGAGCGAACCGCATATAGTTCAGTGGGGAGAGCCAGGGTGGATTCCTAATCCGCAATATTGCTTCTGTCCGAATACACAGGCCCGGTTCAGGGAATGGCTTAAGAAGAAATATGCCAGCCTTGATGAACTGAACAAATCATGGTACCGTAACTTCGAAAGCTGGGAGGATGTTTCTGCCCCTAGGTATGGTACAATTCTGACATATTCAGATTTCATGGACTGGAAAGCCTTTATCTACAATAAGCTGGCTGAAGACCTGAAATTGAGATATGATGCAGTAAGGAAATATGATAAGACGCATATTGTGACAGCACATGCATCCCCTGTGTCTCTGTACGGATCGCCTTATGGCGGTGAATCGGGAGATGATTTCCTTATGGCTGATCAGGTTGACTATTATGGGCTGTCGCAATATCCAAAACATAACCTTCCCGGCGACTGGCGGCCATGGAGTTTTATGGCTCAGGCTGACTTCTCATATAGTGCCAACAAGCGCAACGGTGGTTATTATGTGGGTGAGTTCCAGGCCGGATTCGGAACTGTAGGACTGAATGTCGGAGACCCTGTAACACCTGCGGATCACAGGATATGGACCTGGTCAAGTCTGGCTTCAGGTGCAAAGGGAATATTTACCTATGCATATTACCCCATGTCATCAGGCTATGAATCAGGAGGGTACGGATTGATAAACCTTGACGGGACCCTTACTGAAAGGGCAACTGAACTTGGAAAGGTAGCCAGGTTTGTGAATGATAACAGGGATGTTTTTGCAACTTCAAAACCTGTAAGGGCCCAGGTGGCGCTGGTATACAATCCTTTGTCGCAGATGGTCGGAGGACACAGGAGAACAACAACACAGGATGGTCATATAAACTCCCTGATAGGATATTACAGGTTCCTGACTGACCAGAATATTGCTGTCGATTTTATACACAGGAGAGATGTTGAAACAGGAGACCTTTCACAGTATAAGCTAATAATAATCCCTTATGCCCTTATGATTACTCAGCAGATGGCTGATGGTATCAGGAATTATGTTGAAATGGGCGGCTATGCTTTTTCCGAGGCAAGGCTTGCCTGGAATGATAACAGGGGCTATACCGACGGTGTAATACCCGGGCTGGGTTTAAGCAGGGTGTTCGGAGTGAAGGAAAGCAAGGTTCAGACACTGAAGAATGTTTATTTTAAAGTTGAAGATAATTCGCATCCTTCCCTGTCGCGTTTCAATAAGGGCGACACGCTCAGCGGTTCTCAATTCGCCGAATCGCTTGAAGTAAGTGACAGCAGAAACCAGAAAATCCTTGCACGCTTGTCCGACGGAACGCCATGCCTTGTTGCTTCGTCCTTCGGAAAGGGCCAGACAATATTTGCCGGCTCCTTCCTTGCAATGACAAACTCAAGAGGGTCACAATGGGATCAGTCAACACAGAGGATTACTGTTCAGGATTCTTCATATAAGAACACAAATAAGTTTCTTCTTGGACTTGCCGACTGGGCAAAGGTTGACAGGCCATTTACCTCATCACAACCCGAAGATGCAGCAAACACTCTGATAATCAGGCTGCATGAATATCAGGGCGGATATGTAATGTATGTCCTGAATCATGGAAGGACTGCTGAGAAGGCAACAATAAAGCTTAATGTGCCGCAATCCGGAACCTGGGAAATGACTGAGATGGTCGGGAAAAGGTCACTTAAACAGGCTGACCGTTCAAAGACCGTTGAAATTGTAACGGGTGAGATAGGGGAGAAGGGAGCAGAGATATGGAAAATAACACGATCGGGAAAATAATACTGAAATGGCTGTTTTAGGGATAGACCTGGGAGGAACAAAACTGGCTCTTGCTGTTTTTTCAAAAGAAGGGGATCTTATTTCAAAAGAGGTTGTGCCTATCGGGAAAAGAGCAGGACAGGAGGTGGGACAACTAATCACCGGCCAGGTTACAAGTTTTATTGAAAAGGGAAAAAATGAAGGTGTCCCCCTTGAGGCTATCGGGATTTCGGTACCAGGTATTGCCCATCCGGGGACTGGTACAACCTGGGTTCCCAACATACCGGGATGGGAGGATTATCCTTTGCTTGAGGAGGTAAAAGCTGTGGCCGGGAATATACCTGTAAGGATCGACAGCGACCGTGCATGTTACATTCTTGGTGAAGTATGGAAAGGCAATGCCAGAGGCTGCAGGGATGCCATCTTCATGTCAGTTGGGACCGGAATTGGAGCCGGGATACTGATAAATGGCGAGATACTGAGAGGCAGCCACGATATTGCAGGATGCATCGGATGGTGGGCTTTACAGAGGCCTTATCATGAGAAATACAGGAATTGCGGTTGTTTTGAATATTATGCTTCGGGAGAGGGAATAGCAAAGGTTGCAAAATCAGACCTGGCTGACAATGAAGAATATGATGGCATACTGAGAAAGACAGATCCGGAAAATATCAGTTCTCATGATGTTTTCGCAGTTTATGAAAAAGGAGACGAATTTGCATCAGGCATAATAAGGCAGTGTATTGAATTCTGGGGTATGGCTGTTGCCAATCTTGTCAGCCTGTTCAATCCTGAAATGATTATTTTCGGAGGAGGTGTTTTTGGTCCTGCTCTGCTTCTTCTTCCGGCAATATTTGAGGAAGCTGAGAAATGGGCACAGCCTGTAGGAATTTCCCAGGTTAAGCTCACAGGGTCAGCACTTAAGGGAGATGCCGGAGTATATGGAGCTGCATACCTTGCCCTCAGTTCGGTGAAATAATGAAAAATATGAACTATGTACAGTAAAAAGATTGTGTTCTGGTCTGCATGTGCAGGCATGCTTTTATTTGGCATCTGCATGATCACTCTTGGTTCAATTGTAACGGATCTCCGTACAAGGCTGGGACTGGATGAGATAGCTGCAGGGACTTTATTTTCAATTCTTCCGACAGGAATCCTGACAGGATCATTGTTATTTGGTCCGATAGCCGACAGGAAGGGTTACAGGATGTTGCTGGCTGTTTCCGCAGTGATTCTTGCCGCAGGATTTTTTGGCATTGCATTTACAGGATCGGAATTGATGCTTAAGTTTTTCATATTGCTTGTAGGCCTTGGAGGTGGAGCAATAAATGGTGCAACAAATGCACTTGTGGCCGATATTAGCGAAACAGGGAAAGGGGCCAATATCAGCCTTCTTGGAGTATTCTATGGTGTCGGAGCCCTTGGGATGCCTCTAATTCTTGGCCTGATGCGTAATTCGCTCAGCTCTGAAACAATTATAGCGGCAGTAGGTGTACTTACACTGCTTATTGCCCTGTTCTTCCTTGTAATTAAGTTTCCTCCGCCAAAACAATCAAAGGGAATTCCTTTCAGGGAAACAGTTAAGCTGGCCGGTAACGGTTCGCTGCTTCTTATAGCCTTCTTTCTCTTTTTCCAGAGTGGCTTTGAGGGGATAATAAACAACTGGACAACTACTTATATAACAACCAGGCTTGGCACAGAGCAGAGCACTGCACTGTTTGCCCTTACATTTTTTGTTGCAGGACTTGTTGCGATGAGGCTTTTAACCGGCAGTCTCTTCAGGGGATTTTCCTCACTCAGGTTACTGATAATTACCTTTTCTCTGATTATTGCTGGCCTTATTATACTGAAGCTCGGCAATTCATATAACTTTTCTGTTGCAGGGCTTATACTTCTCGGAGCAGGACTGGCAGGCGGTTTCCCGATAATGTTGGGTATAGCCGGAGGGCTTTTTGCTGAACTGTCAGGAACTGCCTTCAGCATAATATTTTTCATTGCACTTATCGGCAATACAATAATTAATTTTCTGATGGGATTGGTGGCACAGCATTTCGGAGTGACACATTTGCTTACCTTTGCCTTTGCGGAAACACTTATAATGATAATTCTTTCAGCAGTGATATTAAATAAAACCAGACATATTAAATAAATTATTAAAAATCAAAAAGTTATGTTAGCACTACAATGGCTTAACAATGCAAGGGACATTATGACCCGCATTGAGACAACACAGATGGAAAATATCCGCAAGGCTGCGGAAGTTATGGCAGACACTATTGAGAAAGGCCGTTGGGTTCATACTTTCGGTTGTGGTCATGCAACTATTCCGATTGAAGAAATGTATCCGCGTATCGGAGGATTTGTTGGTTTCCATCCTATGATTGAACTTCCCCTTACCTTCTTCACAAAGATAACAGGGGAGATGGGTGTTCATCAGTTCCTGTTCCTTGAGAGGGTTGAAGGTTATGGTGTGTCGATAATGAAAAGCTATGAGTTCAGCAAGGACGACACAATGTGGCTCTTCTCGCATACCGGAATAAACAATGTGAATATTGACATTGCACTGGAGTCAAGAAAAAGGGGGATGAAAGTTGTAGTATTCGGATCAGCTGCAGAAGCAAAAGGAAAGCAGACAAGACATTCCTGCGGCAAAACAATCTTTGATCTTGCCGATATTGTTGTTGACACCTGCGCACCACTTCAGGATGCATCTGTTCCGCTCAAGAACCACCAGGACAAGGTTGGACCGGTTTCAACAATGGCCTTCGTTACCTGTGTATGGATGACAGTTACCACTGTTGCAGAGATACTTGCAGACAGGGGCGTTAAGCTTTATATACATCCTTCACATAATATTCCCGGCGATACAACATCACGCGAAAGGCTTGATGCAGCACTTGCCGAGTATAAGAGAAGGGTTGCAGGAGTTTAATAAAATCCATTCCGATAGCCATCGGAAACCACAAAGGTCACACAAAGTTCACAAAGATTAATATTTAAGTATTATTTCTTTGTGTTCTTTGTGTTTTTACTTTGTGGTAAAATAATCAGGCTGTTTTTATTTCTTTCAGTGATTTCCTTCTTCAACCTTGATTTCGCGAACCTGGTCGAGGTAATCATCAAACTGGACTATATCAAATTCCCTGATCATTTTTTCGACGCTGACAGCCGGATTTTCACTTGTCACAATCACCGAGGATGATTCACCCGGTTCACTGATTTTTACTGTATTTCCGTATTTGTCTTTCAGGGCTTTCAGCCCGACATAATTATATGCCAGGTGCACTCTTTTGAAATCGAGGTTTATTTTAGCTATTGCATAGTTGTAATGTTTATTGCTTGATGCAACCACATCTCCTCTCGGGTCCCTGATTTCAGACGGATAGCCTCTGTAAACTGAACCTACAAAATATGATTCACAGGTATAGGCCCATAATCTCTGGGATAATCCTCCATGGTACATTGAAGAAAAAATTATCATGTCAGGCTTCTCCTTTGCATACTTTGCCCTGAGTTCATCGAAATTAAGATCAAAACATATTGCAACTGCTACCTTTCCAAAATCGAGTTTGAGAAGCTCTGAATTATCACTTGGTTTGATGCCCAGATCAATTTCACCTATAGTCGGAAAATTCTTGTCATATATTCCTGCAATCTCACCGTTCCTGCCTACAATTACACAAGAGTTTCTCCAGTTACCTCCCTCATCCATCCGCTGCATCCCAAATGCAATATAGCACCGGTTCTTTTTTGAAACAGATGCAAAGAAATCAAGAACCTGGTTTTTTCTGATGCTCAGATAGGGTTCCCCAAGTGATGAAAGGTCGCAAAACTCAGGCAGAACAATCAGATCGGGTTTCTTTCTCAGAACATGTTTTAATTCCTTGTCCCAGAAGTTTATAACATGTTTGACTATATCTTGTTTATTGTCACTTTTAATTACGGGTGGCAGGTCGCCTATAGTAGCTACTGTGACTATTTTTTCGGCGTTTAGTGTAAAAAAATGAGAAAAGATTGTTTCAAGTAAAAGAATGAGTAACAGAATTTTTCCTCCGCAGCGGAAAGTTCTTTCAGGTTCTGTCTTTTTTAATATCAGAGTCTGCTTTGGGCAATAATGCTTTGTAATTCTGGTATTCATTTTATCATAACCATGGATACTGAGTGAACAAAATCCCTGATTATTCTAATAATGGTATTGCCTTACAAAGATAAATCCCTGATTTCGAATAAAGTATAAAAATAGTCTAATAATTGTTAAATAAGTTAAATAGAAACGTTGCTATTTTGATAATTTTCAGCTCTGTTTCACTTTTTGAGCCATTTATCCATAAACCTGATCCCGCTTTCAATTATTGCTTCATGAGCGCCGCCATGAAGATCCATCTCAATACGGTCAGATATACCAAGTTTCTCATAATGTTTCCCTGCAATTTCAAATTCCTCAATAACCTGGGGCCAGTGTGCTATCCTGTCCTGTTTGCCATGCTGTATCAGCAGCGGTCTCGGGCAGATAAGCGAAACAACATCGTGATCGGTAAATTCTGTGAGCCAGCCGGTAAAAAATGCATGGTCTTCAGTTGTTTCAAGAAAGCAGGAATACCTTTCATCAGGTACAGCCATTTTGTTCTTTCTCTGGTTGAACCATGCTGATACCACACCAGCCTTAATTCTTGGTTCCAGAGGCATCCAGAACATTGTAGCCATTCCTCCCAGTGAAACTCCCCACATTCCTACACGTTCAGGATCAATCCTTGGATCGGCAAGTACAATATCAAGCAGGTTTTGCACCCTGGCAAGCTCGATGCCGGGAAGACTAATATCTGCAAGCCTGCACAGCCTTTCAATACGGTTCCGGCGCTCAACTGACATCAGGTTCATCGGAACCAGTACTGCATAACCTGCCTTAAGCAATTCCTTTGCATATTCGTGATAACCGCCTCCTCTGAATGGTGTTTCAGGAGTACTCCCTATGCCGTGCTGAACAATTACAAGGGGGAGCTTTCCCTTTTTTTCCCCTGCAGAAGGAAATGCAAGGAATGCCTGGGTAGTAAGCTCTCCGAGAGGCAGCTCTATCCATTCTCCTTTAATCCCTTCTATAGTGTAAGGCTTCGACGTCAGCGCACCGGTCTTTAAGAGGATTGGAGGTTTGATAACAACATCTCTCCAACGCTCACGATTGGGTATAACACTCCTTTCAAAGGCATCAATGCTGCTGTAGTCCCTGTGCCAGGCAGAAGCGGCACGCTGATCATATTGTGTAACAAGGTAAGAGCTCAGGTATTTCTCAAGCTGGGAAGCATAGTCATTTGTCCTGTCAGTCTCAAACTTCTGCTGTTCCGGGCTGACATCCTGTCCGCCGGCAGGAAGTATCCAGGCAGAAAGTATTGTGAAATAAATAACAATAAGTTTTTTCATGATTAATAATTATTCATCCGGATAAGTGATCGGATATTTATGTTTTTCAATTGTTTGCAAGACCTTGTGAGCTGGTGATTTTGTATTTGTTGATTAGTTTTGGTTTCGGCTTTATTATAGAGATCTTAATATCATCAAAGACATTTTTAGCAGTTGTTATACCCTCGCTGACGGCCTCCACTGTAACTTCTCCCTTGTTCCATGTTGACTGCGATATGATTTCAGGTATGAACTCAGAACCTTCAACAGCCTTTATTACACTTCTGTAAATAAGGGCAGGCTGACCATTGCTGAATTCGTCTTCCCTCAGTGTTTTAACATCTATTTCAGGAAAGGCATCATTGAAATCACCTGCAAGGTTCATCTCGATCCAGCAGAGCCATTCAGAACCAGGTTCGACTTCAATTCTCATTGAGAAATAATCTGCTTTCGGAGTGGCGCCAGAGATAGCCATGTCTTTATTTTTGTTTTTTGCCGTTGAGCTGTCTGTCTTTTTGTCTCCTCTGAACAGCTGGTACCACCGGGGCAGTGCGACAGGTACATTTGCCTTTCCTTCCCAGTCGCCTTTTGCAACCCTGTGTGTGACAAAAACGGTTTTCAGTTCCCCGCTGGCAGGATTTTCGAGCCATATAGCAAACTGTGGAGGCTCGGCAAAGTTTGAGAGATGGATTATCTTTTTGTTCTGGTGAATATCTATCTGTATCTCCGTACGGCCGTATGTTCTGACAATAAGAAATACTGCAAAAAATGCAATTATTATTATTCCTGCAATTCCCGCGATTATAAGTTTCTTTAAGAGATTCTTCTTTTCAGATTCCATTGATTGTTTTTATTGAAATATTTTTATTTTACCACAGAGAACACAGAGGTTTACACAGAGTTCACAGAGTGTTTTATCATTAATCCTTCGTGTTCTCTGTGCCTTCTTTGTGTGCTCTGTGGTTAAACTTCTTAAATGTCAGGGATTTCAAACCCGGGACGATAACTACCCTTCGATATTGTATTTGCTTCGTCGGAATTTGTAACAAGTTCTTTTTCGCCATCATAGTACAGCTGCTTCTTTCCAACCCTGTATGAAAGGTTCGCAAGGTGTACAAGAGTTGCACTCTTATGACTCTGTTCAATACCTGCATTAGGCATTTTCCTCGATCTGATACATCTTATGAAGTCCTGCTGATGTTCTTCATCGGGGAAATAGCCATATTCCTGTGCAAGAACCTCGCTGTTCCTGCCAAGCACCTGCCATCCGGCTCCATGCCGTGCGAGGTACATCATTCCTTCTGTTCCGTAGATTTCCATCCTGTCGCTGAGGAAAGGCCAGTTGGCAAACTTGTTTCTTCCATAGCGTACCTCGGGTGGAGCTTTCTGAAGGTATTCGCCGTAGATAGATGCTTCAACGGTCATTGGAAAGTCGCCGAAATCGTATGTTATAGTCTGGTTGTCAGGTATATCCCTGTTGTCATTATACAGCACCCTGCCGCCGGCACAGAATGCTGACAGCGGGTTTTCAGGATCACCCATAACCATCCGGGCCAGGTCGATAACATGGCAGCAATCGGCAAGTGGAAGTCCGCAGGAGTAGGCCCAGAATTCATTATAGCCTTTATGCCTGCTTACGTTATAGGGTACTTTTGGAGCAGGGCCCAGCCACATATCCCAGTTAAGGCCTTCGGGAACAGGCTCGTCTTCCTTATAGTTCCAGGGTTTATTCCCGGGGAGCATGCAATATGCCTTGAGGAATACAATTTTTCCCAGTTTCCCGCTCTGTATATATTCTTTTGCATGCATGTTATAGGCGCCGCTCCGGTTCTGGAAACCGCACTGTATGATTCTGTTGTATCTTTTTGCAGCATTAATCATCTTGCGGCCCTCGGTGATGTTCATTGATATGTTCTTCTCGACATAGACATCCTTGCCTGCCTGGCAGGCCCATACTGTCGCCAGGGCATGCCAGTGTTCAGGTGTGCATATTACAACCGCATCAACATCCTTGTCTTCGAAGGTCTGGCGCATATCTTCAACACGCAGAGGCTTATATCCCTGCTGTTTGCCCAGCTCATCAATTGTTCTCCCTCCGCGTTCTTTATCGACTTCACAGACATATTTCACTTCCACCCCCGGAAGGCACTTCTGCATTCCGAGAATGACCTGGGTACCTCTTCCTCCTGCGCCAATAAGCGCCAGGACTACTTTATCGTTAGCACTTGCCATGATATGTTGTTGTTGTTTTAAACTTTTTCTGGAACTGTATAATTTTCTCTGTAACTTACTTTAAGCAAGCTGTTTGCTTCATCATTGCCGATGAATTTTTCCGATTGAGGATCGATTAACAGCTGTTTGTTGCCAACCCTGTATGCAATGTTTGCAAAATGAACAAGTGAAGCGCTGAGGTGAGCCTGTTCCATGTTTGCATTTGGCTGTTTCCTGCTTCTTATTGAATCGATGAAATTTTTCTGGTGTTCAACATCGGGATGTATACCACCTTCCTGTGCAATAAGTTTTTCACCAGGACCATAGACCTGCCATCCTCCGCCGGTCCTGCCCATGAACATCACACCTTCGGTCCCATAGATCTCAATTCTGTCGGCATTTGTCTTCCACTCAGGATATTTTGCAGGATCCATCCTGATCTCATTGGATGCTTTTGACATATAGTTAGTTGCATTACAACTCTCGACTGTTACTGTGATTTTTTCAAAATCGTAGGTAATTGATTGAGATTCAGGAGTATTTCTTTCTGAGCCAAATACATGATTTCCGCCCCATCCGTAAACAGATTTCGGATGGTCCGGATCGCCCATCAGCATCCTTGCAATATCAAGCTGGTGAGAAGCATCATTAAGTGTTCCCGGATTATAAGCATAGTAATAGAACCAGCCGATGAACGCTCCTTTATTAAAAGGTATTGCCGGTGCAGGGCCGAGCCATTCATTCCAGTCCAGAGAAGCAGGGGCCTCAGTGTCCGGTTCAGCAATCCATTTCCCGCCAGGAAGCATGTTAAAGATCCTTATATGTACAAGCTGACCAAGCTTACCGCTCCCGATAAATTCCTTGGCTTTTGCAATATAGGCACCACTCCGGTTCTGGTAGCCGGTCTGAATTATCTGCCTGTGTCTTTTCCCTGCTTCAATCATTTTTCTGCCTTCCCAGAGACAGAGGCTGGGAGTTTTCTCAACATAAACATCCTTGCCGGCCTGGCAGGCCCAGACAGTGGCAAGTGCATGCCAGTGATCAGGAGTCGCTATCCATACAGCATCAATATCCCTGTCATCGAAAACATGCTTCATGTATTTTGCAGTCGACGGTTTATATCCAAGTTGTTTTTCAACCTCTGCCGAAGCCGCAGCAGCCCTGGAGTCATCAACATCGCATATTGTCTTTATTTCAACCCCGGTGTTGTTTTTACAGCAGCTGATAATTGTCGGGACGCCTCTTCCCCCGGCACCAATCAGCGCAAGCACAATCCTGTCATTAGCTCCTTTGCAGGAAGATGCAATAAGCCCTGAAGCTCCGATGGCCACGCCTGCAGTACCTGCCAGTGTTTTACCCAGAAATTCGCGTCTTTTCATAGCTTGCTTGTTAAGAATTTTGTATATGTTTTTGGTTTTTTTGGTCTGTCATATAAAAATAAGAAAAACTCTTTATTAAGATCTGTTATCCAGGCATATTTGCTAAATAATGTTAATTCCTGATAAACAGCAAGGTAAGTATTGTATTTTACCTTATTATTTCAGAAATTCACCTCAACATAACCTTATCAGTATTATGAAATACAGTGGAGCAATTTTGAAAACATGTTATATAACATGTTTTTTTATTTTAATTATACTGTTTGTCAGCTGCAGCAGTAATTACGGAAAAACTGAAATTACAAAATGGCAGTACGGAAAGAAAGGGGCTGTTTCAATTACCTATGATGACGGCTCCATAAATCAGTTCAGAAAGGCTGTTCCAATAATGAACGAACTTAATATGCCGGGAACTTTTTTCATAAACACGGGTTCAATACCTGGTTCGATGTATGAAGGCAAATTCATAGGAAGGCCTGTGAATGAGATAATTAAAGAAGCAAAAGCAGTGCCAACAGGGAAGGAGAATTTTTTTGAAAGGGCCTCGGCAGCAAGATTCCTCGGTTACAGGGGAGCCGGTGATTATTTTACCAGGGCAGGAGGGCAGATGGATGCCGGCAGGCCGGAGGAAGCTTATAAAATAATCGATGAATTGTATAAAAAAGTGATTAACGGTGAGCTGGAGAAGGCAGTCCCCGGAAAAAGGTCCGGAGAAAATGCCGATGTTCTTACCTGGGATATGATAAAAACCTTTGCTGCCCAGGGACATGAGTTTGCAAGTCACATGGTCACCCATCCTTATGTGGCAGCGCTGGATGAACCTAATATGCTCTATGAACTTGAGAAAAGCAGGGAGGAAATTCTTAACAAACTGGGAAAGCGTTTTGTGTTTTCAGCGGAATGCCCTTATGGCACAGAGAATGAACGGGCAATGGAATATGCATACAAGGTATATCCTGCTCTTCGGAACAGGATGCCTGAACCCTTCCTCCTTGAACTTAACAGGGCCAGCAGGAAGAGCCCGGTAAGCGCTGAATATGAGTATGTTCAGTGGCAACGCGGTGTAACAACGAAGACTCCGCTTCCGATGATGAAAACCTGGATAGACACTACAGCAATGCAGAATAATATCTGGCTTGTGCTTGTTATACACGGCATTGATGGTATAGGCTGGGAAGCGCTTAACAGCAGTGAGGTTGATGATTATTTCAGATATATTCATTCAAAGGATAATGAGCTCTGGGTTGCCACCTTCGGAGATGCTGCAAGATATATGAGAGAAAGGATGAACAGCAGGGTAAGTGTAAACAATGAAGGCAGGGAGATACGGATCAGCCTGACAAATGACATGGACAGGGAATTATATGATCTTCAGCTTACGCTTAAGACCTCAGTAAAGAAAGGATGGGATGAGGTTCTTGTAAAGCAGGGAGAATGGGAACAGATGATAAAGCCTCTGCGTGAGGGAAAGGAAGCATACATTCTTTACCAGGCAATGCCCGATGCAGGTGACATTTTAATTAGCGAAAACAAGTAATAAACTTTAAATACTACGCACATGAAACCTTACATGCTAAAAAACCTCATGATCTTCATCCTGCTGTTCTTTGCCGGCACAGCTGTTTTCTCCCAGACAAAGAACAATATCAGGGTATTGTCATATTATGCGGGGCCGGCTGAAGCCCTTGATAATTTTGATGCAAATCAGATGACTCACATAATTTACTGCTTCGGTCATCTTAACGGGAACCGCTTCCATATCAGGAGCGCCCGCGATACAGCTGTAATTCTGAAGATGATGTCTCTTAAAAGCAGGAATCCCGAACTGAAGGTTCTCATTTCCCTTGGCGGATGGGGAGGATGCAAGACCTGTTCTGAAGTTTTTGCAACAAAGGAGGGAAGAAAGGAATTTGTTCAGTCAATAAAAGAGGTATATGATTATTTTAAGGTCGATGGTCTTGACCTGGACTGGGAATACCCGGGCATAGCAGGTTATCCCGGACATCCCTTTGCTGCTGCCGATAAAAAGAATTTCACGAAACTTGTAAACGATTTGCGTAAACTCGGATATGACAAAGAACTGAGCTTTGCTGCCGGCGCTTCACAGCGGTATCTCGATTCAGCAGTTCAGTGGAAAGAGGTAATGAAAAAGGTTGATTTTGTGAATCTTATGACTTATGACATGTCTGGTCCGGGATCAAAAACAACAATGCACCATACTGCTCTTTATTCATCACCGGAACAGCCAAGGTCGGCTGACTGGATGGTTACCTCTCTTGTAAAAATGGGCGTTCCGGCTAACAAGATTGTTGTCGGAGGTGCATTTTACGGTAAGATCTTTGAGGATGTTGAAGACGTCAATGGTGCGCTGGGACAACCAGCAAAATTCAAAACCACTCTTGGGTACAGGAATATGGCCCAGGCGATGCCTGCCGACAGCGGCTGGGTGTATCGCTGGGATGAGAATGCTAAGGCTCCCTATCTCTATAATCCTGTAAAAAAGCAGTTCTTTACTTATGATGACAAGCGTTCAATTGCCGAAAAAACAAAATATGTTATCGACAATAAGCTTTACGGAATAATGTACTGGCAGCTTGGAAGTGACACCTTTACCGATGGTCTTATGAATGAGATCGACAAGGTAAAGAGGACTTATGTGCCTGCTGCAAAATAATTTATCCTGACTTTTTCGGAATAAAAATTTCTATTTTAACCACAGAGGGCACAGAGTCCCGATAGTATCGGGATCACAGAGAGCACAAAGTTAATTGTACTATCATACCTCTGTGTGCTCTGTGTTCTTCCTTAGTGTCCCCTGTGGTTAAGATATTAAGTTTCTTTTATTCATGCCATTTCGACCTGTCGGGAGGGGCAGGTATTGTGACTTTTTTGGATGGTTTGTCCTTAAGTTCCTGCAGAAGAACCTCCACAGCCTTCTCTATTGAAGGATCAATTCCTTTTGCGAGTTGCTCGGGACGGTCTACTACTTCAATATCGGGATATACACCAACACCCTCAATTATCCATCCGTCCTCCTTGTCGAATACTCCGAACTGGGGCACTGAAAGGTTTCCGCCGTCAACAAGCCTTGCATTTCCTGAAATTCCCACAAGTCCTCCCCATGTTCTTGTGCCAATTAGTTTTCCCAGTCCCATCTTTTTGAAGAAATAAGGGAAAGCATCACCACCGGAGGCAGAATAACCATTTATGAGCATGACTTTCGGCCCGTCATGAGCAATGCCGGGAGCCCTGTTGGGTTCGAGTCCATTCCTGTGCCAGTAAACAAGTGTATGACGGTCAAGAAGATCGGCCATTCTGTCGGGAATGAAACCTCCCCCGTTATACCGGTCATCTATAATAAGAGCTTCCTTGTCATAATAAGTGTACATGCCGTGGAAAAGTTCCCTGTTTCCGTCAACCGAGGTGTTAGGCACATGAATATAGCCAATCCTTCCGCCTGAGAGCCTGTCAACCATGGCTCTCCGTTCATTAACCCAGTTGAAATACCTGAGTTCCTGTTCCGAGGTCAGCGGTTTTATCAGTGATGTTCTTGCATTTTCAGCTGATGAGGTGCTGTTTACCTTAATTTCAACTGTCTTCCCCGCTGTATTTTCAAGCAGCATATAAGGGTTCAATGCTGTTGTGACCTCCTTGCCGTTTATACTTATAATGTAGTCACCTTCCCTTACATCGACTCCCTGTTCGGTAAGCGGCGATCTTCTTGAAGGATTCCAGTTTTCGCCCCTGTAAATTTTCGAAATGCGGTATCTGCCTGAAGCATCATCTGCAAGCAGCTCTGCGCCGAGAAGGCCATTATCAATCCTTTTAACTGTTTCGAAATCGCCCCAGTCGATATAGGTGTGACCGGTATTTGTTTCTGCAACTATTTCATTAAGAATATAGTCAAGATCGGCCCTGTGACTGACATAAGGAAGGAGGGCATTATAGCGCTCCCTTACCTCAGACCAGTTGACCCCGTGAATATTATTTACATAGAAGTAATCGCGGAAGATCCTCCATGCATCAGTGTAAATCTGATTCCATTCCTTCTGCGGATCTATTTTCATCTCAAGTCCGCTGAGGTTAAGCTTCCCTGCCCCTGCTTTCTGACCCGGAGCTGCTTTAATAATTCCATAATCCTGACCTGACCTGTACATTAGCATCTTCCTGTCGGCTGTCAGGCTTGCCATCATTACCCTGTCGAGTATTTCCTCGCTCTTTTCATCAGCGAGACTGTATTTCATCAGTTTCCCGTTGCTTATGTAGATGAATCCTCCGTCAACTGCGCCCACTATCCTGTAGTTTCCGGGATCACCGGGCAAGGCCGTTATCCTGTAGGAGATATTGTTGAAATCTATTTCAACCTTAACTTCCTTTTTCGCTGATGATGCAGTATCAGCTGCTGTGGTTTTTGTTTTTTTGTCTTTTGAAGGAACTGCAGGAGCAGGAGCTTTATCTACAGTAACCGGTTCTGTATCATTCTTGTCTTTGAATATCTTCGGACTCTTTCCTGTCAGAGCCATAGCATATAATTTGCCGGCCTCATTATAGAGGTAGTCAAATTCAAAATCGGAAAATGACAGGTTGTAGGTCCTGTTGGAAGTAAAAAAGATATAGTTTCCGCAGGCGCTGAACACAGGATTCTCATCAGCGTATGTTCCGTCAGTAAGCTGAGTCTTTTTGCCTGAAGGCACTTCATATACCCAGATGGCAGTTTTGTCATTGCTGCCTTCTTTGCAATAAGTTATCCATCTTGAATCGGGCGAAAAGCTGTAGCTGCGTATCTCGCTTCCTGTTGCGTTATCGACATCAGTTGTTTTTCCGCTTGAGGCTTCTGTCAGCTTTAACTTAAGGGTCCTGTCAAAATAAAGCAGGTACCTGCTGTCAGGAGACCATGAAGGCTGGTATTTCCATGCAGAGGAAGAAAATGTCAGCTGTTTTGGTTTTGAACCTTTTTTGTTTTCAAGAAGATACAGTTCATATTCTCCTGTAGCATCGGAATAGTATGAAATGTATTTCCCGTCAGGTGACCATCCGGGGAATATCTCGCGTATACCCTGTGTTTCGGTAAGGTTTTCGGTTATTCCGTTTTCTGCAGGTACCGAGAAAATATCACCGCGGGCATCGAACAAAGCCCTCTTACCGCTTGGTGAAACTGCTGCGCTGTGAATATTTTCCTTTACATTTTTATAATAGGGTATCAGATTCGGATTGTCAAAACTTATTGTGACATTTATTTTTTCAGGGACTTCTTTTTTCAGGTCAAGTTTGTACAGGTTGCCGCCATTTTCATAAACAAGCTGATCGCCGTTTCCTGAAGGCCACATGACATCAAATTCGGTATAGTGGGTAAGCTGTTCTGTTTTTTTAGTTAAAGTATTGTATTTCCAGATGTTAAGCTTTAGGTCGCGATCAGATGCAAAGTAAATATTATCACCTGACCATACTGGCAGCTGGTCGGTACCTTCAAAATTTGTTATCTGTTCTGAAGTGTTCTCAGCGAGGTTATATACCCAGATGTCCGAGGCCCTGCCTCCCTTATATCTTTTCCAGTTCCTGAATTCCCTGTCGACAGGTGTGAATGCTATTTTTGATCCATCGGGAGAAAGGGCTCCGAAGCCTCCGTTCATAATGGGAAGCGGTTTCTCGAGTCCTCCGTCAAGGTTTACCAGATAATACCTGCCCTGGCGCTCGCTGTATGGAGTTCTGTTGGCTCTTATAAGCACCTGTTTGCTGTCGGGTGTCCAGTCGAGAACCACATCGTCCCAGCCCCCGCGCGGAGGCATTATACCCACTGAGTTGTACCAGGTCAGCTGGCGTGGTATGCCTCCTGTTGAAGGCATAACAAAAATCTGGCGGCTTCCGGAATATTCGCCTGAAAAAGCTATCCATCTGCCATCGGGTGAAATACGGGGGAAGAGCTCCAGTCCTTCATGGGAGGTAAGCCTACGGGCCTCACCGCCACTGGAATTCACTGTCCATATATCGCCTGCATACACAAAGGCTACAAGGTTGTTATTAATATCGGGGAACCTGAGAAGCCTGGCATCATCAACTGCATTGAGCATGCCTGGAATACCCAGGAACAGTAAGATAACTGAGAGGAGAGACTTTAATCTTTTCAT
>ENA-UOWG01000946-UOWG01000946.1-activated-sludge-metagenome-genome-assembly--contig:-NODE-946-length-32757-cov-9.426151_pt1 | contig 32757 bp, 28 predicted proteins | sample MGYA00238147_ERZ761563 | MGnify/ENA primary metagenome ERZ761563 (study PRJEB28884, sample SAMN05720216) | anaerobic digester metagenome | isolation source: active sludge of municipal... | reverse complement strand
GCCGATGATACTGTGGGGTCCCCCCATGGAAAAGTAGGTCGTCGCCTCTTTTTTTATTTAAACGCCGCAGAAATGCGGCGTTTTTCTTTGATTGGATATCGTTGTCAGTCTTCGCTGGAGCGTTCGAGAAGAGTGGTATAGGTATTACGTAGGGTATCTAGTTTTGCTTCAATATCCTGAAGTTTCTCGAGATGTAGTTCTGTGTTCTTCAGATAGTTCTTGGTGCTGGTAAGCAATATCTCCATCTTATCTATTTGCTCGACACCCAGTTCATTCGATTGGAATATCTGATAGAGTTTAGGCTTCATCTTCTCGATCTCATAGATGCAATCGGTAATATTGCGAACGAGTTCATCCGCCATCGTTTTTTCGGCGAGCTCAAGATAATAGTCGCTGTTCTCATTTATCTTCTTGGTAAGATCATCGGCTGAAAGGTTGCTTGACGATGCGACCGTTATCTTCTGATTCTGGCCGGTGTCGAGATCGGTTGCCTGAACAGTGACGATACCGTTGATATCTATCTCGTAGGTTATCTGTATCTTTACCTCGCCGCGGGGTGCTTTCCGCAGGCCAGTAAGTTCGAATTCGCCCAGAACCTCATTCTCGGATGCGAGAGATGAGTCTCCCTGAAGCAACAATATCCGGGCACGATCTTGGTGGTCTCGCGAGGTGACGAACATATCGTCAACGGAGGTCGGCACCGTCGAATTCTTTGCGATAAGGGTATAGAACATGTCTTTGCCGATAGCGATGCCGAGGTTGTGGGGCGTGACATCGAGCAGGAGCGTTTCCTGTGCTTGCGGTACGGAACTTTCATCCTCGAGAAGCGATGCTTGGTATGCAGCGCCGATGGCGACTGTTTCATCGGGATTGATGTTCTTGAGTACTTGGGTGTCGGGGAATCGCTCCTTGAGAAGCCGTTGCACGAGGGGCATACGGGTCTGTCCGCCGATAAGAATAATGCCGTCCAGTTCTTTAGGGTCGAGTTTAATCTCTTTAAGAGTGCGGTCAAAGGTGGTGATCGCTTTTTGGACGATAGGCATTGCGAGATCTTCAAGGATGGCGCGGGTTATCTCGGTTTTGAAATGAATAAAGCTTCCGTTTATTTCTTTTAGGTACGGGATCTCGATGTCGACCTTCTCTTGTGTCGAAAGCATTTTCTTCGCCGATTCGGCATAGTCGCGCATTCTCTGCAGGACCAGCTTGTCGTCAACCTCTGAAATGTTGTGTTTTTGCATAAGGATGCCGAGCATGTGATCGAAAAGCGCGTTGGTGATATCCTCGCCGCCGAGGAAGGTGTTGCCGGCGGTCGCGATAACATTAAAAGTTCCCTTGCTGACCTCCATGAGGGTGATGTCAAAGGTGCCGCCGCCAAAATCGAATACGGCGAGCAGTTTCTCCTCGTTGCTGCCCTGCATGAAGCCATAGGCCATCGCCGCAGCGGTAGGCTCGTTGATGATGCGCAACACCTCGAGTCCGGCGATAAGACCGGCATCACGGGTCGCCTGTCGTTGCTTATTGTTAAAATAGGCCGGTACGGTGATGACCGCCTTGCTGACCGTTTGGCCGAGGAATCGTTCCGCTATTGCCCGCAATTCGGTGAGCAGAAAGGAAGATATCTCTTCGGGAGAGTAGCGACTATCGGTGGCGGGAACATATATCTCGATACCTTCATTTTTTTCGTTGGGAACGATCTTGTAGGAGAGTGTAGGAAGAAGTTGGGTGACGATGGGGCTACGAAAACCTTGCCCGACGAATCTTTTGATGCAGTAGACGGTGTTCTCTGCATTTACCAACATCTGTTGATAGGCCGGATAGCCGCACAGTTTGATGATCTCATTACGCTCTTCATTCTTGACGAAGCTGACGATCGAAGGGATCGTATTGCGACCGCCGATGTCCTGCACCACCTCCGGCTTGCCGTTCTTTATGTGTGCTATACAAGAATTGGTGGTACCAAGATCAATGCCAATGACAGCCATGCCCGGTCGTCCTCAGAGTTCGTAGTCTTTCTGTTTTTCGTTCTGCCCGAATTTTTTGTAGTAGTCTAGTATCTGTTCTATTTTCTCCAGAAGTTTATTTACTCGTGGTGTGTAGGATGCGTCTATTTGAACGCTCTGTCGCGCCAATTTCTTTGCGATCATCAAATAACCTTTTTTCATCATCAGTTCGGCGACGTTGAAGTAAATCTCAGCAGAATGCCCTCCAAGATCCAAGGTCTTCGTCACTTCGTCTTTAAGCCGCTGGCCTTCAAACAGATCGAAGTCGATCTGTTCGATAAGATCCAATTGCTTTTTAATCTTATTTTTTCTGTGAAGTTTCTCAAGTTTTTGGCGCGTGATCTTGAACTCCTCGTTATCCGGTTCGATCTCCAGTGCGGCGCTTATTTCGTGCAAAGCCCGTTCGGTATCTTCACAACGCTCTTTTTTCGAGAGGATGATGGCGTTGGCGAAATGGTCGGCCGCTTTTGCCCGGAGTTCCTTTCCTGCCTCCTGTAGTTTTGGCGTAGTGCGGCCGAAGATCATGGCGTCATAGCGTTTCCGTTTTTCGGGTTCGCAGAGCAGTACGGTCTTCTCGATGATCTTTCGTACTATGGCCATCTTCTGGCCATAGGAGCCCAATTTCTTTCCCGTATAGTGTTTGGGGTCGAACAGGTCAAGCATCGCATAGTACGCCGATCGCACCTCATCATCAGTTGCTTCGTGGGAGACGCAGAGTATCTTGTAGTAATTTAGATTGGAGCCATAGGAGTAAAGAAAAAGAAGTTCCTGTTTCATCTCGGGAGTGATATCGACCTCTTCGGCAAGGTCTGATTCGTTCAGGGAAAAGCCGGTATAATCACGTTTCGGACATTTTTCACAGATCGGGTAGATCGTCTTCCTGTCGCGGCGGATACCAGTCGATGCGACGATCTCAATGATGCCGAGCGCCTCGAAATATTGCAATTTGGTTAGAACGGTATCGCGGTCTATCAGCGATGACATCGAGGCGATGAGCGACTCCATCGTTATCGGCGCGGCCTGCATGAGTCCGAAGAAATGAGCCATGACCGGATCGGTGACATGCTTGTCGATGTTGGAGGCCCCGTCTTTTATCTTTACGATGTTGGACAGATCGTTCGTTTTCCCGGTCATGTTAGGCCGCCGTATGATTGCCCGGGTGGGCCTTTTGGTACACTTTTTTCAGCTCCTGTATAGAAAGGTGGGTGTATATCTCGGTGGTGGAGAGGTTGCTGTGGCCAAGCATACTCTGAAGGTAGCGTATGTTCATGCCGTTTTCCAGTAAGTGGGAAGCGAAACTGTGGCGTAGCATGTGTGGCGTGACGCGACGAAAGACCCCTGCCTCTTTTGCGAGTTCTTCCAGCATATATTCGATGGCCCGCGTGGTGAGCCGCGCCCCTTTCAGGTTAAGGAAAAGAGGGGAGATCGGTTCTTTGCGGGCGGCGCGCAGAAAAAGATAACTGCGGATCGACTCCGTTGCCTGAGCGGTCACCGGCACCAGCCGTTCCTTTTTTCCCTTGCCCATCACGCGGAGCATTCCCTGCGCAAAGTCCACATCGCGAACGCGCAACGACACCAGTTCGCTGACACGCAACCCTGAACTATAGAGCAGTTCCATGATCGCTTTGTCGCGCAACCCTTTTTCGGTATGGGAATAAGAGTAGTCCAGTATCTTCTGCATTTCTTCATGGGTCAGGCAGGTCGGGAGATATTTTTCTTTGCGCGGAGAGACGAGAGTGGCCGCCGGGTTTTCGGCGAGATATTCTCGTTTATGGAGGAAAGAGTAAAAATGTCGAATGGCTGATATTTTGCGATGAAGCGACGATGCGGTCACATCGCCGAATATGTCTCCCAGATAAGTTTTGAGATCTTCGGTGCCGAGATGTTCCAGATCCTTTCCGCTATCAGCGCTGTAGCGCCGGAGCAACTCGATATCGGTGCCATAACTGTCGGCGGTATTGTTAGAATAGCGTTTCTCGTATAATAAATAATCCTTGAAAGCCAAAATATAATCCATTTTGTCCACCTCAAAGCATACCAAATATAATTGGAATAAAGAGCAAAGCAAGTTTTTGCTAAGAAATATTAGGTAGCTGTGAGGTCACTGATCCGTGGCGAGGGGTCGAGTGCGTGTCAACGAGATGAAAGGTGGGCAGTGATACGGGCGGCGACCGTCGCCGGGGTTAAGCCGAGGTGTGCCATGACGATATCGCCGGGGCCTGAGGTGCCGAAGCGGTCGACCCCGATGGCGAGGCCATCGGTCCCGACATAGCGGTGCCAGCCGAAAGTGGCGCCTGCCTCAAGCGATATCTTCTGTAGAGCCGGAGGAAGAACCGTATGGCGATAAGCGGCGTCCTGCTGTTCAAAAAGTTCCTGCGACGGCATGCTGACGACACGTAGTGCGATGCCTTTGTCGGCGAGTAGTTTCTTCGTTTCGAGCGCGAGGGGCACCTCTGATCCGGTCGCGATGAGCACGGCCCGGGGCGCCGGTTCGTCGGCGAGTATGTAGGCGCCGCGGTGCAGGCCGTCGGCGGGGGCAAGCGTCGTCCGGTCGAGCACCGGAAGCGCCTGACGGGAGAGGATGAGCGCCACCGGGCCGTCGATGCGGCGCATGATGAATTTCCATGCTTCGGCCGTTTCGGTCGCGTCGGCGGGGCGCAGTACGATCAGTCCCGGGATGCAGCGGATCGAGGCGAGCTGTTCCACCGGCTGATGGGTCGGGCCGTCTTCGCCGACCGCCAGACTGTCGTGGGTGAAGAGGAAGATGACCGGAAGTTTGCACAGCGCGGCGAGCCGGATGCTCGGTCGCATATAGTCGACGAAGCTGAAGAAGGTCGCGGTGTAGGGGCGCAGGCCGCCGTGGCAGGCGATGCCGTTGGCGATACTGCCCATGGCGTGTTCGCGGACGCCGAAACGGATGTTGCGGCCGGCCGGTTCGGTTTTCGAGAAGGAACCGCCGTTCTCTATTGCGGTGAGTGTGCTGCAGCTGAGATCCGCGTCACCGCCGATCAGCCATGGCACGATCTTCGCCACGGCGTTGAGCGCCGCGCCGTTCGCTTTACGGGTCGGTATCTTGTCGCCCGGTTTGAAGAGGGGGAGTGCCTGTTCAAAAAGGGTGCCGGCATCGAGCGCCACACCGTTACGCCATACGGCGGCAAGGTCGGGGAACGCCTTTTCCCAGCGGTTGAAACGCTCCACCCATGCGGTGTGGGCCTTGCGCCCCCGTTCCTGAATGACGGCGAAATGATCGTAGGTCTCCTTCTCGACGGTGAAGGGAGGTTTGTCGCCGTAACTCAATGCGGCGCGGGCGAGCGGCGCCTCTTTTTCGCCGAGCGGTGCGCCGTGGGCCGCCGAAGAGCCCTGTTTGTTCGGTGCGCCGTAGCCGATGGTGGTCTTTATGACAATGAGACTCGGCCGTCCCGCTTCCATTTTGGATGCCGAGATGGCTCGGTCTATCGCCGATATGTCGGTGTCGCCGTTCTGTACCACACGCACTTGCCAGTGACAGGCTTCGAACCGCTTGACGATATCCTCGGTGAAGGTGAGGGAGGTGGGGCCGTCGAGCGATATATCGTTGGCGTCGTACAGGACGATGAGTTTGCCGAGTCCGAGATGCCCCGCCAGCGCGGCCGCTTCGTAGCTGATGCCTTCCATCAGGTCGCCGTCACCGCCTAGCACATAGGTGTAGTGGTCGACCACGGTGTGTCCGGGGCGGTTGAAGCGGGCGGCGAGCATCCGTTCGGCGACGGCCATGCCGACGGCATTGGCGATCCCCTGCCCGAGCGGGCCGGTGGTCGTTTCCACGCCGGGCGTGTGGCCGAATTCGGGATGCCCCGGCGTGCGGCTGCCGAGCTGGCGGAAATTCTTGATGTCGTCCATCGTGACGGCGAAACCGGAAAGGTGGAGTAGCGCGTACTGCAGCATACTGCCGTGTCCCGCCGACAGGACGAAACGGTCGCGGTCAGGCCATGCCGGAGCGGCGGGGTCGACCGTGAGATGGCGGTGCCAGAGGGTGTAGCCCATCGGCGCCGCGCCCATCGGGAGTCCCGGATGCCCTGAATTGGCCTTTTCTATCGCATCGATGGAAAGCACCCGTATCGTGTCTATCGCTTTCTTTTCTATAGCCGTGCCCATGAAGCCCTCCGTAGGTAAACATCGCGGCACTATACCAAGCGCTATCGGGCGGTCAAGTAATCTGGGTTAGATATGACTGCGGTGAAAAACTTTTTGACTCGACGGGCGGTCAATGTAGAGTCTTTTCGGGATGTGTGCGACCCTACGACCGGAGGTGCAAGATGCGTTTTATCCTTGCGGCGATGCTTCTTTTCATCGGTGCTTTACTCTTCGCGGGTTCATCGCCCTACGGCGAAGTCGTGATCGACGGCCGACTTTACGATGTGCGTTATTACGACCATCGCGGCGAGCCGCAGTTCCTGAAGGTGCGGCGTGACGTCGATTCCGAGTGGCCGGTGGTCGACTGGTATGGCGGCGCTCCGTATGTGTTGAATGGTAAGATCGGGATGGTTTTCAAGGAAAGGGTGAACGCCGCGGCCCGAACGGCGTTGCTGAAACGGTTTGGTCTGAAGGTTGAGCAAAACCCGGTCACGGCGCCCGACTACTATCTGACGGCGATGCGCAAGGGGATCGACCCGTTCCAGCTGGCCGAGGATATCCGTCAAAGCGGCCTTGTCGAGTGGGTTCAGCCCGATTGGTATATGGCGTTGACGACGTACGCTGATCCGACGCCGGTCGTTCCCGACGACACCTACTATTCTTGGCAGTGGCATCACGCGAAGATCCGTTCGGAATTGGCGTGGGCGATACTGCCTGCGGAACATGGCAAGGCCGATATTGCGGTGGTCGACTGCGGCACCGATATGCAGCATCCCGATCTCATCGACAATATCGTCGTTGGCGCCGGATACGATTTTATCGACGGCGATGCCGATCCCGACGCGCCCACGCTGGCGATGAGCGCCGGGTATGCCTACAAAAAACTTGCGGCGCATGGGACCTGTGTGGCGGGCGTTGCGGCGGGTCGGGGAAACAATGCCAAGGGGATCGCGGGGGTCTGCTGGGACTGCGGTATCATTCCGATACGGCTCATCGACAATACCGGCGATGGTACGGCGCAGAATCCACCGAAAGACACCAGTTCCCGCGTGCTCGAGGCGCTCATGTTAGCGGTCGATGCGGGAGCGGCGGTCATCAACAATAGCTGGGGTCCGTACAATCCGAATTGCGCGGCGGCGCCGTTCAACAATTTCGTCGAGTACGGCAATATCTATGCGGTGAAAAAAGGGCGCGACGGGCTGGGCGCCGTCATGGTCTGGGCGGCGGGCAACGACTACTGCGATACCGCCAACAATCCGAATCTTGCCAATCAACACATCGTGGTCGTTTCCTCCATACGGTACAATACGCTCGGAGAGCCGAGCGACGAAGGCAACGGCTACAAGGCGACCTACAGCAATTTCGGCGATGAGATCACTATCGCCGCGCCGGGCGGCGATCCGATAGACGGCCAGAAGTACAACGGCCTGATGACCACCGATCTCTCGGGCGGCGCCGGGTATGAGGCGAACGACTATCTCGGGGTAGAGAATTTCACCGGGACCTCGGCCGCGGCGCCGGTGGCCGCGGGTGCGATCGCCTTGATGCTCGAGGCCAAAGCCGATATGCCGATAAACGATGCGTTGCACTGTATCAAACAAGCGGCGGCCAATACGCGACAGGCTCGTATCGATGCGGGGGATATGATAGAACACATCATTCGCGCCAAGGACATGCAGACCGAGATAGGAACCTGTTCGTGGACCGACCTCGCCGATCCCTATCTGGCGGCGGCGACTCCCCATAACCCTTGTTATGGCTACGGCTACCTCGATGTTTACGAAATGGTGCGGATGGCCGTTGCGGGCGAATGCGACGACTGGCAGATACCGGTCTGCGCCGAAGACGGCGATTGTCCCGAAGGTCAGCGCTGTGATGTGGCAAGCGGCCGTTGTTTCCTCGTGAAGACCTGCACCGACGACAGCGAATGCCTCTCGGGAAATTGCGAGGAGGAGAGCGGCGTCTGTATCGGCGGGATGGTTCCCGACAAAGATACTGCGCTACCCGATGATACCGTGCCCGATCAACCGGCGGTCGATAATGACACCGCGTTGCCGGATGATGCGGTCACCGACAACGGTGAACAGCCCGATGATGCGATCACCGACGATGCCGTTTCGACCGATGCTCCGGCCCCCGATAGCGAGCCCGACAACGGCGGCACTCCCGGGACGCCCGACGAGGACCTCTTTCTGGAAGAGGAACCGGTCGGTTGCGGTTGTTCGCTGATATAATCACATAAATTTGAAAAACGGTGCGCGAGGAGTATAACACCTCTGTACGAAAAGTTTTCGGAGGTGTGGTCATGACCCGTTATCAGGAATTCAAAAAAGTGATTTCGACCTTGTTGTTGTTCGCCGCGTTGCCGCTCTCGGCCGCCGACTGTCCGCTGTGCGACGCGGTCGATATGGGCGACGAAGAGGCGGCAAAAGCGCTCATCGCCAAGGGGACAGATCCGAATATCAAGAACGACGCGAACGATCCGGCGCTCATCCTTGCCGCCGAGAAGGGCCGCGCCGAACTGGTCGACCTGCTCCTTGCGAAGAAGGCCGACATCAACATTCGCGACGGCGAGGGCGAAACACCGCTCATGCGCGCCGTCTCGATGGGCAACTGGGAGATAGCCAAGATCCTCATCAAAAAGGGAGCCGATGTCAACGCCGTCGATAATCTGAAACGGACTGCGCTCCAAGGCGCGGCGCGTAAGGACAATATGGAGGTTTTTCAACTCCTGATCGACAAAAAAGCCGACGTGAACGCGAAGGATGCCGAAGGTAATACTGCGCTCATCAACGCCGCGGATCAGATCAATGAGAAGATGATACAGATACTGCTCAAGAAAAAGGCCGATGTGAAGGTGCAGGGCGCGAAGGGCAAGACCCCGCTCATCGCGGCGGCGGCCAATGCATCGCCGGTGCTGGTGAAGCTTTTTCTCGCCAACAAGGCCGATCCTAATCCCCAGGATGCCGACGGCATGACGGCGCTCATGTTGGTGGCGAGTCTCGATGACGCCGTGTCGGTCAAAGAACTGCTCGCCAAAAAGGCCGACGTGAATCTCAAGAATAAAAAAGGCCGCACCGCTCTGTCGATAGCGGCCGAGATGGGGGCGACCGAGGTGGTGAAACTGCTTCTCGGCGCGAACGCCGATCCGTCGGGCAAGGACGACAAGGGCAAGACGGCTCTGGACTATGCCACGGGCGAAGGTCACCAGAAGGTCATCGAGCTTCTTTCCAAGAGCGCTCCCAAGTAATTCTCCTCGCCTTATATCGAATAAAAAGGTTGACAATCGGCCGGTTCCGAGTATCTATACCCGGCGTAAGAAGCACCCCGGAGTGATGCTTCCGTACCTGTCCTTACCGCGCGGGGCGCGGCAAGGTGAGCGGAAGATACGGGGGAAGCGGTAACAGGTAACCCTTTTTTGGAGGAATCCATGACAGTCGACATCAGAGAATTGCTCAAGGCAGGTGCGCACTTCGGCCACCAGAAACAGAAATGGAACCCGAAGATGGCCCCCTACATCTTCACTGAACGCAACGGCGTTCACATCATCAACCTGCAGAAGTCGGTCGAGCTCATCGATGTCGCGGCGAAGTTCCTGCACAACATCGGGCTCAACGGTGAGTCGATCCTCCTTGTCGGCACCAAGCGGCAGGCGATGGATGTGGTCAAGATCGCGGCCGAGAAGGCAGAGGTGCCCTATGTCAATTATCGCTGGCTGGGCGGCATGCTGACCAATTTCCAGACCATCAATGAATCGATCAAACGGCTCAAAAAGTATGAAGAGATGCTTTCCGACGAGAAACGCTACCAGTACACCAAAAAAGAGCTCATCACCATAGCGAAGGACAAGGTGAAGCTCGAAAAGAACCTGTCGGGCATCGTGAAGATGACGAAGGTTCCGAGCGCCGTGTTCATCGTCGATCCGATGCGCGAACATCTGGCGGTCCATGAGGCGACCAAACTCGGCATCCCGATAATCGCCATCATCGATACCAACGGCAATCCCGATCCGATCGATTTCCCGATACCGGCCAACGATGACGGCATGCGCGCCATCGATCTGATCATCACCGGCCTGATGGAAGCCTACCTCGAAGGGCGTGACCTGCACCGGCAGAAGGCCCACACCGAGGACAAGGACCGTCGCGACCGCCCGACCCGCGGCGATGAGACCCGCAGTGTCGCCGGCCGCAAGGTGAAGGTTAAGAGACTGGCCTCCGAAGAGGGCGAAGCGAAGGAAGGCGACGCTCCCAAAGGCGCCCGCCGTCCCGCCAAGAAAGAAGACGCCCCCGTAGCGACCGAGGAGAAAAAGGCCGAGAAATAACGGCCGCAATTAAGGATTGTCGAGGAATAACAGGAGATCCCCATGGATATATCTGCTGCAAAAGTCAAGGAACTCAGAGAACTCACCGGCGCCGGCATGATGGATTGCAAGAACGCTCTGGTGGATGCCAAGGGCGATATGGAGGCGGCGGTCACTCATCTGCGCGAAAAGGGACTCGCCAAGGCGGCCAAGAAGTCGGGCCGGGTTGCGTCGGAAGGGGCGGTGCTCATCCGCATGAACGGCGACCGCGCGGGATTGATGCTCGAATTCAACTGCGAGACCGATTTCGTTGCCAAGAACGACGGTTTCCGCGATCTTTCCCAGTTGGTGCTTGACCATTTCGATAAACATGCCAAGGAAGAGGGTGTGTTGGTCAATATGCAGGAAAAGTTCTATGACGCCGAGATAGAGAAGCTTATTACCGATGCGGTCGCCAAGATCGGCGAGAACCTTCGTCCGCGCCGTTTTATCCGCTATACGGTCAAAGAGAATGGTTTTATCCATTCCTATGTCCATTTGGGCGGCAAGATCGGCGTGATGATCGAGGTCGCCGCGGCCGACAAGTCGGTCCTCGCGAAGCCTGAGGTTCGCGAGATGGCCGACGATATCGCGATGCATATCGCCGCGATGAACCCGGTCTGTATGAGCCCGGATGAATTCCCGCCTTCGCTGATCGAGTCCGAGAAGGCGATCTACCGGGTACAGGTCCTCGAGATGGGCAAGCCCGAGAACATGGTTGATAAGATCGTCGAAGGGAAGATCCGCAAGTTCATCTCCGACAGCACCCTCATCAACCAGATATTTGTCAAGAATCAGGATCTCACCGTCGGTAACTATATCAAAGAGACCGCCAAGAAGGCGGGCGCCGAACTGAAGATCCTGCGCTTCGTCCGTTTTGAGCTGGGTGAAGGGATCGAGAAGGAGAAAAAGGATTTCGCTTCGGAAGTGCAGTCACAGATAAAATAACCGCTATTCATGGTGCCATGATCGAGCAGGCTCTGCGCACGGCATATCTTTTTGCGGCACCCGGGTTCCGGGTGCCGTTCTTTTTTTCTCTGCTGTTGTGCTGCACCGTTCTTACCGCCGGCGAACCGGTTGATAGGGACCTCTTTGTCAAGGAGTTCCTCAAAAAGGCCGATCTGGTCCGTTCGTTCGATGAAAAGATATTGTCGGCCGAGGCCGATGTGTCGCGCGCGAAGTGGCAGTATTTCCCGAAGATCAGTCTTTCTTTCGGTATGGCGCCGTTCCCGAGTTATACCTATGTCCGTCCCGACCCTACCAGCACCAACAAGGAAAAGAACCGCGGCTATTGGGATAAGAGCTATTACATCGGCGATTTCGGCATCGCATTGCAGGCGAAGGGGGAGATCGTCATTCCCATCTACACCTTCGGCAAGATAGGCAATGCGCAGGATGCCGCCGAGAGGGGGGTCGAGGTCGCGAAGGCCGGGAAAGATATCTCGGTCCTTGAACTCCGCAAGGAGGCCGCCTCGTTCTATTACTCATACGTCATGGCGACCGATATGCAGAATATCCTCGAACTCTCGCTCGAGAAGATCACCGATGCCGAGACGAAACTCGACCAGTGGCTCTACGAGGGGAAGGAGGGGGTATCGCAGAATGATCTCATCAAACTGCGCATAGAAAAAGAGCGGTTGCTCTACAGCATGGACAATGTTGCGACGACGCTCGATACCCTCCGCGCCCTATTCGAGAAGGTGCTTGGTCCCGGTTATACGCTCAAGGATGAGTTCATGTACAAGGCGCCCTTCGTCCTGTCGCTCGAGATGCTCGAATCGCAGTTGACGGGGAACAGCGCCTACAGCCGACTGCTTACCAGCGGGCTGGGCGCATTGGAGTCGCTCTATAAATTTGAAAAGAGCAATTTCTTCCCGAACCTCGGCGCGATGGGCGATTATCGGATCGATTATACCTCCAGCGTGCAAGATGCGGGATATCCCTTGCCGAGCAGTCCCTACAATGGACAGACCGGCGGCGCCGGTATCGGGCTTGAGTTCGATCTCAACATCCTCGATCAGGTCGCCAGAACGCGCAAGGCGAAGGCCGAGTGGAAGGCGATGGAGTACAAGGCGTCGTTCGTCAAGGATACGGCGCTACTGGATCTGCGCCGCAGATTCAACGAACTCAAGGCGCTCGACAGTCAGGTCGAACACACCCGCAAAGCGCACAAACTCGCCAAGGGGTGGATGACCACCGAGTTCATGAACTACGAGGCGGGGATGTTCACCACCCGCGATCTCATCGATTCGGTGAAGGCGTTCGTCGAGCAGGAATATAACCTCATCTCGTCGATGTATGAATACAACATGAAGGTCGAAGAGATCATCTCTTTCGCGGGGGTCGAATGATGAAGATGTCGCTGGCGCTCATGCTGTTGCTGTCCGTTCTATCGTTATACGGCGCCGATGCGCTCGTTGCCCCGGCGCTTGATGTCAAAGCGGCGGTGCAGTATCTCGAACAGAACGAGGCGGAGCTCGAGAAGTGGGCCGGCGTGAAGGCGGCCAAAGGTACCGATGCTTTCGCCAAGAAGGAGGCGGCGATGCAGGCGGTGGTCGACCGCATCATCGACTACGATTTCATCGCGAAGTTCGTGCTGGGCGACAAGTGGGACACCACGCCCAAGGACAAGCGCGACATCTTCTTCGAGAAGCTCAAGAAGCTGTTCCGCGAATTCTATCTCGAAGAGGTCTTTTACAACAAAAGCTACGAGAAGAAGTATATCGACAAGGGTATCCGCAAGAACTATCTCACCGGGGTGCCCGACAGCATCTTCGTGACCACCGAGGTACAGGTGACGCTCAAGCGCAAGCCGGTCATTTACGAGGTGGTTTACCATCTCTATAAGCCGGCGGCCGACAAGAGATACCTCATCTTCGACATCGAACTGGACGGCGTGAGTATGGCGCGCAACTACCGCCAGCAGTTCTCCAAGACGCTGAAAGAGAGCAATATCGACGAACTCATCAAGAAGATAGACGCCAAGCTGGCAAAACCGGTCAAGGAACGCGAGAAGAAGGGGAAAGAGCAGGGCAAATGAACACACTGCTTCTGCATGCCTGCTGCGCCCCTTGTCTGACCGCCCCGCTGGAGCGGCTTGTCGATAAATTCGACGGTCGGGTGACGGTTTTTTTCTACAATCCGAACATCGATACGATCGCGGAGCACGATAAACGGCTGGGTGAGGTGGAGCGGTATCTCAAGGCGCGTTACGGGACAACCGTCGATCTGATCGCGTCGACATCCGATCGCTCGTTGTTCGAAGCACAGGTCGCCCCGTTCGCCGACACCGATGAGCGCGGGGTCCGCTGTACCGCCTGTTATTTTCTCCGCCTGAAACGTACCTTTGAAGAGGCGAAAACCCTCGGCATGACCCATGCGGCGACCACCCTCACGGTCAGTCCGCACAAGGATGCGCGGCGGCTCAATGCCATGGGGCTCGGGCTGGAGAAACGCTACGGTCCGACCTATCTGACCGGCATGTGGGAATATGCCAGAACACTCGAACTGTGCCGCGAACACGGCATCTACCGGCAGAATTACTGCGGCTGTGCGTCCAGTATGCGGGAACGCGATGAACGGCGGCGGGAAAGGGAGCACAACAAGAACAAAGGAGGTCGTCCGTGATCAGAATACCGGTGGTAATGGTGAGCGCCGTTTTCCTTTCGCTCATCGCATGCGGCGGGCCTGCGAGTTACACGACACCCCTCATACTGCAGAGTCAGATCGTTCAAAGCGCCTGCGAGGAGATCAGCACCGCCGAGGTGCCGGGTCCCGTGGTGACGGTCCGCGTGCAGAACGGGACGGTAGTGGTCACTCATGAGAATCTCTATCTCCCGAAAGGAACGGTGCTCGGTATCGAGGATCGCGACGGCCTGATGAGTTGGCGTGACGCCGAAGCGTATTATTATCTCGACGGCGGGACCGACTTCATATCCTTGCGGGAATCGGCCCGCATGGTCAACAGCGATATCTTTTGCCTGTACGATCTGACGGTAACGATCCGCAACATATCGGGCGGCGAGTACACCTTCTACCTCTTCGATCACACTGGCGCTGCGGTGCCGGAGGCGACCGTCGATCTGGATATCCGATGAATCCCGTTCTGGTCATGAAATTCGGCGGATCGTCGCTGGCCGACCCCGCCAAGATAGGAGCCGTGGCCGATCTGGTCATTCGGCGACGCGACGCCGGTCGCCGCGTGGTGGTGGTGGTGTCGGCGATGGGAAAAACGACCGACGGCCTTATCGAGCAGTCGCGCAGTTTCACCACCGAACCGGACCTGCGCGAGATGGATATGTTGTTGACCGCCGGAGAACGGATATCTTCGGCGCTGGTTGCTATCGCTCTCAACGCGCGCGGCGCGAAGGCGGTGTCGCTGACCGGTTCGCAGGCCGGGATCATCACCGACGATAACCATACCAACGCCCGTATCGTCGAGATACGGCCCTACCGCGTTCAGAAGGCGCTTGACGAGGGGAACATCGTGGTGATCGGCGGTTTTCAGGGGGTTTCGTTCACCAAAGAGGTCACGACGCTCGGCCGCGGGGGTTCCGATACCTCGGCGGTGGCGCTCGCATCCGCGCTCGATGCGCCTGAATGCGAGATATATTCTGATGTCACCGGTGTGTTTGCCGCCGATCCGCGCGTCATAAAAGAACCGGCGAAGATAGCGGCGCTCGGCTATCAGGAGATGCAGGAATTGGCGGAGGCGGGGGCCAAGGTGCTCCATCCCAAGGCGGTCGAATTCGCGAAGATAAAGGGGACCGTCATCAACTGCAAGAACACCTTCGCGCCCGAGGCCGAAGGGACGCTCATTGCGAATCTGGAGGGGCGGGTGAAGCCGCGCGTGGTCGGTATCGCCACCGAGGAGAAGGTGGTGCTCGTTCATGCCTACGAGGACAACGCAGGCAGTTTGGCCACGGTCGAGAGCGTGGTGGCCTTTGCGGAGAGTAGAAATCTGCGCGTCAAACAGATAGCCTTTCACCGCGGTCGCGGTCAGGGGATGGTGGGGAGTTTCATCATTCCCGAAAAAGAGAACTATCATCTGGCGCCGCTTCTGCGCGAAATGAAGGATCGTTTTGGCGACGCGCTTGATATCCATGAGCAGTTCGGCGCGCTTTCTCTGGTGGGGGCCGGCATAACCGAACGCCACGATTATCTTGAACAATCCATTCGACTGCTTAAACAGCACGGGATCGCCGCCGGCAGTTTCCATACCACCTCATTCCGCATCAGCATGCTCATCGAACGGGGCCGGTTGGCCGAGGCGGCGCGTCTTTTCTACGATCGGTTCATAGCGCCCAATATTCTTTAATTCTTTTTGAATTCTCTGAATTTCCTCTTGAAAATAAAAAAAGTTATGTTACCATGCATGGCAAAGGTAGCTCATCGGAGGCTTTTCATGAGGCATTTCTTGGTCGTAGCAATGGCGTTGTTCTTGGCTATGATGATCTCCGCGTGCAAGACCGATGACCCGGTCTCATCCGGTTCCTGTGTCACGACATTCGATTGCGAAGAGGGGTTCGAGTGCATTAACCAGAAGTGCGTCGATCCGACCGGCGGCGGCGATACCGATACCCCCGACAAAGATACCGATACGCCGTCGATCGACGATGACGATCAGGCATCTCCCGACGAACTGACCGATGAAACTCCGGACGAACAGGGGGACGATCTGCCGAGCGATGAGTTGCTCGATGAGGATGATGCCTCCGACGACCTGCTACCCGATGGGACCGACACCACGCCGCTCGATGACGGGGTGGTGACCGATGCCGATGCGCCCTCTTCCTGCGAGGGGGTCACCTGCGGCGGACACGGCACCTGCAAAGTGGCGGGCGGTGTGGCGACCTGTACCTGCTATGCGGGCTATCAGGATAACGATCATGATAACACCTGTATCACCGTGTGTGAATATGCGGGGCTCGAATGCGGTGCCACCGCCCAGTGCGACGACTCCAGCGGCATACCGACCTGTGTCTGCAAGGCCGATTATCAGGACAACGACAACAATGATACCTGCCTGCCGACCTGTACGAAGGCGGCGCTCACTTGCACCGGCGGCGAATGTGACGATGCGAATGGTACGGCACACTGTGTCTGCACCGATACCGACTATCAGGACAACAACAACGACGGTACCTGCAACCCGACCTGCGCGAAGGCGGTAGCGGACGGCCTTGTCTGTGCGGTGCATGCGACCTGCGACGATTCGACCGGTACGGCCGCCTGCGCCTGCAATGACGGCTATATCAATCTGCCGAACTGTACCGACTGCGCCGCCAATTTCCATACCGATGGTAGTGGTAATTGCTTGCCCGACCAAGGCTGTCAGCCGAGCAATGCCGACTGTAACGGCCACGGCACCTGTTCCGACGCGACCGGCATGCCGGTCTGTACCTGCGTGGAGGGCTATGCGGCGCCGACCTGCGCCACCTGCGCCGACGGTTATCAGGACAGCGATACTAACGGCACCTGTCTGGCCGATTGCACCGATACCTGCGGCCAAGGTGGATTGTTTCCTAGTCATGGCGATTGTGTGTATTCCGGCGGCAATGCAGCCTGCGTATGCGCTACGGGATGGGAAAATCCTATACTTATAAATTCCATTTGGCCCGAATGCAGTTGTGATGTCAATGACACAGATCCCAGTTTCCCTTGCATTTAAGGCGCGAGCAGATTTACTCCTACCAGATATTCCCGACATAGAGCCGGTAGCTGTCGCGGGCCTGAGCGACCCGTTTGCGCAGGGCGATGAGCATTTCCGACGCCTTTTGATACTGTCGTTTCTCGAATAGGCCGATCAGTTGCGTCACGAGGCAATCGCGCCGTTCGTCGTCCTTGATGAGATCGTTGCGGAGCGTTTCAAACTCGGTCCACCGCTTCTCGTCGAGTTTGTTCTCGTTCGCGGCGTAGCGGCGCATCTCGATGAGTTCACGCCGGATGCCGTCGAGCTCCTTATCGCAGGTGTCGATGACCCATTTGCGGAGCGCCGAGATGTGGAATGAATTCACCACTGCGGCGGTCATCGGCGTACCCTCATAGAGTTTCGGCATCTTCTCGATGTGGGTCAGTATCTCCCAGACGGTCACGGGGCTTTTGCCGTAGCGGGCGGTCCGCTCCTCGGCGGTGTAGTGTTCGAAGATATCCTCTTCCGACAGATATTCGCGGTCGGCGTCGAGATAGCCCGCCTTCTCGCCCTGTTTCTTCGCCAGTTCCTTGTGCAGTTTCGCCGGTTCTTTCCCGGCGGCGTAGCGCATCCCGTCGAGCATCGCGAGATACATCGCGGCGGCGGCGAGGTAGGTGTTGGTGTGCGGGTTGGGGGCGCGCACTTCGAACCGTATCGAGAGCGGGTTATCGCCGCGGACGAGCCCCGCCAGCACCGTGCGGTTGCGCGACGGGCTTTTGGGATCGCGGCCGAGCGACGCGACTATCGATACGGGCGCCTCGAAGCCGGGTTGAAGCCGTTTGAGCGCCGAATTGGAGTGCGAAACGAACGGATTGACCGCCTCCCAGTTGCGCAGGAGCCCCATCACCGCGCCGTAGCCGTAGTTGGAGAGGTGCGCGGCGGGGTCGTTCGGGTCGAACAGGTTCATTTTGCGGCCGTCGGCCAGTTTCAGGCCGAGCCCGATGTGCATGTGCTTGCCGTTCCCCGCGATGCCGTCGACCGGCTTGGCGACGAAAGAGACCGCGAGGCCGTGCCGCATGAAGGTGTCCTTGATGGCGAACCGGGCGAGTATGTCGTTGTCGGCCGACTGGAGCGGATCGCTGAAACGCCAGTCGATCTCAAGCTGTTCCATGACATCGTGGAGCCGTCCCGCCTCCGATATCTTCCCCTTGACGCCGCCCACCTCCTTGTGGCCCATCTCCGGTTCGAGCCCGTAGCGCTGAAGGAGCATCAGCGACTCCTCAAGGCAGGTCCGTATCTCGCCGCGGGTCCGTTTCCAGTACGATTCCTTGAGCGACTGCGTCACCTTGAGTTCGCGCTGGGAGACCTGCTGGGCGGGGGAGGAGACCCAGAATTCTATCTCGGTCCCGAGGGTGAAGTAGATGTCGGAGATGTCGTCCGCCGCGATACCGTGCGCCGCGAGGAACTTCTGGTCGGCCGCGACGAGCGTCTTCACCTCGCTTTTCAGGTGTTCGAGGGTGTCGCGCAGGACCGAACGGGAGCAGTAGAATTTCTCATGATGACGGAAGTAGACCGGGATACGAATGGTGCCGGTCGGGAGCCCGTTCTCGTCGGGGAGGGCGGGATTGTAGTCGATGCACCACTTGCGGTCCATGTCGATGATGAAGTCGACCTTCGCGTCGTTGAGTTCGGCGATGCCGGGGAGGTTGACCGACGAGCCATCGGTCTGGACGCCGCCCGAGAATATCTCTTCGAGGTTCTTCAGGAAGTATTCGATGGGTATCCGCTCATCGGTGTCGTTGCCGAGGAGATCGACCCCGACCAGCGACACGAAGCGGAGATACTGATGTTCCAAGATGAATTCCTTGAGTTCATCGCGCCGTTTGGAATGTTCGGGGACCACATAAACCAGATTGCGCGACATAAGATGCCTCCCAAGCCCTTTTTTGTCTTATGATCCGATACGGCGCGTTATCCGGAAGCGGAAGATGAGGTAGAGCAGTATGTAGGTGGCCATGTATTGCGTGAATCCGATCAGGCTGCATTCGCGCGCTCCCAGCCCGATGACATCGTAAATATGCGCATCGATATTGAGCGGCGTGATGAGCATGGGGCTGTTGCAGAGCGGCAGGTCGGGATAATAATCGGGTAGGGGGATGAATACCCGTTGAGAGTAGATGTGGAAGAGGGCCAGCGTTGTCAGGAGGGCCGTGTTCATGGCGGCCCGCGGTATCCGCTCGAGAAGGGCGGCCGTCCACAGCAGTATCACCGGGATCATCCAATAAACGATGCGATAGGTGGCGAAGCCGCCGAAATAGGCGAGCAGAATGACCATGACGGCGATGGCGAGGTGTTCGGGATGTTTCCGCATCTCCTGCCGCAGGAGCCGGGGAAAGAGTATGAATAAGAGCGGTATGAAGCCGAACGCGATGAGTACGCCGTAGATATAGTCGGGTAGTGGCTTCTGATAGAGCCAGTTGAATGCGGTCGCCGTGAAGAAGGAGGGTTGCGCGGGGACCGCGTAGTGGGTCAGCGCAACGGCCGCCGCCGATGCGAAAAGGGGAATGAATGCGGCGGGAGGGGGGAGCTGAAGTTGCCACGGGCGGTCCTCGTCGGGGTGGATGCGGACACGGAGCGTAAGGAAGAGATAGGCGACCGGGAGCATCATCGTCGATTCGCGCACCAAACTCCCGAAGAATGCGACGCCGGACATAAAGAGCATCCCCTGCCGGGAGGTGGCGTTGCCGCGCGCCATGACAATGAGACCCAGCAGGAGGAACACCGTCATCCACTGGTCGACTTCGACGGGATGATAAAAGGCCATGCGCAGGTCTGAGTGAAAGGAAAGTATGAACAGGAGTCCGGCGGTGACGCGCACCCACGGGGTCCGTATGAAAAGCGATATCCAGTAAATGAAAAGGAAAAAAGATACGATACTGCCGATGAGATTCACCACGAAGAAGGCGTTCACGATATCGGTCACGGGAAGTTTGGCCACGACATAGGGGACCGCAAGTCTATAGAGGAACGGAAGCTCGGCCTGCGGCGGTACCCCGGCGCGCAGATCTTTGACTATCTTGGCATACGCGACGCCATCGTAAGAGCCTTCCCCGTTGCTGTAGGTTATCTTGTGTTGGAAGAAAGAAAAGAGGATGCAGGTGATGATCAACAGGGTCGCGTGAAGGAGGATCTCTTTGCGGGTCATCATACCCAACCTCGTCGGTTCGTCGGAGAAAAACAACCACAAATACACATATAGGCAGAGGCTCACTTCGTCAAGTAAAATCGAGGGACGGAGGTCTCGGCGCGACGGGTCGGATATTGACAATTCCCCGTTGCTTCATTAGGCTCCATCGCATGAAGACTTCGACGCTCGCCCGATCGCTCATCCTCGGTTTCCTGCCGATACTGATATTCATCGTCGTCGAAGAGCTCTACGGCACCGTCGCCGGCATCGTCGCCGCCATCGCGCTGGGCATCATCGAGATCGCCGTCATCTACCTCAAAGAAAAGCGGTTCGACCGGCTGGTGCTGTTCGACATCGGGCTGGTCGGGGCGCTGGGCGGCATATCGCTCCTGTTCGACAGCCCGGTTTTCTTCAAACTGAAACCGGCCATCTTCGAGTTCTTCTTCTGCGGCATGATGGCGCTGTCTCTGTGGGGCAGGGTGCCGCTCATCCAGATGATGATGCAACGGCAGATGCGCGGCACGGGACTGGCCGTCGCCCCCGATAATCCGGCGATCATCAAGATGCTCAAGGTGCTGTTTATCCTGTTTTTATTTCACGGGGCGCTCACCGCGTGGGCGGCGGTCTACGCGACCTCGGCGGTCTGGGGCTTCATCTCGGGACCGCTCCTCTACATACTTTTCGGCCTCATGTTCCTCGTCCAGTTCGTGAAGATGAAGGTGATGTCGCGCGGCTAACTTTTGAGTTCGCGGAGTGCCGACGAGAGGACGCGGAAGGCGGAGCGGAGGAAGAGCAGCAGCAGCCCGGCGGCGACCGCGAGATCGGGCCAGCCCGCCCCGGTCGCCCAGACGCCGCCCGCCGCGACGAAGACCGACAGGTTCGACGCGATATCGTTGCGCGAACACTCCCAGACCGAACTCATATTGATGTCTTCCTTCCGGTGTCGCCACAGGAGGAACAGGCAGGTACCGTTCGCCGCGAGTCCGACGAGGCTGAATATCCCCATCGTCTCGAAGATCGGCACCGCTGGGTTGATGAGCTTGTAGGTGAGCTGTCCCGCGACAACGAGCGCCGCGAGGAGGATGAGCATTCCTTTGAACAGCGCCACCTTCGCCTTCATGCGGGTGCCCAGCGCCACGGCATAGAGGCTGAGGCCGTAGGTGAGGGCGTCGCCGAGGTTGTCCAAGCTGTCGGACAAAAGCGCGGTCGATCCGGCGTAAATGGCCGCCGCGACGATGACGAAGAACATCACCGCGTTGATGATGAGCACTATCTTCAGCGTCGCGCTCTGCCGTTCGCGCAGGGCGCTCAGATCGCAATTGTCGCAGCAGCAACCGGCCATCGGTACCTCCGTCAAACTCGATCCATCGTAGCAGGATGGGCGGGGAAAGCAACCACTTTCGTTTTATTTGCCTCCTCCTTTACTATCAGATATAGTCGTAACGCAAACGATGGAGCACACGATGCAACTCGGCGACGACTTTTACAAGCGGGTACTCGACAACCTCTATGATGGTGTCTACTTCACCACTACCGACCGCGTCATCACTTACTGGAACAAGGCGGCCGAACGGATCACCGGCTTTACCGCCGCCGAGGTGATGGGCCGTCACTGTCACGACAACATCCTCAACCATGTCGACGAGGAGGGTGCGCAACTCTGTTTCGGTCCCTGTCCGCTCGCCGCCTGCATGCGCGACAACGCCCTCCGCGAACGGGAGATATTCCTGCACCATAAGGACGGTCACCGCATACCGGTGCTGGTCCGCGTGGCTCCGGTCCACGACAACAAGGGGAACCTGATCGGCGCGGCCGAGATATTCAGCGACCATTTTTCGCATGACGGGATGCGTTCCCGCGTCGAGGAACTCGAACGGATGGCGATGGTCGACAGCCTTACCAAGACGGCGAACCGCGGCTACACCGAGACGATGCTTCAGCAGCGGTTGGAGGAATACCGGCGCTACGGGTGGCCGTTCGGCGTTCTTTTCTTCGATATCGACAACTTTAAAAAGGTCAACGATACCTACGGTCATGCGGCGGGCGACAAGGTACTCGCGATGACGGCGCGGACGCTGATGTACAATGTCCGCTCGTTCGATCTGGTCGGCCGGTGGGGCGGCGAAGAGTTCGTGGTGGTGGTGCGGGCGAGCGACGCCGAGAGCCTGCGGAAACTGGCCGGAAAGCTCTGGCGGCTCATCGGATCGTCCATCCTGCACGAGGATAACGCGGTGGTGCTCGCGGTGACCGTTTCGGTCGGCGCGACGATCATCCTGCCGGGCGATACGGCAGAATCGGTGGTCGCGCGCGCGGACTCTTTAATGTATGAAAGTAAACGGGGCGGCAAGAACCGCGTCACGGTCGGATAACGGCCTCGCTTTCTAATCTTCCGTAAAGTTACCCCATCGAGAATTCTTCGGAAATCGCTTGAAAAAAATTGAAAACATTTTTTTGCCCCGGTATAGTCGGGCGACTAGTTTTCCGAGCTCCTTTATTTTTATATTTGGAAGAGGTGATGCATGATCAGCGCCGGTGCTCAGAAAAAGATCGAAAGCCTTATGACGCGGTACCCCAAAAAGGAATCGGCTTTGATGCCCGCCCTGATGATCGTCCAGAAGGAGAACAAAAATGTTCTTTCCAAGGGCGATATCGAAGAGGTGGCCAAGCTGGTCGGCGTGACCGACGCCAAAGCCTTCGGCGTCGCGACCTTCTACACCATGTACAATGTGAAGGAGAAGATCGGCAAGTACCACCTGCAGGTCGACACCAACATCCCGGCGACCCTCGCGGGGGCGAAGAAGATACTGGCATATATCGAGAAGAAACTGGGCATCAAGGCGGGGCAGACGACCGCCGACGGGCTCTTCACGCTTCACGAGGTCGAATGTCTCGCCTCCTGCGGCACCTGCCCGGTCATTCAGGTCAACGACACCTACTACGAGAACCTGACCGTCAAGAAGGTCGACGCACTCATCGAGTCGCTGAAAAAGGGCGAGATGCCCGACAATAAGGCCAGATCGAACTGGGCCAGCACCTGCAATGTGCTTCTCAAGAACCGCGGCGTGAAGAATGCGGTGAAGCTTTCGGTCTACAAAAGGAACGGCGGCTACAAGGCGCTCGAAAAGGCGCTGAGTATGGCCCCCGAAGCGATCGTCGCCGAGGTCAAGGAGTCGGGTCTCAAGGGGCGCGGCGGCGCCGGTTTCCCGACCGGGACCAAGTGGGGCTTCCTGCCGAAGAACAACACCAAGCCGGTCTATCTCATCTGCAACGCCGACGAAGGCGAGCCGGGGACCTACAAAGACCGTCAGATCATGGAATACGACCCGCATCTGCTCATCGAGGGGATGGCGATAGCGGCGCGCGCGCTCGGCTCGAAACTGGGCTTCATCTACATCCGCGGCGAATTCGACTGGATAGCCGACATCCTCGATAACGCGATAGAAGAGGCGAAAAAGGGCGGTCAGCTCAAAGAGTTCGACATCATCGTCCACCGCGGCGCGGGCGCCTATGTCTGCGGCGAGGAGACGGCGCTCATCGAATCGATCGAAGGCAAGCGGGGCCAGCCGCGCATGAAACCGCCCTTCCCGGCGGCGCAGGGGCTCTACGGCTGTCCGACCATCGTCAACAATGTCGAGACCTTCGCGAGCGTCCCGTTCATCATAGAAAAGGGTGCGGCCGAGTTCAAGAAGTTCGGCCCCGCCGATAGCGCCGGGTTCCGTATCTTCGGCATCAGCGGCAATGTCAAGAAGCCGGGGACCTACGAATACCCGATGGGGATATCCTTTAACGACCTCATCGCGGCGGCGGGCGGCGTGGACGGCACACTCAAGGCGGCCATCGTCGGCGGCCTGTCGGTGGCCATCCTCAAGGCGGACGAACTGAAGGACCTCAAGATGGACTACGCCTCGTGCGCCGCGAAGGGTACCGCGCTGGGTTCCGGCGGCGTCATGGTCATCAACGATACATGGTCGATACCGGAGTTGGCCCTGCGCGCGATGAAGTTCTACGCCCACGAATCGTGCGGTAAGTGCACCCCGTGCAAAGAGGGATCGAAAATGACGGTCCGCGCGCTCCAGAAGATCGTGTCGGGGCAGGGGACCAAAGAGGACCTCGCCAATGTCGAGCGGCTCGTGGGGACCATCAAGGGGCTCACCCTCTGTCCGGTCGGCGAGGCATTCTCGGTGCCGATCCGCGCGATGGTCGAGAAGTTCCGCCCCGAATTCGAAGCGCTGATAAAATAACGATACGGAGGACAACTCATGCAGATCACCATCAACGGCCGGGCCGTAGAGGCCCAGCCGGGACAGACCATCCATCGGGCGGCCAAGGCGGCCGGGATCTACATCCCGACGCTGTGCTACCATGAAAAGGTCGGCGCGGCGGGCAAATGCCGCGTCTGCGTCGTCGAGATCGAGGGAAGCCCCGCGCTCCAGACCGCCTGTTCGGTCGAGGTGCGCGAGGGGATGAAGATCCAGACGCGGACCGAACGGGTGCTCAATTCGCAGAAACTGATCGTCGACCTGCTCCTTTCGACCGGCACCCACGACTGCCTCGCCTGCGACCAGAACGGCTCCTGCGAACTGCAGGATGTCGCCTACTATCTGGGCATGGAGCGCGGATCGTTCAAGTACGCCGATGTCGAGAGCGTTAAAGACGACAGTTCCGAATTCGTTTCGGTCGAGCGGAGCAAGTGCATCTCCTGCGGCCGGTGCGTCGCGGCGTGCAACAACACCGTGACCAACCGCGTGCTTGATTTCAAATACCGCGGGCACAAGGCCGACATCGCCTTCGACGATGACAAGCCGATGGGCGAATCCTCCTGCGTGCAGTGCGGCGAATGCGCTCAGATCTGCCCGGTGGGCGCGCTCACCGACAAACTTTCCAAAGGCAAAGCGCGTCGCTGGGATGTCGAGAAGGTCTATTCGGTCTGTCCCTACTGCGGCGTCGGCTGCAAACTGGAACTTCATGTCGACCGCAAGACCGACCGGATCGTTCGCGTCACCGGCGCCGAGGGGGCCCCGACCAACAACGGCATGCTCTGCGTCAAAGGGCGCTACGGCTACGATTTCGTCGGCCATCCCGACCGTCTGACCACCCCGCTCATCAAAGAGAACGGCAAGTTCCGCGAAGCGTCGTGGGACGAGGCGATAACGCTCGTCGCGACCAAATTCGCCGAGATAAAGCAGAAACACGGCGCCGACGCCCTCATGGGCATGTGTTCGGCGAAGGTGACCAACGAAGAGAACTACACCTTCCAGAAATTGTTCCGCACGGGGATCGGCACCAACAACATTGATCACTGCGCACGACTTTGACACTCCTCCACGGTGGCCGGTCTGGCTGCCTCCTTCGGTTCGGGCGCAATGACCAACGACATCGCCGGTCTGGACAAGAGCGATGTGGCTCTCATCATCGGTTCCGACACCTCCGAATGTCATCCGGTCATCGCCGCGCGTCTCAAAAAAGCGGCGGTGGACGGCAAGGTGAAGATCATCGTCATCGATCCCAAGCGGATCAAGATGGCCGATTTCGCGACCATCTACGCCTGCCAGCGGCCCGGCACCGATGTCGCGGTGCTCAACGGGATGATGCATCTCATCATCAAGAACGGCTGGGAGGACAAGAAGTTCATCGAGGAGCGTACCGAGGGGTACGAGGCGCTCAAGGAAGAGGTCGCCAAGTTCACTCCCGAGTATGTCGAGAAGATATCGGGCATCCCCGTGAGGACGCTTGAGGAGATCGCCGAGCTGTTCGGCAAGGCCCCGACGGCGGCGCTCTACTACGCGATGGGGATCACCCAGCACACCACCGGCGTCGACAATGTCAAGTCGACCGCGAATCTTCAGATGCTCTGCGGCAACATGGGCAAGGTGGGCGGCGGCGTCAATCCTCTGCGCGGCCAATCCAATGTGCAGGGCGCCTGCGACATGGGCGGCCTTCCCAATGTGTTCCCCGCCTATCAGAAGATCGGCGACGCCGCGGTGCAGGAGAAGTTCGAGAAGTTCTGGGGCGTGAAACTGAGCGACAAGGTCGGCATGACCATGACGGTCGCCTTCGACAAGGCCCACGCGGGCGAGATGAAGGCGTTCTACATCATGGGCGAGAACCCGATGGTCTCGGATCCCGACCTCCACCACGCCGAAGAATCGCTGAAGAGACTCGAGTTCCTCGTCGTGCAGGATATCTTCATGACCGAAACGGCGCAGATGGCCCATGTCGTTCTCCCGGCATCGTCGCCCGCCGAAAAGGACGGTACCTTCAGCAACACCGAACGGCGTGTTCAGCTTCTGTTCAAGGCGGTGAATGCCCCCGGTCAGGCGAAGCACGACTGGGAGATACACCAGATGATCGCCAATAAGATGGGACTCAACTGGAATTATACGAAGGCCGAGGATATCTTCGAAGAGATGCGGAAGTGCACCCCGTCGTACGCCGGGCTGACCTACAAACGGCTCGGCTTCGCCGGCATGCACTGGCCCTGCCCGAACGAGGAGCATCCCGGCACGCCGGTCCTCCACATCGGCAAGTTCTCGCGGGGACTCGGGCTGTTCGCGGCCATCCCCTTCAAGGAACCGGCCGAGATGCCCGACAAGGACTATCCGTGGTACTTTACCACCGGGCGCGTCCTTCAGCAGTACCACACCGGCACCATGTCGCGCAAGACCCCGGGGCTCAACAACCTCGCCGGTCCCCATGTCATGATATCGGTCGAGGATGCCGAGGCGATCGGTGTGAAGAACGGCGACAAGGTCAAGGTCTCGACGCGGCGCGGCTCGGTGGTCACCGGCGCGTTCATCACCAAGCGCTGTCCGAAGGGAACGGTGTTCATGCCCTTCCACTTCGCCGAAGCGGCGGCGAACAAACTGACCATCAACGCGCTCGACCCGATCGCGAAGATACCGGAATACAAGGTCTGCGCCTGCAAGATAGAGAAGGGGTAGCGGAGGAGAACACCAACCGAAAGGGAGTATGTCCATGGATATGACCAAGATACTGCGGATGGCGGTGAACAACGAGATCGAGGCGTACGATTTCTACGACGGCGCGGCGGCCAAGACCGCCAACAAATCGCTGAAGTCGATCTTCGTGGAACTGGCGGGCGAGGAGATGAAACATAAACTCCTGCTCGAATCGTTCCTTGCCGACGGCGGGAAGAAACTGCAGTTCGCCGAAACGACCGACTACAAGATAGCGGAGACGGTGGAACTGCCGAAACTGACCGTCGGGATGAGTTTTGTGGACGCCATCGCGCTGGCGATGAAGAAAGAGGAAGAGGCGATGAAGATGTACCGCAACTTCGCCGACGCCAGTCCTTCCGCCGAGCAGAAGGAGATGTTCACCCAACTCGCGCGGATGGAGCAGGGACACAAGACCCGCCTCGAAACGATCTACACCGACACCGCCTTCGTCGAGGCGTGGTAAATACCGCTCCAACACCACATCTGATCTGTAGGGGAGCGATTCATCGCGCCCGTGCCCTCCCTGAGGCGAGGGTTATAGTTGACAACGAGACATTCGTATTTTATACTCGCCCCGTTCGCTGTGTGTCGAAAGAAGGAGGTCTTCATGGCTAGCAAACTCGCCGGAGAGTTCAAGTATTACCTTGAGCACAAGAACGAGTTGGTCAAGAAGTACAACGGTAAAGTGTTGGTCATCAAGGACCGGAAGATCATCGGCGTTTACGACTCCGAAATAGAGGCCGTGCAGGAGACCGCAAAGACTCATCCGCTCGGTACTTTCCTTGTTCAGAGGTGTGAGCCCGGGTCCGAGGCGCATACGCAGACTTTTCATTCACGCGTAGCCTTTCCCGCTGCCTAACATGGCGGGTACTAAGTCCTTCACCATCGTTCATAAAGGCATTTCCCGCGTTCTGGTCAGCGAGGTGGGGATAGCCGCCGCATTTGATCCCCGGACGCTTACCAGAGAACAGACCGCCACTTTGTTCAAGAAGTTTAGTGGCATCTGGGATACCGGGGCGACCGCTTCGGTCATCACGCAGAAGATAGTCGACGGTCTGGGGCTTCAGCCGACCGGAATGACCGAAGTTCATCATGCCCATGGAACGACCGTGGCCGAGACCTATCTGGTCAATATCGGTCTGCCCAATGGGGTTGGTTTGGCGAATGTGAAAGTGACGAAGGGCGAGCTTTCAGGAGTGGATGCCCTCATCGGCATGGATGTCATCACAAGGGGCGATTTCGCGGTGTCGAACTGCGACGGCAATACGGCGTTCACTTACCGGATACCGTCGATGGAGTGCATCGATTTCACCGGGAAGGTCGCGCCGAAGGCCGCACCCAAGCCACCGGCGACCGCCGTTGGTCGTAACGATCCCTGCCCCTGCGGTAGCGGCCAGAAATACAAAAAGTGCTGCGGCAAATAATCATCTTATTCATTAAATTAAGGTAGGGGAGCGATTCATCGCGCCCTCTTTCCTCTGCGAAATTTCTTGCTTCAAAATCGGGGCGGGGGTATTCTGCGGTGATTTCCGGAATGGTGCGGGGAAGCGGATGGCGTGGAAGATACCCAAAAGGATGGATACGGTACGGCGGCGCATCGAGGAGTACGAGAACTATCTGCGCTATGAGAAGCGGCGGTTCGGCGGCTACGATGACGGCGGCGGGGTGCGCTATCTCATCGGGCCGTACTATGTGCTGGTGGGGGATGTCGAGGGGGCGCTCAAGCACTACAAGTGGTTCGACCGCGCCTTTTCCGACGACTGCGGCGATCCGCTCCAGTATCTCTGCTGGACGCTGGCGCTCTACCGGTCGGGCGATCTGAAGAAAGCGTATGTGAAGTTCCTCCAGACGCTGTTCATGAATCCCTTCGTCGTCGCCAAAGTGCTCGGCATCGACTATGTTCTGCCGTACGAACCCCATTCGAACGATGTGACCAAGGAGTGGGCCGACGATATCCCCGACGAATTCTATGCGCTCTGGGATGGGGAGGCGAAGCGGTGGTTCAAGGAGTCGTTCGAGAATCCCAAGACGCGGGAACTGCTTGACCGCTACAACGAACTGGAAAAGCGACTTGAGACGGAGCCGGTCGGTTTTACTCGGAGGCGGATTGTGGAAGACCTGCACGACTTGAAAGACAGGAGAAATGTCGGCATTCTGCGGGACGGGAAGAGCGGAAAAAAGGGGATGGCTAAAGTAGCGAAATTTAGATGCGACCCAATTTAGATGCCATTTAGATGTGATCACAATGACCCTTTAAGCGAGCGAGAGCCACCATGAAAAAAACATCCGAAAAAGAACTGACTTCATGCAGTCGTTTTTCCTCTTGCGGGAAGAACACATTTTCTAATGAACGGCTATCGTTACCAATCAAAATTAATCTGCTTTCTTCGCTTTTTCTTTTAGGACTCATTGGATGCGCAACTAATGTGTCGAAAATATGGGAAACAGAATGTAATCGAAATGCGAAATTGAAATCTTGCTTAAAAACAGGAATAATGCACGAGGTTGGTAATAGTTATAATGGGTTACTGCCAGACAAAAATAAGGCTGTAGAATATTACAGGAAGGCTTGCCTTGGAGGATCCGGCCTTGAGACAGCTTGCGTTGTCCTGAATTGCATAGAAAAAAATGACGCATCCGCTTGCTTTAAAATAGGCTCTTTCTACACAGTATCGAAACAAAAAGATTTACTTTTACTATACAGCCAGGAAGAGATAAATGTTAACGATTTAGATATCGTGGAAGATTATTTTGAAGAAGATATATCTAAGGCTTTCGAGTATTATCAAAAATCTTGCGTCGGCGGATATTCTCAATCATGCTATCAAATAGGATGCCTATATGACAAATCGTGTGCACTACAATGGAGCCGTCGTTTTGAATGGGAAGAGGAAGACTATGAGCCAGATTATAAAAAAGCCTCGGATTATTACAGAAAATCATGTGATGGGGGAAGTGCTCTTGGTTGTGAGAATCTCGCCCGATTAGTTGATGACGCAAAAGTGACCGAGTTAGATCAAAAATGGGGTTTAGATTATTACGAAAAAGGATGCAACAAGCGAAACATCGAAAGCTGTCTGCAACTGGGCACCCTTTATGAAAAAGAAGACCTAAACAAAGCTACGGCGTTTTATCAAAAAGAATGTGAAAAGGGGACGGCCACAGCATGCTCTCGACTAGGTTTTCTTTATGAAAAACAAGATATAAACAAAGCTGCGGCGTTTTATGAAAAAGAATGTGAAAAGAAACACGCTCATAGTTGTTCTCGTCTTGGATTTCTCTACACGAATAACGCACTGGGGAATCTATATGAAATCAGTATTGTAACTGTTGAAAAAATAGAAGCCGCATATCTGCGGGAATGCGAAAAGGGATCTGTGGCGGACTGCTCTGCTGTGGGATTGTTATATGAAAAAAACGACATGAATCAAGCGATAGCTTTTTATCAAGAAAAATGTGTGCTGAAAAACATCGCGGCTTGTTCTCGTTTAGGATTTATCTATGAGACGGGTAAAGGGGTCGATCAAGATTTAAAAAATGCCGCTGAATTTTATCAGAAATCCTGTTCTCCGCAGCATTCTGATGATTGCTATGCCTTTTTGAAAATGAATTATAAGTTCACTCAACATCTTGAAGCAACGATCAAGGCGGTGACAACTTTTGGTCATTCCTGTTTAGGAAGACCAGATAAAAGATGCGAGGACTTCTCGTCTATGCTTAAATTCTTTGACACGGTTTGTGAAGAAGAAAAAACTGAAATAAAACCTGAAATTAAAATAAAAGAACTTATGTCGCCAGACGAGTTAGCCACCGTTTTACTCAAAGAAACAAAAGCAGAAGAGGCTATGAATGTAGAACAGGCAAACAATGTGACGAATGTGACGCCGGTAATGGCCTGTTTTATATTGTCAGAAACAGACGAAGCGGTATTAGAGAAGTTTGGAATTAATAAGAGAAAGGGTTCCATGTGTCTCCAAGACGAAGAAATTAAAGAATGTGCAGCATCAAACATGGTGTTCAACCTACTAAGGCACGGGGTTTTTAAAGGAGGGGGAAGCATAAGCCCCAAAAGGGAGTATCCTTCAGCATATTATAGCCGGAAAGCTTGTACTATGGGAGATGGTGCCGCATGTCATTCTTTTGGATTAATTTTAAGTGGTGTTGCCAATCGCTTGTTGTCAAAAATACAAAAACGGGATATGGAAGAGGATAGATTGAGGCGCGAGGACAAGGACAGGGGCGGCAGCGGCAACATATGGGGGCGTTGGTCCAACGCGCCTCCAGCGCCTCCCCGAACCTATAGGTTGAGCCCACCGCCGTACGAACTTTCCGATTACGAGATAGAAGTAACGGCTGAAAGCCTCAAAGACATGTCAAGAATTTATATGGAAAAGGCTTGTGATTTGGGATTTAGTAAAGGATGCTTATGAGCAAGAGAGCACTGCTAGGGGGCAGAGCGGGGGGAGCGGGGGGAGCGTGAAAAGGGGGCAGACATTATAAATATAATTGTGTGCTAAAGAAAAAGACCATGAACAACTTCTATGTCTATGTTTACATTGATCCTCGCAATCTGGAGGAGTTTTATTTTGGCAAGGGTAGAGGATCTCGGAAAGATGCGCACCTGTCGGACACATCGGATTCCGAGAAATCTCTTCGCATCAATGCGATAAAAAAAGCCGGACTCAAGCCGATTATCCGAGTGATAGCTTGCAATCTCTCCGAACATGACGCTCTCTTGGTAGAGAAAACTTTGTTATGGAAACTTGGCCGACAGCTGACTAATATTTCATCCGGACACTATTCGGATAATTTTAGACCGCACAACACGATGCATCTTGAACTCTCAGGTTTTGATTATCAGTCCGGGCTTTACTACTACAACATAGGCGAAGGACCTCATCGGAACTGGGACGACTATAAGAAGTTGGGATTTATTTCAGCCGGTCAAGGTGTTCGTTGGCGCGACGCAATGCTTGGGTTTCAAAAAGACGATGTCGTTGCGGCATATCTTAAGAATCACGGTTTTGTCGGTATCGGTATCCTCGCAGATCGCGCAAAACCAATCCGGGAAGTAACAATAAAAGGTAAGCCCTTGTTGGCTCATGCCCTTTGTTGTTCGGGAATGGCTGACAACGCCGGGTCCGACGATCTCTGTGAGTATGTCGCTCCTGTAAAGTGGGTGGCTGTAGTGGAACGAAACAACGCTAAGTGGAAGGCAAAGGCGGGACTTTACACAACCCCCAATGTTCGTGCATCTCTGGATGGTCAGCCGCAGACGATATCTTTTCTCGAAAAAGAGTTTTGCGTCAATATTCGAGAGCTTGTGACATAGAACAACCGCAATTCTTAAAGAAGTGTCGCGAGAAGGAGCTTTGAAAATGCGATTCGTGACCAGTCGGAATTTTCAGTTGCCGGACACGGTCCAAGAGATGGGGAGCCGTCTTTGGTTCAATCTCTGGGAGAAAAGGAACGATAACGTACAATATCTTTCGCACATTTGTTGACAAGAGGGAGGATCCCCTGTT
>ENA-UOWG01000942-UOWG01000942.1-activated-sludge-metagenome-genome-assembly--contig:-NODE-942-length-32764-cov-12.913051_pt1 | contig 32764 bp, 30 predicted proteins | sample MGYA00238147_ERZ761563 | MGnify/ENA primary metagenome ERZ761563 (study PRJEB28884, sample SAMN05720216) | anaerobic digester metagenome | isolation source: active sludge of municipal... | reverse complement strand
GACCGGCGAAGCCGCCGTGCGCCGGCTGAAGACTCCCCGTGCGAGCGTCGATGGCTGGCCCCTCAGCGGCGCAGGCGCTGCGCCCGCCGCAGCGGTCGGCGCGTGCTGGCGCAGCGTGCTCGCTTCATGGCCCTGGGCGCCGAGTCGCCGACCTAATGAAGCGGCGCCGCCGGGCGCTCCTCGATGTCCTCGGGCGGCTCGGCGTGCACCACGTTGCCCGCGCTGGTGGGGAACATGGGGGCGCCGCAGTCGTCGCAGAACTCAAGCGGGAAGCGGTGCGAGTGCAGGGTCACGCGCGGCACGGCGAGCGCCTTGAGCGTGCGCTCGACCTCCTCGAGCGCCTGCTCCTCGTCGTCACCGAGCAGCGGCCAGACCACGCCCTCGATCACTCCGTCCTCGTCCACGGTGCGCGCCAGACCCACGCGGATCTCGGCGCCCATCTGGCCGCGCGCATCCTCGAAGAGTCCGGCGGCGGCGACGATCTCGGCCGGCGCGACCTCGAACGCCAGCCGCATGTAGGCCACCGCCGCCTCGAGCGAGAAGCCGCGCAGTTCGCGGTCGGCGTCGCGCAAGGCGCTGTGGAAGGCCTGCGGGGGCAGCACCCGGTAGCGGCAGCCGGTCATGGCCGGCTGCAGCGCGGCACTGGCCTGTTCGATGAAGGCGGCGAGCGCGCCGAGCTTGCCGTCCGGGTCGACGCCCACTTCCTGCCAGTGAAAGAGCGCACTGCCGGCCGGAGCCGCCACGGCGGCGAGCAGGTAGCGCGTGTCGGCCAGCATGGCCACCGGCTCGCGCAGCTTGCGCGGGTCGATGGCGAGCACGCCACTGGCCAGGGCGCCGGTCAGGGCGTCGAGGCTGCGGCGCACGTCCGACAGCGCCTCGGGCAATTGGTCGATGGTGTAGAGGTGGTCGGCAAAGGCCACGCGTGCCTGGCGCGCGGCCAGGTGGCCGCTGAACTGAGCCTGCACCGCCTGCAGCACGTGCGGCGCGAGGCGCGTGGCGGGCAACTCGTAGCGTGACCAGGCCAGCAGCGGCACGATCACGAGCAGCGCGTCCCAGGGCTGGCCATCGAGTTCCACGCTGCGGCTCTCGGCGCAGGCTTCGGCAAGGTCGGCCAGGTCGTCGTAGGCGGCCTGCTGGCTGCCGGCGAGCTCGTCGAGCGCGGCATCGATCGGATCGTCGTCGCGGCGCGCGAGGCGGTCGTTGAGCAGCTCCGCGAGGCGGCGCTCCCAGAGCCGGTCCTCGATGCGGCTGCCGGACTCCGACAGGCGCTTGGCGAGCTTGATCAGGGTGTCGGCGTCGCCCGACTGGCGGGCGCGCGAGCTGTGGCGGGTGCGGCGCATGAGCGCTCCAGGCAAGGCTTAATGAAGGATTATCTCACTCGTGGCGGTGCGCCCTACGGTGCGGGTCCGTCGAGGCGCCGAACGCGCGCCTCGGTATCCGGGGCGAGCGGGGCGGTGGTGCTCTCGGCCCTGAGGTAATCCCGCAGGGCTTCCACGTCGAGCGGACCGCCGCTGCGGTCGCGGCCGTCGCGCAGCACGCTGAAGCCATCGCCACCCTCGGCGAGGTAGCTGTTCACCGTGATGCGGTAGATGCGCTGCGCCTCGATGCGCCGCCCGTCGAGCCGCACGCTCTCGGTCACCACGCGCGGGCGCGCGCTGCGGCGCGGGTCCCAGGCGTAGGTGAAGCCCCGCGAGGGCTGCAGCACGCGCATGCGGCTGCCGTCGGCGCTCCATTGCTGCTCGAGCAGGCGCAGCAGCTCTTCGCCGCTGAGGCTCAGCGTCACGAGCGAATTGCCGAAGGGCTGCATGGCGTAAACGTCTGCGAGGCTCACCGCGCCGTCGGGCGCGCGCGAGACCAGGTCCGTGCGCATGCCGCCCGGATTGGTGAAGGCCAGCTGCGCGCCCGCGGCGCGCGTGGCGGCGAGCTGGGCGTCGGCGATCAGGCGGCCGGCGGCGCTGTCCTGCCCGGGCTCGGCGGCGCGACGGAAGGGCGCCGCGATGCGCCCGGCGGGCAGGTGGCCAAGCGGTGCGGCACGCTCGGCGTAATGCGCGACGAGGGCGGCGGCCGCCGCGTCTGGCCCGTAGGCCGGATAGGCGGCAGCGAGCTCGGGCGGCAGCTCGCGCGAGCGGCTCACCGGCAGATTGCGCATGCGCGTGGCCTCGGGCAGCAGGCGGCCGGTGGCAGGATCGATCGCCAGGTCCAGCACGGTGAGCAGGCGGCCGTAGCTGCCACCCTGCACCACGGGCCGCATGCCGACGCGGCACAGATAGGCCTCGTGGGTGTGGGCCGACAGCACGAGGTCGATCTCGGGGCCGAGCTGGCGCTCGATCGCGAAGATGCGGCCCTGGGGAGCGGTGCAGCCCTCGATGTCCGGCCCCGCCTCGCCGCCCTCGTGCACCACGGCGACGATCACGCCCACTCCGGCGCGGCGCAAGGCGCGCGCCTCGCGGTTGAGCGCCGCGGCTTCGTCCTCGAAGCTCAGGCCCTCGATGCCGCTGGGCTTGACGATGCGTGCGGTGGAGCGCGTGACCGCACCCACGAAGCCGACGCGCTGGCCGGCAACGCTGGTCACCCAGGCGCCCGGAAAGAGCGCAGTGCCGCGCGCGTCGACCACGTTGGCCGCGAGCATGGGGAAGCGGGCGCCGGCGTAGGCCGTTGGCCCCGCGCAGGAGCGGAATTCGCCGCTGGCGTAGCCGCAGCCGCCTCGCGCGAGGCGCTGCAACTCGGCGAGCCCGCGGTCGAACTCGTGATTGCCGAGCACGGCCACGTCGACCCCGAGCAGATTGGCGAACTCGATCGTGGGCTCGTCGAGGAACAGTCCGGACACCAGCGGGCTCGCGCCCACCAGGTCGCCCACCGACACCACGAGCGAGTGCGGGGCCCCGGCGCGCAGCGCCCGCACCTGGGCGGCGATCTGATCCGCGCCGCCGGCGGGCAGCGGCGTGCGAGCGCCGGGGGTCCGCGGGTCGGGCACCGCCACTGTCTTGCCGTTGGCCTCGAGGTGGCCATGCAGGTCGTTGAAGGCGATCAGCCGCAGGCGTACCGGCTCGGCGGCGAGCGTCGGGCCGGAAGCGGCCGCCAGCAGGGCGAGCACGCCCAGGGCGCGGACGAGGTGGACGGCGATGAAGCGCATGGTGCGACCTGTTAGATTGCCAGCATGAGTAGCGCGACCCTGTCCGCCCCGCCAGGCAGTTCCGGCGCGCGGCACGATGCCGAGGTGATCGGGCTGGTGGGCCTGGCCCACGGCACTTCGCATTTCTATCACCTCCTGATCCCGCCGCTGTTCCCGTGGCTGATGCGCGACTTCGGTCTGAGCTTCACCGAGGTCGGCGCGCTGATGAGCGTGTTCTTCGTGGTGAGCGGTCTCGGGCAGGCGGCCGCAGGCTTCGTGGTCGACCGCGTCGGCGCGCGGCCGGTGCTGTTCTTTGGGCTGGCGCTGCTGTCGGTGTCGGCGCTGCTGCTGGGCTCGGCGACGAGCTATGCGGGGCTGGTGCTGGCCGCGGCCGTGGCGGGCCTGGGCAACAGCGTGTTCCACCCCTCGGACTTCACCCTGCTCAACCACAACGTGGCCCAGGCGCGGCTCGGGCACGCGTTCTCGGTGCACGGGCTGGTGGGCAATCTGGGCTGGGCCGCGGCGCCCGTGTTCATGGTCGGCATCGCGAGCCTGGCTTCGTGGCAGGTCGCGGCATACGCTGCCTCCGGCGTGGGAGCGCTGGTGCTGGTGCTGCTGTGGCTGCGGCGGGCCTGCCTGCGCGACGCGGCCCGCACGCGCGCCGCGCCTGGCAGTCCGCCCACGCGGCACTTCGAGTTTCTGGGCAGCGGTGCGGTGTGGCTGTGCTTTGCGTTCTTCTTCCTCACCACGATGGCCTTCGGCGTGCTGCAGAACTACTCGCCCGCCATCTTCGAGCGCGTCTACGCCATGCCGCTCGCGCTGGCCACGGCGGGGCTGACGGCCTACCTGCTGGGAAGCGCGGCGGGCATGGTGTTGGGCGGCTTTATGGCAGCGCGCACCTCGGGCAACGAGCGGCTGATCGCGGTGGCGCTCGGCGCATCGGCACTGGTGGCCCTGGTGCTGGCGACGGGCTGGGCCGCCAGTGCGGCCGTGCTGCCCTTGATGGCGGTGATGGGGCTGGGCGTGGGTGTGGCCGGCCCCAACCGCGACCTGCTGGTGCGCAAGGCGGCGATGAGCCGCTTCGGCAAGACCTCGTTCGGGCGCGTCTACGGCTTCGTGTACTCGGGGCTGGACGTGGGCCTGGCGCTCTCGCCCTTGGTGATCGGGCCGCTGCTGGACGCCGGCCGATTCCAGGCGCCCCTGATGGCCGTGGCCGTGCTGCAGGTTGCCGCGCTGGGCACGGCCCTGCGCGTGGGTGCGGGTGCGCGGCGCGAAGCGGCGCAATCGACCCTTCCCGGAGCACCGTCATGACCCTTTCCGACTCCGCCGAGGCCAGTCCCGCCACCACCGACTTGTGCGACGCGCACGAGGCGCTGTTGCCTTCCGGTGAACTGCAGGTGCTCGCGCCTGGGTATCTCGCACTCGGCCAGCGACAGGCCTTCCACGGCGCGGCCGTGACGCTCAAGGTATTCGAGGACAACTCGCTCGTGGCCGAGGCCGTGAAGACGGCGGGCAAGGGCAGGGTGCTGGTGGTCGACGGGGGCGGCAGCCTGCGCTGCGCGCTCTTCGGTGGCAACCTCGCTCAGGCCGCGCAGGCCAACGCTTGGGCGGGCGTGCTGATCCACGGTTGCGCCCGCGACGCGGCCGAGATCGACGCCTGCGCGATCGGCGTGCGTGCCCTGGCCCTGCATCCGCGCCGTTCGGTCAAGCGCGGCGTGGGCGAACGAGACGTGATCCTGAACTTCGGCGGCGTGCGCATCACGCCGGGCGACTGGATCTACGCCGATCGCGATGGCGTCCTGGTGGCGCGGCGACCCTTGCACCGGGTGGCGTAGGGCCGCATTCCGGCTTCCGGAGTCGATTCCGCTATGCGAAAGACAGCCTGTTGCGCAGCAGCAGGATGCGTTTCATGTCATTGGTTTTTGTTCCGCATTGCGAACATCGGCGCATAACACATTGATTTGTATGAATAGAGCGTTCAGTCTTATAAATGTTATTTGAGTTGCTGCGTCGCGCGCGAATCCCTACCATGCTCTCAACCCGCCGCCTTGGGCGGGCCCGGACCTCAACCAGGGAGCACTCATGACCGCACGCGAACTTCAGGCCCAGCAACTGCAGAAGGACTGGAACGAGAACCCCCGCTGGAAGGGCATCAAGCGTGGCTACACGGCCGAGGACGTGGTCCGCCTGCGCGGCTCGGTCCAGCCCGAGCACACCTTGGCGCGCCGCGGCGCCGAGCGCCTGTGGAACTCGCTGGCCAACGAGCCCTTCGTCAACGCCCTGGGCGCGCTCACCGGCAACCAGGCCATGCAGCAGGTCAAGGCCGGCCTGAAGGCGATCTACCTCTCCGGCTGGCAGGTGGCGGGTGACGCCAACCTCGCGGGCGAGATGTACCCCGACCAGTCGCTCTACCCCGCCAACTCGGTGCCGATGGTCGTTCGCCGCATCAACAACACCTTCACGCGCGCCGACCAGATCCAGTGGATGGAAGGCAAGGGCCCGGGCGACGCCGGTTACGTCGACTTCTTCGCGCCGATCGTGGCGGACGCCGAGGCTGGCTTCGGCGGCGTGCTCAACGCCTTCGAACTCATGAAGGGCATGATCGAGGCGGGCGCCGCTGGCGTGCACTTCGAAGACCAGCTCGCTTCGGTGAAGAAGTGCGGTCACATGGGCGGCAAGGTGCTGGTCCCGACCCGCGAGGCGGTGGCCAAGCTCGTGGCCGCGCGTCTGGCGGCCGATGTGATGGGCACCCCCACGCTGCTCGTGGCGCGCACCGACGCCGAGGCGGCCGATCTCGTGACCAGCGACGTCGACGACAACGATCAGCCGTATCTGACGGGCGAGCGCACCGTGGAAGGCTTCTTCCGAACCCAGCCCGGCCTGCAGCAGGCGATCAGCCGCGGCCTGGCCTACGCGCCCTACGCCGACCTCGTGTGGTGCGAGACCGGCAAGCCGGACCTGGCCTTCGCCAAGGCCTTTGCCGACGCGATCCACAAGCAGTTCCCGGGCAAGATGCTGGCCTACAACTGCTCGCCCTCGTTCAACTGGAAGAAGAACCTGGACGACGCCACCATCGCCAAGTTCCAGCGCGAGCTCGGCGCGATGGGCTACAAGTTCCAGTTCATCACGCTGGCCGGCTTCCACAGCCTGAACTACTCGATGTTCGAGCTGGCCTACGGCTACGCCCGCGACAACATGAGCGCCTTCGTGCAGTTGCAGGAGCGCGAGTTCGCCGCTGCCGAGAAGGGCTTCACCGCCGTCAAGCACCAGCGCGAGGTCGGCACCGGCTACTTCGACGCGGTGACCACGACGATCGAGCGCGAGGCCTCGACGGCGGCGCTGAAGGGCTCGACCGAGGACGAGCAGTTCTTCGACTCGAAGAAGGCTGCCTAGTCGTCGCACAGCAGCAGGCGGCGGGCGCGTCCCGCCGTCCTGCCCAAGGGCCGCGGTCAGCGCCGCGGCCCTTTTTTCTTGCCGGAATTGCCCGAGTCCTCACCCGAAAGTGCCGCGGTGAGCGGCGGCTGCGCGAACTCGTGCTTGAGCAAGTCCACGAACAGGCGGGTGCGCAGGGGCAGGTGCTTGCGCGCGGGCATCACGCAGTACACCGCCGTGGGCGGGGCCTCGAAGTCGCGCAGCACGGTGAGCAAGCGCCCGGCGGCCAGATCCTCGCTGACCTCCCACCAGGAGCGCCACGCGAGCCCCATGCCGGCCAGCGCCCACGAGTGCAAGGCCGCCCCGTCGTTGCAGGACAGGGCTCCGGCCGGGCGCTCCGTCACCAGGCGGCCGCCGACCTCGAAGAGCCAGCCTCGGGCCGGTGTGTCGGCCTCGCTCAGGGCGAGGCACTGGTGATGCGACAGCTCGGCCGGCGAGCGCGGCGTTCCGTGGCGTTGCACATAGGTCGGGGCCGCGACCACGACACGGCGCGCCTGACCGAGGCGCACCCGCACCAGGCCTGCGTCGGCCTGCTCGCCGAAGCGCACGGCGCAGTCGTAGCCCTCTGCCACCAGGTCGGTGATGCGGTCGGACAGATCCAGCGTCACCGCCAGCCGCGGGTGCTCGCGTGCGTACCGCGGGATCAGGGGCGCCACGTGGCGCCGGCCGAAGCCGGCGGGCGCGGTCACCCGAAGCAGGCCGGTGACTGCCTGCGAGCGCGCGCTGACGGCGCCTTCGGCGGTCTCGAGGTCGTGCAGGATGCGCTGGCAGTCTTCGAGGAAGCTCTGGCCTTCGGGCGTGAGCGTGAGCCGGCGCGTGGTGCGCTGCGTGAGCTTCACGCCCAGCCGCGCCTCGAGCGCGTCGAGGCGGCGGCCCACCATGGCTGGCGCGATGGCCTCGTGCCGCGCGGCGGCGGATAGACTGCCCTTGAGCGCTGCGTTGACGAAGCTCGTGATCTGCTTGAAGTGATCCATGACTAGAAGTCAAAGAAGTTGTGCGTGGACTGACCGAGCTATGACTTTCGCGCAAATATACTCATGACCCAGGGGAACCCGATGAAAATCCAGGCCGTCCTGTTCGATGTCTTTGGCACGCTGCTCGACACCAGTTCGATCGCCCGCCGCGCCGATCAGCTGTTTCCGGGCAACGGACTCGCGCTGGCGCAGCGCTGGCGCGAAAAGCAGCTCGAATACACGCGCCTGCGCTCCATGGGTGGGCGCTATGTGAACTTCACCCAGCTCACCGAGGACGCGCTCCTGGTAGCGGCCGACGGTCTGCGGGTGCCGATCGACGCGGCCGCGCGCGGCATGCTGATGCACGAGTACGGCCGGCTCGACACCCACGCCGACGTCTTGCCGGCGCTCAAGCGCATGAAGCAAACCGGCGTCACGCTGGGTGTGCTGTCCAACGGCGACGCGGCACTGCTCGAGGAGGCGCTGCACGCGGCCGAACTCGACGACTATCTCGACCTGGTGCTGAGCGCGGACCTGGTGCAGACCTACAAGCCGGCGCCCGCCGTCTACGAACTGGGGCCCCAGACCCTGAAATGCGCCGCGGCCGACATCCTGATGGTCAGCGCCAACGCGTGGGACGCCGTGGGCGCCGCGTGGGCGGGCTACCAGAGCGTGTGGATCAACCGCACCGAGCAGCCCGCCGAACGCCTAGGCGCCACGCTCGCTGCCAGCGGTCGCACCCTCGAGGCCGCGAGCCGCTACCTCACCGAACATCGGGCGACCTGAGCCGCCCGCCAACCTCTAGCCCATCAAGACAGGAGTCCCTCATGGCATTGCCCGCTGGCGTCGAAATCAAGGCGCCGATCGAACCCGGCTTCGAACGCATCCTCACCCCCGAGGCGCTGGCCCTGGTGGCCGGGCTGCACCGTGCCTTCGAGCCGCGCCGGCGCGAACTGCTCGCCGCGCGCGTGGCGCGCACCGCGCGTCTTGACGCGGGCGAGCGCCCCGACTTCCTCCCCGAGACGCGCGCCATCCGCGAGGGCGACTGGAAGATCGCGCCCATCCCCGCCGATCTGCAGTGCCGCCGGGTAGAGATCACCGGCCCGGTTGAGCGCAAGATGATCATCAACGCGCTCAACTCGGGGGCGGACAGCTACATGACCGACTTCGAGGACAGCAACACGCCCAACTGGAGCAACCAGATTCAGGGCCAGATCAATGTGGCCGACGCCGTGCGCCGGGCCATCAGCCTCGAGTCGGGCGGAAAGACGTACAAGCTCAACGACAAGGTTGCCACGCTGGTCGTGCGTCCGCGCGGCTGGCACCTCGACGAGAAGCACGTGCTGGTCGACGGCCAGCGCGTCTCGGGCGGCATCTTCGACTTCGCGCTCTTCATGTTCCACAACGCCCGCGAGCTGATCGCGCGCGGCAGCGGCCCGTATTTCTACCTGCCGAAGATGGAGTCGCACCTCGAGGCGCGGCTGTGGAACGAGATCTTCGTCGCCACCCAGAAAGCACTCGGCATCCCCCAGGGCACGATCAAGGCCACGGTGCTGGTCGAGACGATCCTGGCCGCCTTCGAGATGGACGAGATCCTCTACGAGCTGCGCGAGCACTCGGCGGGCCTCAACGCCGGGCGTTGGGACTACATCTTCAGCTGCATCAAGAAGTTCAAGGTCGACAAGAACTTCTGCCTGGCCGACCGCGGCAAGATCACCATGACCGTGCCCTTCATGCGGGCCTATGCGCTGCTGCTGCTGCAGACCTGCCACAAGCGCAACGCACCGGCGATCGGCGGGATGAGCGCGCTCATCCCGATCAAGAACGACCCCGAGAAGAACGCCATCGCCATGGGCGGGATCATCAGCGACAAGAAGCGCGACGCCACCGACGGCTACGACGGCGGCTGGGTGGCGCACCCCGGCCTGGTCGAGCCGGCGATGAAGGAGTTCGTCGCGGTGCTGGGTGAGCGCCCCAACCAGATCGACAAGCAGCGTCCCGACGTGCAGGTCAGCGCCGCGCAACTGATGGACTTCCAGCCCGAGCAGCCGATCACGGAGGCCGGACTGCGCAACAACATCAACGTCGGCATCCACTACCTTGGCTCGTGGCTGGCGGGCAATGGCTGCGTGCCGATCCACAACCTGATGGAAGACGCGGCCACCGCCGAGATCAGCCGCTCCCAGGTCTGGCAGTGGATCCGCAGCCCGAAGGGCAAGCTCGACGACGGCCGCAAAGTCACCGCCGAGATGGTGCGCGAGCTCATCAAGGAAGAACTCGCGAAGGTGAAGGCCGCGGTGGGAGGCGACACCAGCACCTACGAACAGGCGGCGCGCATCTTCGAGAAGATGAGCACGAGCGAGGACTTCACCGAGTTCCTGACCTTGCCTCTGTACGAGGAAGTGGCCTGATCGCCTGGGTATTGGCGCGACACTGCAATTCGACGGCGCCCTCCAGGGCGCCGTTTGCATTGGCGCGGCCGCAGGGCCATGCTCCCTGGCCGAACATCGTGCCCCCCAGGAGCTGCCATGACCCTCTGTCCGATCGCCGTCGTCGCCGGCTGTGCGAAGTGCCCGGCCTTCAAGATTTGCCCGCTCAAGGGCGTGATCGGCGACCAGAAGCCCGAGGCGCCCGCTGCGCCGGACCGGCGCGCTGCGAAGAAGTCGGCCGCGAAGCCCCGCCGCTAGGCCGCCCGCGCGGCTAGATCACCAGGGCGACCACCGCGGCGGTGGCGCAGGTGCTGAGCAGCCCGGCCAGCACCGAGCGGCTGGCCAGCTGTGCCAGTTCGGCGCGGCGCTCGGCGGGCATCATGGCGCTCATGCCGCCCAGCATGATGCCCAGCGAGCCGAAGTTCGCGAAGCCGCACAGTGCGTAGATCATCAGCACCCGCGAGCGCGGGCTGAGTGCGTCGGCGGGCAGTCGCGCAAGCTCCGCGTAGGCCACCAGTTCGTTGAGCACCGTCTTCTTGCCCAGCAATTGTCCCGCCACCGCGGCCTCGCTCCAGGGCACGCCGCACGCCCAGGCCAGTGGCGCGAAGACCCAGCCAAAACCCCGCTCGAGCGTGAGCGGCGCCCCGGCCACGGGGGGCAGCAGCGCCAGCAGCGCGTTGACCAGGGCCACCAGGGCGACGAACACGATCAGCATCGCGATCACGTTGAGCAGCAATTGCAGCCCCTCCAGCGTGCCGCGCGTGATCGCGGCCACCGCGTTGGGGTCTTCGCGCGCTAGCTTGACCGGGGCGGCGTCGAGCCTGCCGTCGGGCGGCACCATGATGACGGCCACCGCGATGGCCATGGGCGTGGCGGCGAAGCTCGCCACCAGCAGGTGCGAGAGCGCCTCGGGGATGAGGGGCGACAGCATCGACGCGTAGAGCACCAGGACCGTGCCGGCGATGGTCGCCATCCCGCAGTTCATGACGATGAACAGCTCGCCGCGGCTCATGCGGGCCAGGTAGGGCCGCACCACGAGCGGCGCCTCGACCATACCCACAAAGACGTTGGCCGCGGCCGACAGACCCACCGCCCCGCCCAGGCCCAGGGTGCCGCGCAGCAGCGCGGCGAAGCCGTGGACGATCGCCGGCAGGACGCGCCAATGGAAGAGCAGGGCCGAGAGCGCAGAGATCACCAGCACGAGGGGCAGGGCGCGGAAAGCGAGCACGAAGCTCGAGCCGGCTCCGGTCTCGGCCCAGGGCGGCGGGGCTCCGCCCAGGTAGCCGAAGACGAAGCCCGTGCCGGCGCGCGTGGCCGCTTCGAGTCCGTCCACCAGGCCGTTGGCTTGGGCGAGCAAGGCCGCTGCCGCGGGCAGCTTCAGCAGCAGCAGCACGAGGGCCAGGCACAGGAGCACGCCGGCGGCCACCGTGCGCCAGGGCACGCGGCGGCGGTCCTCGGTCAGCAGCCAGGCCAGGCCGAGCAGCAGGCCCAGTCCCAGGAGCGCTTGAAGGCTGGGGTTCATCGTGGCTGGAAGGATGGCTCTAGGCGCGATTGCAGCACAGCTCGCGAACCCGCGCAGCGCGGCCGGCGGGGTAGCATGAAAGCATCCGGAGGACGCTCATGAATCCCGACGACATCCACTTCGAACTCGGCTCGATCTTCGAGGCCCAGCGCCACGCCCGGGCGCGCGCGCCTTTCCCGCAGTGGCCTGAGCGCCGCGCGCGGCTCGAGAAGCTCAGGGAATTGCTGCTCGATCACGAGGCCGAAATCATCGCTGCGATCGACGCTGACTTCGGCGGCCGTTCCGCCTTCAACACGCGCCTGGCCGACATCTTCCCCAGCGTTCATGAACTCAAGGTCATGCTGCGCGAAGGCCGGCACTGGATGGCGCCGCGTCGCGCGTCCACCGCCAAGTGGTTCCTGCCGGCGACTTCGAGCATCCTGCCGCAGCCGCTGGGCGTGGTCGGCATCATCGTGCCCTGGAACTACCCGCTGATCCTGGCGTTGGGTCCGCTGGCGGCGGCGGTGGCGGCGGGCAACCGGGTGATGGTGAAGATGAGCGAGTTCACCCCGGAGTTCTCGGCGCTGTTCGCGCGGCTGATCGCCGATCGCTTCCCGGCGCACGAAATCGCGGTGGTCAACGGTGGTCCCGAGATGGCCGCCGCCTTCTCGGCGCTGCCCTTCGATCATCTTCTGTTCACCGGCTCGACTGCGGTGGGTCGCAAGGTCATGGCCGCGGCGGCAGCCAACCTCACGCCCGTGACCCTGGAACTTGGCGGCAAGTCCCCCGTCGTGGTCACCCCGGACTACCCGCTGGATCACGCCGTCGAGCGAATTCTGGTGGGCAAGTTCATCAACAGCGGCCAGACCTGCATTGCGCCGGACTACGTGATGCTGCCGCGCGCCGACGTTGCGGCCTTCGTCGAGAAGGCGCGCGCGGCGGCCCAGCGGATGTTTCCCACGGGGCTGGCCGACCCCGAGGTGTGCAGCATCATCAACCATCGCCAATACGGCCGTCTGCGCGACTGGATCGAGGCTGCCCGGTCCGGCGGGGCGCGCATCGAGCCATTGTTCGAGGGTGCCCAGCATGACGACGCGGCCCACCGACTCGCGCCCTGCCTGGCGCTCGACGCACCGGCCGACTCGAACCTGATGCAAGACGAGATCTTCGGCCCCGTCCTGCCCGTGGTGCCCTACGACCGGGTGGACGAGGCGATCGAGTACATCGATCAGCGCCCGCGCCCGCTCGCGCTCTACTGGTTCGACCGCAATCAGGCGCGCACCAAGGACGCGCTGTTGCGCACCACGGCAGGCGGCGTCACCGTCAACGACACGCTGCTGCACTTCGCCCAGGATTCGCTGCCGTTCGGAGGCGTGGGTGCCTCGGGCATGGGGCACTACCACGGGGCCTGGGGCTTCGAGACCTTCAGCAAGCTCAAGCCCGTTCTGTGGCAGTCGCGCCTCAATGCGGTGGGCATCTTCAATCCACCGACGGGTGCGGCCGCCCGCGCGCTTCTGTCGCAGATGTTGCGGCGCTAGCTCGCCGCCGGGCGAGCCGTTCAGCCGCCGATGTAAGACATCTCGACCTTGCGCTGGCGGGCGGTCGCTTCGGTGCGAATCTCGGAGTAGCGGTCGGAGCGCGCGCGCCAGATGCGGCCGATCGCGGTGGCCAGTTCCGCATCGCTCGCCCCGCCACGCAGCAGTGAGCGCAGGTCGTGGCCCGTGTCGGCGAACAGGCACAGGTAGAGCTGGCCCTCGGTGGAAAGGCGCGCGCGGGTGCAGTCCCGGCAAAACGCCTGGGTGACGCTCGAGATCACACCGACTTCGCCCGCGCCGTCGCGGTAGCGCCAGCGCTCGGCGACTTCGCCCGAGTAGTTTGGCTCGATTTCCTCGAGGGGGAAGTGCTCGGCGATGCGCCGCAGTACCTCGGCCGAGGGCACCACGTCGTCCATCCGCCAGCCGTTGGACGAGCCCACGTCCATGAATTCGATGAAGCGCAGGATGTGGCCGCTGCCGCGGAAGTGACGCGCCATGGGGACGATCTGGTCGTCGTTGAGGCCGCGCTTGACCACCATGTTGACCTTCACGGGTGCGAGCCCCGCGGCCGCCGCCGCGTCGATGCCCGTAAGGACGTCGGCCACCGGGAAGTCCACGTCGTTCATGGCGCGGAAGGTGGCGTCGTCGAGCGCATCGAGCGACACGGTGATGCGCTTCAACCCCGCACGGGCCAGCGCGGGCGCCTTGCGCGCGAGCAGCGAGGCGTTGGTCGTGAGCGTGAGGTCCAGAGCGGTGCCGTCGCGTGTACGCAGGGCGGCCAGCATCTCGATCAGCGCCTCGACGTTGCGGCGCAGGAGGGGCTCCCCTCCCGTGAGGCGGATCTTCTCGACGCCCAGGCCGATGAACACCTGCGCGAGGCGGGTGATTTCCTCGAACGAGAGCAGTTGCGCATGCGGCAGGAAGCGGTAGGTCTTGTCGAAGACCTCCTTGGGCATGCAGTAGGTGCAGCGGAAGTTGCAGCGGTCGGTGACCGAGATGCGCAGGTCGCGCAGCGGACGCGCCAGGGTGTCGGCCACGAAGTCGGCGGGTGCGTCCAGCGCGCTGGGGCGCGGCACGGCGGCATGGCGCAGGCGCTCGTCGCGCAGCGGAATGATGCGGTCGGTCATGCGGCGATGTTATGCGCATTGTCCGCACTGGCGCCGGGAATGACCCCGGCGCCAGAAGCGGATACGGCAGCTCAGCCCTGCGCGCCTGGCGCGGCCGCGGCGCGGTTCTCGCCGCGAGTCTCGACCTGAACCAGGGGCGCCGTGTCGAGCGGCGGCAGCACGGGGCGCTCGCGCGGCACGCGGGCGGGGCGCGGCTCGACGGCGATGCGCTGCGCCACCTCGGCGTGCTTGGCGGCGTCCGTTTGCACGAGGATCAGACCCGCGTCGTCGAGCACCGGCAGCAAGGCCGCCAGGGCCATGGGTGCGGGCGTCGCCACGGGCATGGCAGCCGCCAGGCCGCGGGCTTCGGGCGCCACCTCGACCGCCGTCGCCACGGTGACCGGGGCGGGTGCGGCAACCGGCGCCGCAAGAGGCGCCGCGGGAGGTGCGGCGTGGACGACGGGAGTCGGCTCGGCGAGCGGTGCGGGGCTGATCAATGCCGGTGCGACCGCGGCCTCAGCGACGTGGGGCAGCGCTTCGGCCCTGGCGGCGTCGATGGCCTCGGTGGAATCGACTGACTCGCCGATCTCGTCAGACTCGTCGCCCTCGGCGGCATCCGTGTCGGCAGTCCCTTCCTGGTTCACGGCGCCATCGGCACCGCGACCTCCGCGGCCACGGCCACGGCGGCGCCGACGGCGCCGCTGCTCGCCGCCTTCGCCCTCGGTCTGAGCCTCGGGAGCGGGCGGCAGGCCAGCCGTGAGTTCAACCGCCTCGGCCGGCGGGGCGGCCAGCGCGCTCTGGGCGGCGGCCTGAGCGCGAGCGATCGCGTCCTCGGTCAGCGCGGAGGCGTGGGCGGCAATTTCGGCGGGCGCTTCGCCTTGCGGTGCGGCGCTCACGGCGTCCTGGGGACGACGCTCGCCGCGACCGCCGCGGCGACGGTCGCGACCATCGCGTGCGCTGGCGTCGTCGCGCGGCGGCTTGGGCTCGCGACGCGGTTCACGGCCCGCATCGCGGGCAGCATCAGTTCGGCCTTCGCCGCGCTCGCGGCGTGGCTCGTCGCGGCCGCGCGCCTCGCGCGGGGCGCGGCCTTCGCCTCCCCGCTCACCGTCCTTCCCGGAGCGACCTTCGCCGCGGCCTTCGCCGCGACCCTCGCGACGCCCGTCGCCGCCACGGCCCTCGGGGCGACGCTCACCGCGTGCGCCGCGTTCGGAGCGCCGCGCGGTCGTGCTGCCTGCCGCCGCGGCCGCAGGTGCGGGCTGCGCGGCAGGCGTCGGCGTGCCGCTGAAGAATTCAACGATGCGCGACCACAGGCCCCTGGGTGCAGGTGCGGCCAGCGGCGAGGGCACGGGCGCGGCAACTGGCGCCACCGGGGCGGCGGCCATGGGCGCGGGTGTTTCGGGCACGATGCCCTTGACCACAGCCTCCTGGCGGGCGCGGCCCTTGTCCTCGGCGCGCGTGGCGGAGTAGGGCGTGTCGAGCTCGGGCGCCAGTTCCGCGGCCCGGTCGTAGCTCGGCTTGACTTCGTCCAGGCGCGGATCGTCGTGGCGCAGGCGCTCGACGTGGTAGTGCGGCGTCTCGATGTACTTGTTGGGGATCAGCACGATCGACATACGGTGGCGCACCTCGAGCTTGGCGATGTCGGCGCGCTTTTCGTTGAGCAGGAAGGTGGCGACCTCGACCGGCACCTGGGCGTGCACGGCGGCGGTGCTGTCCTTCATCGCCTCCTCCTGCAGGATGCGCAGCACGTGCAGGGCACTGCTCTCGGTATCGCGGATCACGCCCACCCCGTTGCAGCGCGGGCAGGTGACGTGGCTGCCTTCCGACAACGCGGGGCGCAGGCGCTGGCGCGACAGTTCCATCAGGCCGAAGCGCGAGATCTTGCCCATCTGGACCCGCGCGCGGTCGTAGTGCAGGGCGTCCTTGAGGCGGTTCTCGACGGAGCGCTGGTTCTTGGCGTCCTCCATGTCGATGAAGTCGATCACGATCAGGCCGCCCAGGTCGCGCAGGCGCAACTGGCGGGCCACCTCGTCGGCCGCCTCGCAGTTGGTGCGGTAGGCGGTCTCCTCGATGTCCGAGCCCTTGGTGGAGCGCGCCGAGTTCACGTCCACCGAGACCAGCGCCTCGGTGTGGTCGATCACGATCGCGCCGCCCGAGGGCAGCGGCACGGTGCGCGCGTAGGCGGTCTCGATCTGGTGCTCGATCTGGAAGCGCGAGAACAGCGGCGTGTCGTCGCGGTAGCGCTTCACCCGGCCGACCATGTCGGGCATGACGTGGGCCATGAACTGGCTGGCCTGGTCGTAGATGTCGTCGGTGTCGACCAGGATCTCGCCGATCTCGGGATGGAAGTAGTCGCGGATCGCGCGGATGACGAGGTTGCTCTCCTCGACGATCAGGAAGGGCGCGGGGTTGGCGCGCTTGAGCTTTTCGCCGCCCGGGCCGGCCTTGGCGGCGACGTACTGGACCGTCTTCTTGCCCGGATTGGCCGGGTCCTCGGTGCTGAGCTCGTATTGCGGGTTCGAGGCGTCCTCGATGGCGTGCCAGAGCTTGAGCAGGTAGTTGAGGTCCCACTGCAGCTCTTCGGCGGAGCGGCCGATGCCCGCGGTGCGCGCGATCATGCTCATGCCCGAGGGAAGCTCGAGCTTGTCCATCGTCTCGCGCAGTTCCTGGCGGTCCTCGCCCTCGATGCGCCGGCTCACGCCGCCGCCGCGCGGGTTGTTGGGCATCAGCACCAGGTAGCGGCCGGCGAGCGAGATGAAGGTGGTCAGTGCCGCGCCCTTGTTGCCGCGCTCCTCCTTCTCGACCTGCACGATCAGTTCCTGGCCTTCCTTGAGCGCTTCCTTGATGGTGGCGCTGCGCACGTCGACGCCTTCGCGGAAGTACGCGCGGGCGACCTCCTTGAACGGCAGGAAGCCATGGCGCTCCTCGCCGTAGTCGACGAAGCACGCCTCAAGGCTGGGCTCGACGCGTGTGATCAGGCCTTTGTAGATGTTCGACTTGCGCTGCTCGCGCCCGGCCGATTCGATGTCGATGTCGACCAGCCGCTGGCCGTCGACGATGGCCACGCGCAACTCTTCTGCGTGCGTGGCGTTGAACAACATGCGCTTCATGAGCACTCCCTGCGCCACTGTCGCGGGCGCGTCAGGCGTGTCGAAGCGGAGCGCAGGTCCGGGCGGGCTCAGCCAGCGCCTGCAGCCGGCGGGGGCGTGGCCCCCGCCCCCGGACGACGCGGGCCGCGCGCCAGCGCCCGGGATCCAAGGAGCGGATCGGCGGCGAGGGCGGCAGCGGGAAGCGTGTTCGTGGTGTGCGGCATGCGGTGCGTTGGTTGGTGCTCGGCGGCGCGCGATGCGCCGCCGGCCGGAGGTCTTCGATCCGATTCCACAAGGCGAGGTTCCTTGAACCTCGCCGGCGCAGCCGGCTTTCCTCCGCCTCGGGGCGGGCGCCACGGCTGCCTGGTTAACTTTCAGATTGCGGCGGTTGTCCGCCGCGCTTGCCTGGAGACTCTCGCCGCCGGGCGGTGCGCGCCGCGCCGCCCGCGGTCCGCTCGCCTGGAGGGAACCTGCCGGGCCCGGCATACAATGCGCGCAGGCCGGAGACCGTCGCCTGGGTGAAGCTGGCGGCGCACAAGCTGCGGCGCCGCACTTCACCCTGATCTGGGGCTTGCCCCGGACCGGCGGAAAAAGTCTCGCTCCCTCAAGTATATGCAACATGCACGCCGGCCGTAAAACCGCGCCCCCAACCCCCTCGGCCGCGCCGCAAGAGATCGGCCCAGATCGGGTGGCCCATGTGCGCGTCGGTCCGGATTCGGCGGGGCAGCGACTCGACAACTTTCTCCTGCGCCTGGCCAAGGGTGTTCCCAAGAGCCATATCTATCGGGTGGTGCGCAGCGGCGAGGTGCGTGTCAACCGCTTGCGGGTGGGGGTGGATCACCGTCTGGAGGAGGGCGACGAGGTGCGCGTGCCGCCCATGCGGGTGGCCGAACGGCCCAGCAGCCCACCGCCCGCGGTGGCACTCATCCCTCCCGTCCTGTTCGAGGACGAGCACCTGATGGTGGTCGACAAGCCGGCCGGTCTGGCCGCGCACGGGGGCAGCGGCGTGTCTCATGGCCTGATCGAGCGCGTGCGCGCCGGCCGCCCTGCCCAGAGCTTCCTGGAACTGGCGCACCGCCTGGACCGCGAGACGTCCGGCGCGCTCATCCTCGCCAAGACCCGCCGGGCGCTGGTCGCCCTACACGCGGCAATGCGCGAAGGCCGGGTGGACAAGCGCTACTTCACGCTGGTGGCGGGAGCCTGGCCGCATGAGCGTCAGCACGTGCGGCTCGCCCTGCACAAGTTCGTCAACAAGGCGGGCGAGCGGCGCGTGAGCGTGGACCAGGAGCAGGGCGCGCCTTCGCACACCATTTTCAACCTGCTCGAGCGCCTGGGCGGCCTCAGCCTTCTCGAGGCCGAGCTCAAGACCGGCCGCACGCACCAGATCCGCGTCCACCTGGCGCACCTTGGCTATCCCATCGTCGGCGACGACAAGTACGGTGACTTCGAGCTCAACCGGCGCGCCGCTCGTGGCGAGCTGGGGGCGCGGCTGGGGCGCATGTTCCTGCACGCGCATCGCCTGGCCCTGGCGCATCCGGTGAACGGCTCCCCGCTGGTGGTGGAAGCTCCGCTGCCCGCCGATTGCGACGACTTCCTTCGAGGACTGCGCCGTGCCACGCCGCTTTGACCTGGTGGTGTTCGATTGGGACGGCACGGTGGTGGACTCGACCGCGCTGATCGCCCGCTGCATCCAGCGCGCGGCGGCGGACCTCGGTCTGGTCGTGCCAAGCGATCGCGATGCGAGCCAGGTGATCGGCCTCGGCTTGCGCGACGCGCTGGCGCGCGCCGTGCCCGACCTGCCGCCCGAGCGCATCGAGGAGTTCTCACTGCGCTATCGCGACCACTACCTCGCGCGCGAACCCGAGATCGTGCTGTTCGCGGGCATGCGCGAGCTGCTGGTCGAACTGATCGAGGACGGCGCCCGGCTGGCGGTGGCCACCGGCAAGAGCCGCGCGGGGCTGGCCCGAGCGCTCGACGCCACGGGTCTGCGCCCGCTGTTCGAGGCCACGCGCTGCGCCGACCAGACGCATTCCAAGCCGCATCCTGCGATGCTGCTCGAGCTGGCCGACGAGACCGCCGTCGCGCCGCAGGCGATGCTGATGATTGGCGACACCGTGCACGACCTGCAGATGGCGCGTCATGCGGGCGCCGCGGCCCTGGGCGTGACCTACGGTGCGCACCCGCGTGCGCAACTGGCCAGCGAGCCCGCGCTCGGGCTGTTCGACGACGTGGCCGCACTCGCGGCCTGGCTGCGCACGCAGCGATGAGCGAAGCCTGGGTCGACCTCGGTCCGGGCGCGGCGCTCACCGAGCGCGGGGCCGGCCTGCGATTCACGGTGGCCAGGCACGGAGAGTCGCGCCCGGCCTTCGCGGTGCGCTTCGAAGGCCGGGTTCACGCCTACCTCAACCGCTGCGCGCACGTCGCCATGGAACTGGACTGGCAGCCCGGGCAATTCTTCGATGTGGAGCGCGGCTGGCTGGTGTGCTCGACCCACGGCGCGCTCTACGACCCCGCTGATGGCGGCTGCGCGGGCGGACCTTGCGCGGGGCGCGGCGGACTGCTCAAGCTCGAGGTCGAGGAGCGCGATGGTCGCCTGTGGTGGCGCCCCGCCCCCGGCTGGGGGCCGACCGCCTAGGCGAGCAGGCAGAACACCGCGGGCCTGCGCTCGAAGGGCGGCAGGCCCGACGCGGCGCGGGTGCGCCAGTCGTCGATGCGGTGCATGGCGATGAACTCGTCGGGCCCGGTGAGGTCCACTGCCACGGCCAGGCGCGTGCGCGGTGCACAGTGGGTGAGCAGGGCTTCGAACAGCCGGCGGTTGCGGTAGGGCGTCTCGATGAAGATCTGCGTCTCGCCGCGCGCCGAATCGCGCTCCAGCGCGCGCAGCGTGCTGGCCTGGCGGTCCGCCTCGATGGGCACGTAACCCACGAAGCGGAAGCGCTGGCCCTCCAGGCCGCTGGCCATCAGCGCGAGCAGGATGGACGAGGGGCCGACCAGGGGACGCACCCGCGCGCCGAGGGCGTGAGCCGCGGCCACCAGGCTCGCGCCCGGATCGGCCACACCGGGGCAACCCGATTCCGACACCACCGCAACGTCCGCTCCCGAGGCCAGCGGCGCGAGCCACTCGGCAAGGCGTTCCGGGGGGGGCGCATGGCCAATTTCCTGGATATCGAGTTCAGCCAGCGGCACGGGATGGCCGATCGCCTTGAGAAAGGCGCGGGCCGACTTGGCGTTCTCTGCGCGGAAGTGGTGCAGGCGGCGTGCCTGGTCGAGGGTGCCCGCCGGCAGGCTGGCCTCGGGCGGACCTTCCGCGATGCGGTTGGGCAACAGGACCAGGGTGCCGAACGGGCGCGTGCTCATCGGGCGCGGTCGCCCAGCACGTCGATGCCCGCCGCCGCCAACATGCTGATTAAGCGGATCAGGGGCAGACCCACCAGCGCGGTTGGGTCGCTGCTGTCCACCGCCTCGGCCAGAGCGATGCCGAGCTTCTCGATCTTGGCCGAGCCGGCGCAGTCGTAGGCCGGCTCGCGGGCGAGATAGTGCTCGATCGCCGCGGGGCTGAGCACGCGCATGCGCACGATGGTGGGGACCACGTCGGACTGCAGCGGCCGGCCGGGGGCGGCGAGCGCGAGCGCGGTGTGAAAGACCACCATGCGCCCCTGCATGCGCGTCAACTGCTCGACTGCGCGCGCGTGACTCAGCGGCTTGCCCAGCGGCTCGCCATCGAGGTCGGCGACCTGGTCCGATCCGATCACCACCGCCTGCGGACGCTCGCGGGCCACGGCCTCGGCCTTCAGGCAGGCCAGGCGCAGCGCCGTGGCGCGCGGCGTTTCGCCGGGCAGTGCCGCCTCGTCCACGCGGGGCGGCAGGACCTCGAAGGGCAAGCCCAAGCGCTCGAGCAGTTCACGCCGATAAGGCGAGGTGGAGGCGAGTACGATCGCAGGCGCAGACGACATGCGAGGAGTTTAGCCAGATGAGTCAGCCACAAGCCGGGGCCGATCTGCGCTTCGATGCGTTCGAGCTCTCGCGGCTGCGTCAGCGGTTGGCCGGGCAACTGTGGGTGGCCAGCCTGCCGCGCCTCGTGGCAGAGCTCGCCGAGCCGGCCGGCCACATCGACTACTCCGTGGTGGGTGGACCGGACGCGCAGGGCCATCCTGGCGCGCAGCTGCACCTGCGAGGCACGCTCAGGCTCAAGTGCGAGCGCTGTGCGGAGGCGCTCGACTTCGTGCTCGAGCGCGAGGTCCGCTTCCGCTTCGTGGGATCCGAGGGCGAGGCCGACGCCTTGCCGCTCGAGGGCGAGGGCGACGAGGAAGTCGTGGTCGGTTCGCCCTCGATGTCGCTCGTCGACTGGGTCGAGGAGGAAGTCCTGCTGTCCTTGCCCGTCGCGCCCAAGCACGAGGTCTGCAACGCGCCGGCCGTGGCTTGGGAAAACCCCGAGGTCGCGGTGGCTGAGCAGTCCCCCGAGGAGCGCCGGCAGCCGTTTGCGGCCTTGGCAGCTTTGCGCCGGCCCGCCAAGCACTGAGGGCCGGCTATCGCTCGGCACTCATCTGGGGTAATATTTCGCGTTTCTTTTCGGGGGCTTAGCCATGGCTGTCCAACAAAACAAGAAGTCGGCGTCGAAGCGCGGCATGCATCGTTCGCACGACTTTCTGAACAACCCGCCGACCGCCGTCGAACCGACGACCGGCGAGATCCACCGTCGTCACCACATCAGCCCCAACGGCTTCTATCGCGGCAAGAAGGTCCTGCAGACCAAGGCCGACGAGTAAGCACGGCTTGCGCGTGGCCGCAGCGCCGCGGTGGTGCATCGGGGAGCGCGGTCCGCGTCTCCGAGCCAGCCTCAAGTACACGCGGGGATGGCAGCCATGACAGTGCGTCTGGCAGTCGATTGCATGGGCGGCGACCACGGGCTCGCCGTGACCGTGCCCGCCTCGCTTGCCTTCATCGACCGTGAGCCGCGTGCGTCCCTGGTGCTGGTGGGGCGCGCAGCCGAGATCCGTGCGGCGCTGGGCGCGCGCGCCGAGGATGCGCGCGTTCGCGTCGTGCATGCCGAGCAGGTGATAGGCATGGACGATGCTCCTGCCCAGGCCCTGCGCAGCAAGCGCGACTCCTCGATGCGAATCGCCATTCGCCTCGTCAAGGATGGCGAGGCGGACGCCTGCGTGAGCGCCGGCAACACCGGGGCGCTGATGGCGATCTCGCGCTTCGTGCTGCGCACGCTCGACGGCATCGACCGGCCGGCGATCGCCGGCCCGATCCCCAACGCGCTCGGTGGCGTGACCACCGTGCTCGACCTCGGCGCCAACGTCGATTGCACCCCTGAGCATCTGCTCGAGTTCGCCATCCTCGGGTCGGCCCTGGTGTCGGCGCTGCAGGAAAAGGAGCATCCCACCGTCGGGCTGCTCAACATCGGCGAGGAAGCGATCAAGGGCAACGACATCGTCAAGCGCGCTGGCGAACTGCTGCGGGGCGGACCGCTGAACTTCCACGGCAACGTCGAAGGCAACGACATCTACAAAGGCACGACCGACGTGGTGGTGTGCGACGGCTTCGTGGGCAACGTCGCGCTCAAGGCCTCCGAGGGTGTGGCCGGCATGCTTGGCGACTTCATCAAGGAAGAATTCGGCCGCAACTGGGCGACGCGGCTCGCGGCGCTGGTGGCCATGCCGGTGCTGCGCCGCTTCAAGCAGCGCGTCGATCCGAGCCGCCTCAACGGCGCGGCCCTGCTCGGCCTGCGCGGCATCGTGATCAAGAGTCACGGCGGCGCCGATGCGCGCGGCTTCGAGGCGGCGCTGCGCCGCGGTTTCGAGGCCGCCGACCATCGCCTGCTGGAGCGCACGGTGGCGGCGATGGAGCCCTATCGGGAACAGCTGATGCGGGCCATGCAGCCCGAACCCGTGACCGAGGCATGAAGACCACGCGGATCACGGGCACGGGATCGGCCTTGCCGGCGCGCGCGGTCAGCAACGCCGAACTGGCCGCCGAACTCGCCCGCCGCGGAGTCGAGACCTCGGACGAGTGGATCAGCGCACGCACCGGCATACGCAGCCGCTACCTCGCCGAGCCCGGCCTCACGACCACGGAGCTCGGTACCCGCGCGGCGCGCTCGGCGCTGGCCGCCGCGGGACGCACGGCCGCCGAGTGCGACCTGATCGTCGTGGCGACCTCCACACCCGACCAGATCTTCCCGAGCACGGCATGCCTCATCCAGGCGCAACTCGGCAACGCCGGTGCCGCCGCCTTCGACGTTCAGGCCGTGTGCAGCGGATTCGTCTACGGACTCGTCACCGCCGATGCGCTGCTGCGCACCGGGGCCTTTCGCTGCGCCTTGGTGATCGGGGCCGAGGTGTTCTCGCGCATCCTCGACTGGGACGACCGCGGAACCTGCGTGCTGTTCGGCGACGGTGCCGGTGCAGTGGTCCTGGAGCCTGCCGACACGCCCGGCTTGCTCGCCGCGCGCCTGCGCGCCGATGGCAGCCAGGCAGCCATCCTCGCCACACCCGGGCGGGTGGAGCAGGGGCGCGTCGAGGGGCACCCTTTCCTGACCATGGATGGCCACGCGGTGTTCCGGCTGGCCGTTGCTTCCTTGTGCGACAGCGCCCTCGAGGTGCTCGAGGCTGCGGGTCTGCAAGCCGGCGACCTCGACTGGCTGATCCCGCACCAGGCCAATGTGCGCATTCTTTCGGGCATCGCCAAGCGTCTGGGCGTGCCCGAGTCGAAGCTGATCGTCACGCTCGATCAGCACGGCAACACCTCGGCGGCCTCCGTGCCTCTGGCGCTCGACGCCGCGGTGCGCGACGGCCGCATCCAGCCCGGTCATCGCGTGCTGCTGCAAGGGGTGGGCGGCGGCTTCACCTGGGGTTCCATCATTCTCGAGTGGTGACATGAAGATCGCGTTCGTCTTTCCGGGGCAGGGTTCGCAGGCGGTCGGCATGCTCGACGGCTTCGGCGACAACCCGGCCGTGCGCGGCGTACTGGCTCGCGCCGACGCCGCGTTGGGCGAGGACCTGGCCGGCCTGATCCGCTCGGGCCCCGCCGAGTCACTCAACCTCACGGTCAACACCCAGCCGGCGATGCTGGTCGCGGGCCTCGCGGCCTTCGAGGCCTGGCGCGCGGCCGGCGGTGCCCAGCCGGCGCTGATGGCGGGACACAGCCTGGGCGAGTACACGGCGCTGACGGCGGCGGGCTGCCTGGCTCTGGAGGACGCGGTCAGGCTGGTGCGCTTTCGAGCGCAGGCGATGCAGGAGGCCGTGCCCGTGGGGCAGGGCGGCATGGCCGCCATCCTTGGTCTGGACGACGACGCGGTGCGCGCCGCCTGTGACGCTGCCGCGCAGGGCGAAGTGGTCGAGGCCGTGAACTACAACGCGCCCGCGCAGGTGGTGATCGCTGGTGCCCGCGCCGCGGTGGAGCGCGCGTGCCAGGAAGCCAAGAAGCTCGGCGCCAAGCGTGCCATGCAGCTGCCCGTGTCGGCGCCATTTCATTCGTCGCTCCTCGCGCCCGCCAGCGCGCGCCTGCGTGACTACCTGGCGAATGTTTCGATCGCCGCGCCGCAGGTGCCCGTGATCAACAACGTCGACGTGCGCGCGGAAGACTCCGCCGCCCGCATCCGCGACGCGCTCGCGCGCCAGGCCGCCGCGCCGGTGCAATGGGTGCGCACCGTGCTCGAACTGCAGTCGCGGGGCGTGACCCACGTGATCGAGTGCGGCCCGGGCAAGGTGCTCTCTGGCCTGGTCAAGCGCATCGCGCCGGACCTGCAGACCGGGTCGATTGGCGATGCCGCCAGTCTCGACGAAACTCTTGCGCAGCTGACTGCCTGAAGGATCAATCGATGCCCGCTCCCGTGTTCTCTGCCGCGGCGCTGGCCGGCGAGGTTGCCCTGGTGACCGGAGCCTCGCGCGGCATCGGCCGGGCGATCGCCGAGGCGCTTGCCGCGGCCGGCGCCACCGTGATCGGCACCGCCACCACGCCGGAAGGCGCGGCCGCGATCGGCGAGCGCCTGGCGGCGCGCGGCGGGCGCGGAGCGGTGCTCGACGTGGGCGATGCGGCAGCGGCCGAGGCGCTGGTCGAGGACATCACCCGCACCCACGGCAAGCTCTCGGTGCTGGTCAACAACGCGGGCATCACGCGCGACACGCTGGCAATGCGCATGAAGGACGACGACTGGGCCGCGGTGATCGACACCAATCTCTCGGCCGTGTTCCGCCTGTCGCGCGCGGTGATGCGCGGCATGATGAAGGCACGCCAGGGGCGGATCATCAACGTCACCTCGGTGGTCGGATCGAGCGGCAACGCGGGTCAGGCCAACTACGCTGCCGCCAAGGCCGGGGTGGCGGGGATGAGCCGCGCACTGGCGCGCGAGCTCGGCAGCCGCGGCATCACGGTCAACTGCGTGGCGCCGGGCTTCATCGACACCGACATGACCCGTGCCCTCAACGAACAGCAGACCCAGACGCTGCTCGGGCAGATCCCGCTGGGCCGGCTGGGCCAGCCCGACGATGTCGCGGCCGCGGTGGTGTTCCTGGCGTCCGCGGCGGGAGCCTACGTGAGCGGTGCCACCTTGCACGTCAACGGCGGCATGTACATGAACTGAAGGCGCAGCGCGAAGCTGCCGGGGCGGGGGACCCGCTCTGTTAGACTCGCGCCGCATTTTTTGCCCCAGCAGGCAGGCCGCCGTGAGGGCGGCGGTACACGACAACTTTCCCGGCAGGAGGAGTGCATGGACAACATCGAACAGCGCGTCAAGAAGATCGTCGCCGAGCAGCTCGGCGTGAACGAGGCCGACATCAAGAACGAATCGGCCTTCGTCGAGGACCTGGGCGCGGACTCGCTCGACACCGTCGAGCTGGTGATGGCCCTCGAAGACGAGTTCGAGACCGAGATTCCCGACGAGCAGGCCGAGAAGATCCGCACCGTGCAGCAGGCGATCGACTACATCAACTCCAACCTCAAGAAGGCTTGAGACCGGGCCTCAGCACGATGAGTTCGCGCCGCGTGGTGATCACCGGCCTGGGCGTGGTCAGCCCGGTCGGCAACGACGTCGCCACGGCCTGGGACAACCTCGTCGCAGGGCGCTCGGGCGTCGGCCCGATCACCCGCTTCGACGCTTCGGGCTTCACCACGAAGATCGCCGCCGAGGTCAAGAACTTCGACCTGTCCGCGTACATCCCGGCCAAGGATGCGCGGCGCATGGACACCTTCATTCACTACGGCATCGCGGCCTCCGCGCAGGCCATGCGCGACGCCGGCCTCGAGGTGCGCGAGGACAATGCCGATCGCATCGGCTGCGTGATCAGCTCGGGCATCGGCGGCCTGCCGATGATCGAGGACAATCACCGCGACTTCCTCGCCCGCGGCGCACGGCGCATCTCGCCCTTCTTCGTGCCGGGCTCGATCATCAACATGATCTCGGGGCAGTTGTCGATCATGTACGGGCTGAAGGGCCCGAACCTGTCGATCGTCACGGCCTGCACCACCGGACTTCACTCGGTCGGCGAGGCCGGCTGGATCATCCGCCGCGGCGACGCCGACGTGATGATCGCGGGCGGCGCAGAGAGCACCGTATGCGCGCTGGGGGTCGGCGGCTTCGACTCGATGAAGGCGCTGTCCACGCGCAACGACGACCCGGCCACGGCGAGCCGCCCCTTCGACCGCGACCGCGACGGCTTCGTGCTGGGCGAAGGCGCCGGCGTGCTGGTGCTCGAGGAATACGAGCACGCGCGAGAGCGTGGCGCCCGCATCTACGCGGAACTCGTCGGCTACGGCCTCACAGCGGACGCGCACCACATGACGGCGCCGGACATGGACGGACCGCGCCGCTGCATGATCGCGGCGCTGCGCAGCGCCGGTATCGCGCCCGACGAGGTCGACTACCTCAACGCCCACGGCACCTCGACGCCGCTGGGCGACGTGAACGAGACGCGCGCGATCAAGGCTGCCCTGGGCGAGGACGCGGCACGCGCTCTGGTGGTCAACTCCACCAAGTCCATGACCGGACACCTGCTCGGGGGTGCCGGCGGGATCGAGACCGTGTTCACGACCCTGGCCCTGCACCGCCAGGTCTCGCCGCCCACGATCAACATCTTCAACCAGGACCCCGAGTGCGATCTCGACTACTGTGCCAACACGGCACGGGACATGAAGATCGATGTCGCCCTCAAGAATTCCTTCGGCTTCGGCGGCACCAACGGGACGCTCGTCCTGCGCCGACTCTGAGTCCGCCGCGCCACACGGCTGGCGGAGCCCGCGCTCTTCGCGCATCGAGCGGTACCTGCGGCTGGGGGCGGCCTTTGTTTCTGTCTTGGCGGCCGCCTTCCTCGGCCTGAGCGCTGGTGCTGGCGCGCTGGTGCTGGCGGCGGTCCTGGCGATCGGCGCCCTTTGGACCCTGCGCCCGCGGCGCCCGGGCACCGTGCAGTTCAGGGTCAACCCTGAGGGCCGGCTGGAACTGGGCCACGAGAGCGCGCCCGAGGCGGCGCGAGCGCAATTTGTCTCGCCTCACTTGGTAGTCTTGGCCTCCTCTTCCTACCTGCTCGCCGTCTGGCCCGATGCCGTGCCGCCTGCCAGCTTCCGACGCCTATGCGCCCTGGCGCGATGGGCGGGTGGCCAGCCTCCGAATTGAGTCTGCCGTGCGCGTGCCATGGGGCGCGCGGAGCCCCGGCCGATGAGCCCCCGCGACGAGGATCAGCGGCTGGTCGAGGCGGCCCAGGCAGGGGACAAGCACGCCTTCGAACTGCTGGTCGGCAAGTACCAGCGCAGGATCCTGCGGCTCGTCTCGCGGCTGGTGCGCGACGCCGCCGAGGTCGAGGACGTGGCCCAGGAGGCCTTCATCAAGGCCTATCGCGCGCTACCCGGCTTCCGGGGCGAGAGCGCCTTTTACACCTGGCTCTACCGCATCGCGATCAACACCGCCAAGAACTGGCTGGCGACCCGGGGGCGGCGGGCACCGACGTCGACGCCCAACGATGTCGAAGAGGCTGAAACTTTTGACGAGGCCACCGCACTAAGGGAGGTGGACACCCCGGACTCGATCCTGCTTTCCAAGCAGGTCGCCGAGGCCGTGAACCGCGCGGTCGACCGCCTGCCCGAAGACCTCAGGCAATCGATCGTGCTGCGCGAGATCGAGGGGATGAGCTACGAAGAGATCGCAGAGGCGATGAACTGCCCGATCGGAACGGTGCGCTCGCGCATCTTCCGGGCGCGCGAGGCCATCGCCGCAGAACTGCGGCCGCTGCTGGACCATGGCAGCGATCGACGCTGGTGAGGACGGGATGAACCAAGAACAAACGAATGGGCGCCTGGCGCCCCAGGCCGAGGCGGTATCCGCCCTGGTCGACGACGCCCTCGACGACTCGGCGGCCATGGCCTGCCGGCAGGCGCTCAAGAGCTCGCCCGAACTGGTGGAGCGCTGGCAGATCTACTGCGCGGTGGGCGACGCCCTGCGCTCGCCCGAGGTGGGGGCATGGCACCGACCGGGCTTCGCGGCTCGCGTGCACGAGCGGCTCGAACTCGAGCCCACCGTGCTCGCGCCGGCTCGTCATCGGATGCGGCCAACGCCGCGCTGGCTCGGCGGCGCGGCCGTGGCAGCCGCGGTGGCCGGGCTCGCCTTCGCCGCGCTGCCCCTGCTGCGCACGGCCTCACCGCCGGCCGCTCCCGTCGCGCTCACGGCGCAGCCGGCGTCGAACGTGGCGCTGGCATCGCGCTCGGTCCCGGGGGTGGGCCGGGTGGACTCCTATCTGCGGGCCCACCTCGAACTCGCGGGCGGCATGCCGCCGGCCGACGTGCTGCCTGCCGGGCGCGCCGCAGGGGGGCGCCCTTGAGGCACGCGGGTCACGCCGCGGCGCGTGCCACGCTTGGCCGACGCCGCTGGGGGGCGCTCGGTCTGGCGCTGGCCTTGCTGGCCGGCGCGGGGCAGGCGGTCGAGACGCAGCCCAGCGTGAACGCGACCGTCGCCCAGCGCAGCGCCGAGCAATGGCTGCGGCTGATGCAGGACGCCGCCCGAGGCATCGACTACGAGGGCACGGCCGTGCACCAGCGCGAGGAGCAGATGCGCAGCGCGCACATCGCGCATCGGGTCGAGAGATCCGTCTCGGTGCAGCGGGTGCAGATGCTCGACGGTGAGGCGATGGAGTTCATCCGCCGGCGCAGCGGGACGCAGGACGAGGTGCAGTGCCTGATCCCCGGGCGCAAGCTCGTCACGGTGCGCCAGCGCGCTGTCGAGACGCGCTTTCCGACCCTGTTCGGCAAGCCCGTGGACGCGGTGCTGCGCAGCTACACCGCGAGCCTGGGTCCGGTCGAGCGGGTGACGGGTCGGCCCGCGCAACTTGTCGATCTGGCGCCACGCGATGGCCTGCGCCACGCCTACCGCCTGTGGATCGATCGCGACTCGGGTCTGTTGCTGCGCTTCCAGGTGCTCCAGGACGGGCGCCCGATCGAGCAGACCGCCTTCAGCGAGCTTCGCCTGGGGGCGAAGCTGCCGGCCAGCTCGGTGGCGCCTTCCTGGACGACCCAGGGCTGGACCGTCGAGCGCCTGCCTCCCGAGGATCTGGACCTCGCGCAACGTGGCTGGACGGCCGTGCCCCCGCCAGGCTTCTTGCTGGTGCGCGCCGTGGCGCGCGTGATGACCGGGCCGGGCGGCATGGCGGTGCCCGCCATCCAGTTGCTCTACAGCGACGGACTCGCGCACATCTCGGTGTTCATCGAAGACGGCGCCGCCTCGCCCCATCAGACGGATGGCGAGATGCGTACCGGTGCGATGTCGGCGGTCACGCGCCGCCTTGGCCCGGGCGTGGTCACGGCGGTGGGCGAGGTGCCCCCGGCCGGCGCGCGCGCTGCGGCACAATCCATTCAGACCCGCGGCCCTGCGGCCGCTCCCAGCGGAGGTTCCGGCAAATGAGACTCACCCCCATCGCGGCCCTGGCCGCGCCCGCGCTCGCCCTCGGCTTGCTGCTGGGCAGCCCGCCGGCGCCGGCCCAGGCCCAGGCGCTGCCCGACTTCGCCGACCTGGTGGAGCGTGCCAGCCCCGCCGTGGTGAACATCCGCACCACCAGCCGCGTGCCGCGCAACCACCCCGCGCTGCCGCCGGGGATGGACGAGGACGATCCGATGGCCGAGTTCTTCCGGCGCTTCTTTCCCCAGCCCGGGCCGCAAGGCCCCACGCCGCGCCAGGGACCGCGCAGCCCCCGTGGCGAGCGCGAGATGCCCCGCGGGCAGGGTTCGGGCTTCGTCCTCAGCGCCGACGGCTTCCTGATGACCAATGCGCACGTGGTCGAGGGGGCGGAAGAGATCATCGTCACCCTGCCGGACAAGCGTGAGTTCAAGGGGCGGGTGATCGGTGCCGACAAGCGCACCGACGTGGCGATCGTGAAGATCGACGCCACCGGCCTGCCCACGATCAAGGTGGGCGACCCCAACCGCATGCGGGTGGGCGAATGGGTGATCGCCATCGGCTCGCCCTTCGGGCTGGAGAACACGGTCACCGCAGGCATCGTGAGCGCCAAGGGGCGCGAGACGGGCGACTTCCTGCCCTTCATCCAGACCGACGTGGCGGTCAACCCGGGTAATTCGGGCGGCCCGCTGATCAACCTGCGCGGCGAGGTGGTGGGTATCAACTCGCAGATCTTCACCACCTCCGGCGGCTACAACGGCATTTCGTTTGCCATTCCCATCGACGAGGCGGTGCGCGTGGGCGACCAGCTGCGCGCCACCGGCCGGGTCACGCGCGGGCGCATCGGGGTGGGCATCGAGCCGGTGAGCAAGGACGTGGCCGAGGCGCTCGGGCTGGCCAAGCCCCAGGGGGCGCTGGTCAACAGCGTCGAGAAGGACGGCCCGGCCGCCAAGGCCGGCGTGGAGGCGGGCGACATCATCCTGCGCTTCGACGGCAAGCCGATCGAACGCGTCTCGGACCTGCCGCGCACGGTGGCGGGCACCAAGCCGGGCGCGACGGTGCCCATCACGGTCTTCCGCAAGGGGGGCAGCCGAGATCTGCGGGTGACGGTGGCCGAAATGCCCGCCGAGACCACGCAGGCCCGCGCCACGCCCGAAGCGCCCAAGCCCGCGCCCCAGAAGGCCAATGCCCTGGGTCTGGCGGTCAGCGACCTGCCGGCGGAGCGGGCCAAGGAACTGGCGGTCAAGGGCGGCGTGGTGGTCGACGCGGTGGAGGGTGCCGCCGCGCGCTCGGGGGTGAGGGCCGGCGACGTGATCCTCGCGATCAACAACACCGACGTGGCCAATTCGCGCCAGTTCAACGAGATCGTCGCGCGGCTCGACCCCAAGAAGAACGCGGCCCTGCTGGTGCGGCGTGGCGACCAGGCGAGCTTCATCATCGTCCGCGGAGAGCGCTGAGCGGGCCGGACGGCCGCCGGGGTAAAATCAGCCGCTTACGCGCCAGTCGGCCCGCGAGACGGGGGGTGTGGGAATGCACCCCCCGTTTTTTGTGGCGCCGCTGCCGAGCCCGCCCCCGGGCAGCCGGTGCCATCCGGCACGCAGTTCACCGCAGAGTCCATGCAGCACATTCGCAACTTCTCCATCATCGCCCACATCGACCACGGCAAGTCCACGCTGGCGGATCGCCTGATCCAGCGCTGCGGGGGCCTGTCCGACCGCGAGATGGAGGAGCAGGTGCTGGATTCCATGGACCTGGAGCGCGAGCGCGGCATCACGATCAAGGCCCAGACGGCGGCGCTGCAGTACAAGGCGCGCGATGGCCGGGTCTACAACCTGAACCTGATCGACACGCCCGGTCACGTGGACTTCAGCTACGAGGTCAGCCGCTCGCTGTCGGCGTGCGAGGGCGCGCTCCTGGTGGTCGACGCCAGCCAGGGCGTCGAGGCGCAGACCGTGGCCAACTGCTACACCGCGATCGAGCTCGGGGTGGAAGTGCTGCCGGTGCTCAACAAGATGGACCTGGCCTCGGCCAACCCCGAGCAGGCCAGGGCCGAGGTCGAGGAGGTGATCGGCATCGACGCCACCGACGCGGTGCTGGCCAGCGCCAAGACCGGCATGGGCATCGACGAGATCCTGGAGCGCATCATCGAGCGCGTTCCCGAGCCTCAGGGCGACCCCGAGGCGCCGCTGCAGGCGCTGATCATCGACTCGTGGTTCGACAACTACGTGGGCGTCGTGATGCTGGTGCGCGTGGTCAACGGCACGGTCAAGCCCAAGGACAAGATGTTGCTGATGGCCACGGGCGCGAGCCATCTGGTGGAGCAGGTGGGCGTGTTCACGCCCAAGTCCGCGGGCCGCGCCTTGCTGTCGGCCGGCGAGGTCGGCTTCATCATCTCGGGCATCAAGGAGCTCAAGGACGCGCGCGTGGGCGACACGGTGACCCACTTCGGCAAGCCCGCGTCCGCGCCGCTGCCGGGCTTCAAGGAGGTCAAGCCGCAGGTGTTCGCGGGGCTCTTTCCCGTGGAGGCCAACCAGTACGACGCGCTGCGCGATGCGCTGACCAAGCTGCAGCTCAACGATTCGGCGCTGCGCTTCGAGCCCGAGGTGAGCCAGGCCCTGGGCTTCGGCTTCCGGGCCGGCTTTCTGGGCCTGCTGCACATGGACATCGTGCAGGAGCGACTCGAGCGCGAGTACGACATGGACCTCATCACCACCGCGCCCTCGGTGGTCTACG
>ENA-UOWG01000941-UOWG01000941.1-activated-sludge-metagenome-genome-assembly--contig:-NODE-941-length-32785-cov-6.286648_pt1 | contig 32785 bp, 21 predicted proteins | sample MGYA00238147_ERZ761563 | MGnify/ENA primary metagenome ERZ761563 (study PRJEB28884, sample SAMN05720216) | anaerobic digester metagenome | isolation source: active sludge of municipal... | reverse complement strand
GTGCACCCAGCATTTCGTTTTTTGCCGGTAACTGGTAATCACCCCATCTGTTATCAAGAACAGGACTGAGTTCAGTTTCCCATTTACTGTCAAGTGTAGTCTGGCTGACAAGTGACTTTTTATTATAAATATAATCAGCTTTTTTCCTGTCTTTGCTGAAAACAATTATCTGTATCTCTTTGTCAGTCAATGGCATTTCTATAACAGTTCCGTCTGTAGTATCCCTGGCAAATTTCTCAAGAGAGGCCGTTTTTCCAGTCCATGCATCCCATAGCTGCAGATTGCCTTTAGCCCGGAAGAAGCACCTTGTTCCTGCTGGTATTCCGTAAAGCGCATAAATCTCCCGTGAGCCCACAGTTCTGTGCATTACATACGGATGTGAGTCAATCTTATCAAGAATAATGAAATCCCTGCCGTATCTGTCAGATATTTTTTCAGTTACATCTGAAGGCGAATCACAGACAATTAAGTTCTCTTCTTTTATATCTGTTTTATCAGGTTTATCCCCGACAATTACAATTTGTCCTCCTGCCTTGCTGAATTCTTCAATTTTCTGCAAGGAAGTTTTCTTCATGATTTTCATTGAAGGCACAATGAGGACCTTATATCTTTCTCCGGACACCCTTAACTCTCCCTCTTTAATTTCGCTTCTGGCAAGTGATTCATAATCAATAAAATCGAAATCAAAGCCATCCTTGTATATTTCTTCTCCTGTCTTGAAAGCCGTTTTCACAGCTTCATCTCCATTTACTCCTGCAACCACAGCTTCCGTGGGATAAATTATTGCAACATCGCATTTATGAACACCTTGTGACAGAAGGTATGACAGTCGTTCGGTGCACTTCATCAAGGAACCCATCTGTTGCCAGTATGGCATCCTGAAATGATTATCAGGTGGCGCCCATTCCCACCAGCCACCCATAGTGGAATAATAAAGGCCATGGAACGACATGAGGTTATATCCGGCAACATAGTTTGCCAGTATTGCCTCGGTAAGCGCTGCAGAGGATGTTCCCCATCCGCTGCTGTGGAAGCCTTCGAGCCATACCCTTGGCCTTTCATAAAGGTGCGATATGGAAGCTGCAACCTTTGCCTTCACAATATCCTTCGACAGGTAAGGCTGGTCGGAACCGGGTCCCTGGTTCCACCTCTGGGTGCGGAAATAGTCACCAAATTCAGCCACATCGCGCCCTCTTCCGCCATGATCACATCCGAATATAAGACCTCGATCCTGATGCCACTGGTAAACAGGTTTGAAGAAATTCTCCTCACTGAGGCTTACAAGAACATCATTATAATCGAGTCTGATATCTGTTGTACTGTCACCAGTAATATAATAAAGAGCATCAAGATGTTTTGTAATATCATAGCCCTTCCTTTTTCTAAACTCTGCAGCAAAGAAGTCATTCCAGAGATTTCCTGACACCCTGAAATTCAATTCATCGGAGAAGAAAAAGTTCATGAAGCCGTTCCTGCTTCCCTTCAATGCTTTTTCAAACTTTCCGAAAAAATAATCGCAATAAGCCTTTCCGCTTTCCGGATGCATAGGGTCGAAAGACGGAATGAGCTTTTCATAATACACAACAATTACCCTGGTCAGAGAATCCCCTGCATTATAGTCGAGCCTACTGCCTGTAGCCAGTTGAGAAATATCCTTTGCAGACTCTATTATCAATGTGCTGTCCTTTAGGATTTTATATGCTTTGACTGTCAGGGCGTTCTCAGGCAGGTCAAGTGAGTTTTTTCCCCTGATTACATAAGATTTGCAGTGAAGTATGGAACCGTTGAGCTCCGGATTATTCTTAAGGGCCTCATCCATTGCAAATCCCTGGCCTATTCCAATAGTATAATCGCTCAGGCTGACACTCATTCCTCTTTTACCTGCTTCATCTGCAAACCACATGAACAGGTCCCACCAGGCATCGGTGAAAAGGGCTGGTTTGCTGGGATTTGACAACCCGTACGACAGTCCTCCGTAATCGAGGTGGCTGTAATTTATCTGAAGGCTTGAGATGCTCTTGCCACTAAGCTGATCGAGCTGCCAGAGCAGTCTTTCTTTTGTTAATGTATCTCCCTGCCACCAGTAGAATGGCACTTCTCCATAGCCGGCAGGCGGGTTTTTAAAGCCTGGAAGTACATCAATATCAGGACTTCTGTCAGGATAACCGGCAGGCAGTTTTTCATTCCTGCTGCATGACAGGAGAGTTAAAATAACAGTGAGAAGTACGATGCGCATAAATTTTTTTATTAGCCTTTTTCCAAAGATAATTAATGATTCCAAATGGATTTGCCTTATCCCGATTTTGGCATAATGTTGCTATATTTGTTCACAGAGGTCTGCCTTTAATTTTAAACAACGATTGAATGGCCCATTTGCCTAGTCTTATATACGATCTTGCACTTATCCTGATTACAGGTGCTGTAACTACAGTTCTATTCAGAACAATAAAACAACCGCTTGTTCTTGGTTATATTATTGCCGGTTTTCTTGTCGGCCCGCACCTTTCACTTACACCTACTGTTGCCGATACAGAGAACATCGAGATCTGGGCTGAAATAGGCGTTATTTTCCTTCTGTTCAGCCTCGGCCTGGAATTCAGCTTCAGAAAACTGAAAAGGGTTGGGGGTAGCGCCTCTATAACTGCTGTTGTTGAGATAGTAATTATCTTCATTTCAGGCTATCTGCTCGGTACTCTTCTCAAGTGGCCTGTAATGGACTGTATCTTCCTCGGAGGTATGCTTGCAAGCTCATCAACAACAATAATAAGCAAGGCCTTTGATGAAATGGGCCTTAAAGCCAGGAACTTTGCAGGAGTGGTGATTGGCGTTCTCATTGTAGAAGATCTTCTTGTTATTATGCTGATGGTATTGTTGTCGACCCTTGCCGCAACAAAGGAGTTTGAAGGATCGGGCATGTTATTCACGGTGGCAAAGCTTATATTCTTCCTGATACTCTGGTTCATAGGCGGCATCTTTCTTATACCGACAATTATTAAAAAGTTCCGGCGCTACCTGTCAGATGAAAGTACTCTTATAATGTCAGTTGGCCTGTGTCTTGGAATGGTTATTCTTGCAACAAAAGCTGGTTTTTCTGCAGAACTTGGAGCCTTTCTGATGGGATCAATCCTCGCTGAATCAGTCATGGCTGAAAAAATTGACCATCTTATCAAACCTGTGAGGGATCTTTTCGGGGCTGTGTTTTTTGTTTCAGTAGGGATGATGATAGATCCTCAGCTGATGTATGAGTACAGGTGGCCAATCTTGTGGGTGACTCTGCTTGTTATATTCGGGAAATTCTTTGCGACTGCAGCCGGGGCTCTGATTTCAGGTCAGCAAGTCAGGCAGTCGGTTCAGGTTGGCATGAGCATGGCTCAGGTTGGCGAATTTGCCTTTATAGTTGCCTCTCTCGGTCTGTCACTGGGAGTTACAAGTGATTTTCTTTTTCCTGTTGCTGTCGGAGTATCGGCTGTTACGACTTTCACAACTCCCTATATGATAAAATCATCAGACAGGATTTATAAAGTAATAGTCTCTGTTTTACCTGGCAGCTGGATAAGGACCCTGAATAAATATTCTTATGCAGCACAGGGTATTCAGGCAGGAAGCAATCTCAAACAGGTTCTCCAGAAGCAGATTACTATTGTTCTGATAAATGGCAGTATAGTAATTGCTGTATTTCTGCTTGCCGTAAGGGTACTGCTTCCCTTTTTGAATGAGAATTTTTCCGGTGCTTATGTCCCGGAATTAATTACACTCATTGCTGCCCTTGGGTTTGGTAGTCCCTTCCTGTGGGCGCTTATGGCAAAAAGACCGGGAAATGTGCCTTATAAGGAATTGTGGCTCGATAATAAATACAGCAGGGGACCTCTCTTTATAATTGAGGTTTCACGATTAATATCCGGTATACTTATAATCGGTTATCTGCTTGACCGTTTGTTTTCCACTTCAGTTGCTGCTGTGGTTGGCTTGCCTGTTATTGCTTTAACAGTAATTCTGTTCTCAGCGCGAACAAGAAAATTCTATGAAAAAATAGAATTAAGGTTTATCGATAACCTAAAGGCTAACGAAAATGCTGATATTGAAAAAGATAAAAATAGTCCGGGTCTGAGAATGCAAATCACGGAAGATCATGAATTTAGGCCATGGGATGTGCATATAGTAGAGTTTCAGGTTGATCCAAATGCCATTTTTATCGGCCAGACACTGAACGAACTGGCCTGGAGGGAAAAGTTCGGCATAAATATTTCCTGTATCCGCAGAGGTGACAGAATGATCTTTGCGCCCGGGCGTAATGACAGGATTCAGGCGCTTGATTTTATCGGAATAATCGGAACTGATGAGCAGATACAGGTATTCAGGAATTTCCTTGATTCCGGTGAAAAGCAGGCTTTTTCAGCACAGGATACAGACGATCTGGTTATCGAGAAAATTATAATAGGAGCAGGTAACAAGCTGAAAGGCCAGACAATAAGGAATTCGGGGATAAGGGAAAATTCCAAAGGTCTTGTTATCGGGATTGAGAGAAATGATAAACGTATTCTTAACCCATCTTCCGATACTGTTTTTGAGTGGGGCGATATTGTCTGGATTGCAGGTGACAGGAAGCTTATTAAGAGGTATAAATAGCGGGGAAGTTGTAAAAAGTAATCAGTGATCAGTAAGCGGTAATCAGTTATCAGGTATCAGTAATTTTAACAAGCAACAAGCAACAAGCAACTAAAACACTCTCCTATGCCACTACTTATCGCCCTCTGCGGAATAACACTCTTCCTTATACTCATAATGGTTTTCAAGCTGAACCCTTTTATTGCCGTTATGATAGTTGCTATTTCTGTTGCACTTGCTGTTGGCATGCCTGTGGCAAAGGCAATATCAACAATTGAAAAAGGCATAGGCAGTACAATGGGAGTTATTGTCCCGGTTCTGGGATTAGGTGCCATGCTTGGCAAACTCGTTGCTGAAAGCGGTGCTGCCCAGAGAATTACAACACGTTTTCTGACCGGAGTAAATAAAAACAGGATACAGAGTTCAATAATGATAGCAGGCTTCATAATTGGCGTGGCCCTGTTCTATGAGATAGGTTTCTTCATAATGATCCCGCTCGTTTTTACAATTGCCGCTTCAACCGGCCTTCCACTTATATATGTTGGCCTTCCAATGCTTGCCTCACTTTCGGTAACACATGGCCTTTTGCCGCCACATCCTGCCCCCACGGCTCTTACTGCAATTTTTCAGGCTGACCTTGGTCTCACACTCCTGTACGGCCTTACAATTGCCGTACCTACAATTCTGGTTTCCGGACCCTTTCTGGCAAGGTTTTTAAGCAGGGTTGATGCAAAGCCAATCGCCGAATTTGTCAACCAGAAAGTTATGGCAGAAAATGAAATGCCTGGCTTCTGGAAAAGCTTCTTTACGGCCCTTATGCCTGTTATACTTATATCTCTCGCTACAGTCGCTGGCCTTACACTACCTGAGGGAAATATCCTTCGCAGGTTTCTCTCAGGTATAGGAAATCCTATTGTTGCAATGCTTCTTTCTGTATTGTTTGCCATATATACTCTTGGTATCAGCAGAGGAAAAAAGATGCCTGACATTATGAAATCACTTGGCCATTCTGTTGGAAGCATAGCAATGATAATGCTGCTGATTTCAGGTGCGGGTGCATTAAAACAGGTCCTTGTTGATGGAGGAGTCAGTAAATATATAGGCGAGCTTCTGAGCAGTTCAGGACTTTCTCCACTATTCCTGGGCTGGCTTATTGCCACAATTCTCAGGATATGTATCGGATCTGCCACTGTATCAGGTCTTACTGCAGCCGGCATAGTGCTCCCTCTTGTGGCAGGCACAGGTGTTAAACCGGAACTGATGGTCCTTGCCGTCGGTTCAGGAAGCCTGATGTGCAGTCATGTTAACGATACCGGATTCTGGCTATTCAAGGAGTACTTCAATCTCAGTGTTAAAGAAACGCTTAAGACCTGGACAATAATGGAGACTTCAATAGGTATCACAGGACTGATAGGGGTACTGCTTTTAAACCAGATTGTGGGTTGATCTGTTTATTGTCTCTTTTTTTGTAAATTTAGCATCCTTAATACAGGGTCATTTGCAAATTTCTTCAATAAAATGAAAAAGTTATTTTTTTTCCTGTTATTGTCTGCTGCCATAACAGACAGTATTCTCGCTCAGGAAGGCGCAACTCTTCTGAACAACTTTCAGGAGAGCAGTGAGCCTGAAGACCAAAGCTGGGCCATTTGCCAGGACGGATATAACACTATGCTTTTTGCAAACCGCAGGGGCATAATGACCTTTGACGGGCAAAAATGGGACTTTGTCATGATGCCGGCCGTACCTTATTCATTAAGCTATTCAGGCGCTGATAACAGAGTATATGCTGGTTGTGACAATAATTACGGTTATCTTGAAAAAGATGACAAGGGATTTTACCATTTCGTGTCTCTTTCTGGTGATTCTGCTGCTGTCGGGCTGATTTCCAGGATAATACTGACCGATACCACAGTGTGGTTTTACAGTGAATCTTCAATAAGCAGGCATAATCTTAAAACAGGAATGCTTGAGAAGCGCTTTGAAAATAAGGGCGGAAAGTTATTCACAGGTATGTTCCTGACAGCAAAGAATGCCTTTATAAATGTCACCTCAGCTGGCCTCCACAGGGTTGAGGCCGATACTCTTTTTCCCATTGTAACAGGCTATCTTACAATGAATGAAGTTGTATTGTTCTCACTGCCTTATGATGCCAGGCAGGTGTTGCTTGGTCTGGGAAACAGTACACTGAAACTTTTTGATGGTATCAAGTATTATGATTACAACATACATGATGAGGGTTACCTGGCCGACAACATCTTGTCTGACGGTACAGCTGTAAGTGATTCTCTGTATGCTTTTTCGACTCTTAGCGGTGGATGTATTGTTGTCGATAGAAAAACAGGAAAGCTTATTTCAACAATAAATTACCAGAATGGTCTTCCCGATGATGAAGTATATGCCATATCTTCAGACAATCAGCTTGGACTCTGGATCTCACATCAGTATGGTCTGAGCAGGGCCGCCTTAAAATTGCCAGCAGGTAATTTCAGCATTTATCCGGGCCTGTCAGGTAACCTTACAACATCATTATTTTACAATAATGAATTGTATGTGGCTACAAGCGAAGGTGTTTTCTACCTCGATGAGGTCAGGAATTTCGGAGAGGTGGAAGTGCTTGTTAAAAATGAAAAGGCTGCTTCAGGGCCTGCTGCAGTCAGTCCTTCTTCTCAGGTGCAGCCTTCAAAGGAAAGCGGGAGAACTAAAAAAGGATTGTTTTCAAAAATTTTCGGGAAAAAAGAGCCTGCAGCTTCTGCTTCTGCAGCCGGCACTGCTGCAGTGCCTGTAGCTGAGCCTCAGTTTATCCGTAAAAAGGTGAGCCGGTTGAAGTCTGTGAATTATATATATCGCAGGGTTTCAGGTCTTAATGAAAAATGTTTTCAGCTTCTTGCTGCAAGGGAAGGAATACTTGTCTCGACAACAAATGGCCTGTTTGTAATAAATGATCATAAGGCAAAAATTGTTGAAAAGGATGTTTATGTAACATTTATAAGTGAAAAATTCAGCGACAACAGCTATTACGTTGCAACAACGGAAGGATATTTCAGGCTAGTAAATATTGCCGGTACCTGGAAGACAGAATATCCTGACAGGAAGTTCAATCAGCCTCTTTATTCAATCACCGCAGACAATAATAAAACAATATGGTTGGGGGGAAACAGTCTCGTATATCGGATGACTCCCGGAAACAACGGCGAAAAATATTCTTATAAAACCTATTCGGTTCAGAATGATTATCCAAATAAGTATTTTGTAAAAAGCATTAATGACACACTTTTCCTGTTTACTGAAGGAAGAATTTTCTGCTTCAACATCACAAAAGACAGTTTTGATGAGTATGCCCGGTCAAAAACAGGAGCAGGGGAAAAAGTGAATTATATTATATCACAACCAGGCATTGCATGGTTCAATGATGGTGAGGAATGGATTTACATGCCTGCGGATGACAGGGTTAAACCGGGTGACGCTGCTATGCTCAAAATATTCGATAAAGTCAGTTCTGTATCACTTTCAGATAAATACCTGTGGACTGTCACAGGCAGCAATCAGGTATTCCGTATTGAGCTGAACAGGAACATTTCAGTACAGGGCGATGTTGATCTGTTCGTCAGGAACATAAATAATAATGAAGGTGAGTATTTCCGGATCTCAAATGCAGTTCTGGGCAGAGGTGACAATACTGTAAGCATCGATTTGGTTTCTCCCGGATACCTTCGTCAGAATTCAACTCAATATCAGTATCTTCTTGAGGGTATCATGTCTGAATGGTCTAAGTGGTCAACCTCATCCACAATCACCCTTATGCCGCCTGCAGGATCACACAAGCTGCTTGTGAGGGCAAAGGATATCTGGGGTAATATAAGTGAAACACAGGCGCTTAAATTCACAATCAGGCAGCCATTTACCCAGTCTACTGCATTTTATATATTAATACTGATAGTTGTCCTTTCACTGGTTTTATTTGTGTCAAGGCTGCGCGAGCAGAAACTAATAAAGGAAAAGCTGGTGCTTGAAGAAAAGGTGCAGGAACGAACACAGGAGATTCAGGCCCAGAAAGAGGAAATTACCTCAAGCATTGAGTATGCAAGCCGCATCCAGAGGGCTATGCTTCCGATGGAAGATATGTACAAAAAGAATTTCTCTGAGCACTTTATTATATTCAAGCCAAGGGATATTGTAAGCGGCGATTTTTACTGGATAGGAGAGGATGAAAAACGTGTTTACTTCACTGTTGCCGATTGTACGGGACATGGAGTGCCTGGAGCCTTTATGAGCTCACTCGGAATATCAACCCTGCATGAAATAATAACTAATCAGGAGAACCTTACAGCTGCCGGAGTGCTTAATCTTCTGCGCAATAAAATTAAAACTTCCCTGCATCAGACAGGCAAGGAGGGTGAAGCTGCCGACGGAATGGATATTGCTTTCTGTATTCTTCACAAGAATAAAAAGATTCTTGAGTTTGCAGGTGCATATAATCCACTTATAATTTTTCAGAATGGTGAACTCAGGGAGTTCAAGGCCGACAGGATGCCGATAGGTATATATTATGGTGAAAAAGAGACATTTGCGAATAATGAAATAAAGGTTTCAAAGGGAGAAGTGCTGTATATTTTCTCTGACGGACTATGCGACCAGTTTGGCGGACTTACAGGAAGAAAATTCAAACTTGCCAATCTGAAGAAGCTGCTTACAGAAATTAATATGAAGCCATTGACAGAACAGAAGGATATGATTGAAGCAGAGTTCTCCAGGTGGAAAGGCTCATACGCACAGGTAGACGATATATCAATGGTGGGAGTGAAAATCTAAAACATAATTTTAATATGAAAATCAAATTTATCGGGGCTGCCCAGGAAGTGACCGGCAGCAAACATCTTATTACAACTGACAGGGGAAAAAGGATTCTGCTCGACTGTGGCATGTTCCAGGGAAAAGGTCTTGAAACAGATGGACTTAACAGGGATCTTATGTTCGAGGCAGCATCTGTTGACCATATAATTCTCACCCATGCCCATATTGACCATGCAGGACTGATTCCCTATATGTATAAGATGGGATTCAGGGGGTCAGTTGTTTGTACAAATGCTACACGCGACCTATGCGCAATTATGCTGGCCGATTCAGCCTTCATACAGGAGCATGATACCTATACTTTCAATAAACGCCGGGCAAAAAAAGGACTGCCTCTTGTTACTCCTATTTACACCCAGGAAGATGCACGCAATTGCATGAACCTCTTCATAGGTGTCCCTGCCAATATGAAGTTCATGATTGATGATAATATAAAGGTGCGTTTTACTAACACCGGGCACATGCTGGGAAGCGGAGCTGCAAATATTCAGATAATCGAGAACGGACAGATAAAAAGGATAACCTATACAGGTGACATCGGCCGGCCTGTAAACAGGATACTTGCCCCTCCTGTACCATTCCCGCAGGCTGATATCCTGATCACTGAATCCACTTATGGCGACAGGCTGCATTCATCAAATGAGGAAGCTGAAGAACAAATGCTTAAAATTGTAATTGAAACTTGTGTAAACAAGGGAGGAAAGCTTATTATCCCTTCTTTCAGTGTCGGCAGGACCCAGGAGGTTGTTTATGCCCTTAATAATTTCTTTAATGCAGGTAAATTGCCAAGAGTTGATATTTATGTTGATAGTCCTCTTGCAGTAAACGCCACCTCGGTTTTCAGGGCTCATCCTGAATGCTACAATGATGATTTTCATAAGGTTATGGCAACTGATCCTGATCCTTTCGGATTCAATGGCCTGTATTATATTACCCGTCAGCAGGATTCGAAAAAGCTAAATGAACTTAAAAAGCCCTGCGTAATAATCTCAGCATCAGGCATGATGGAAGCCGGTCGTGTGAAACACCACCTGGCAAATAATATTTCTGATCCGAAAAATACTATTCTTGCCGTAGGATATTGTTCTCCCATAACCCTGGGGGCCAGGATACTAAGAGGCGACAGGGAGGTGTCAATTCATGGTAATGTTTATGAGGTTAAGGCTGATGTCAGAAAACTCGACTCATTCAGCGGGCATGCTGATTATAAGGAGATGATTGATTATCTGGGCTGCCAGGATAAAAGTGCACTTGAAAAGACTTTCATAGTACATGGTGAGCGCGAAACCCAGAAGAAATATGCAGACACACTTTCAGCAGAGGGATACAGTAATATAGAGATCCCTGCACGTGGTCAGGAATATACCTTATGAAAATAATTGCATCAGTCATGTTATCATTTCAATCAGCTTATTAATTTTGCCGCTCAGAAATCAAGACTGTTTATTATGGGAAGAGCATTTGAATACAGAAGAGCCTCCAAGGAAAAAAGGTGGGATAAGATGTCCAAACTTTTTCCAAAGCTTGCAAAGACAATAACAATGGCTGCCAAGGAAGGTGGCTCTGATCCTGATATGAATGCCAAGCTCCGTACTGCAATTCTGAATGCCAAGGCTCAGAATATGCCGAAGGACAACATAGAAGCTGCAATAAAAAGGGCCTCAGGCAAAGATTCTGCTGCTTATGAGGAAATATGCTATGAAGGGAAGGGCCCTCACGGAGTTCTTGTATTTGTCGAATGTGCAACTGATAATAATACACGAACTGTTGCCAATGTCAAAGCATACTTCGGGAAAAACGGAGGCACTATGGTTCCGACAGGATCTCTTGAGTTCATGTTCTCGAGAAAAGCTGTTTTTGAGTTTGAAATTCCTGAAGATAAGAGTCTTGAAGATATTGAATTTGAGCTGATTGAAGCAGGGCTTGAGGAAATTGAAAAGTATGATGATACTGTTTTTGTATATGGTGATTATACAAATTTTGGTTCACTGTCCCATGCCCTTGATAACCTGGGAATTGAAGCAAGTAAAGCCACACTCAAAAGGATTCCTCTGAATCAGGTTGAATTTACTGATGAACAGCTTGCTGATATTGAAAAGCTTATTGACAGGCTGGAAGATGATGATGATGTTCAGGCCGTATATACTAATATAGCTTAACCCCCAAACCCCCCAAGGGGGGCTTTAAGAAGGAGCCTCATTCCAATCTTGTGTGAGCGATAGGATGTCTTAAAATGAGGTGCTTAAGTGCATTTTAGAACAAATTTCCCTTCATCTTCTTCCTGAGATCTTTCCAGTCAGGGCAGATCTGAGAAAGTAATTCATAGAATTTTGGCCCGTGATTATGGTGTTTAAGATGACAGAGTTCATGGATTATAACGTATTCTGTCAGTGTGTCGTCAAGCTTAATCAGTTCACTGTTCAATGTAATTCTTCCTCTACTGGAACAACTTCCCCAGCGTCGTTTCATCGTCCTGATCCGCAGGCTTGTTGGTTTGAAATCATACGATCTGTATTTCTCAATTATGTTATAAAACATATTTGGAAGGAGCCTTTCTGCTTCTTTACGATAAGCACTCTGAAGTAGTCTTCCAATTGTTATCTCAGCAGCACCCGGTTTTATCCCGGCTTCAATTGTTTCTCCATTGAATTTCACATATTGACTGCCGGATGATGTAATATTAAGTATCAGAGAATTACCTCTGTAAAGATGTGAGGAGCCATGCGTAAAGGTCTTTATTTCTCTGTTTTTATTCAGCTCTTTAAATTTATCCCTGTGCCTGATTATCCAGGCTGATTTTTCGCTGACTATCCTGTAAATTGATTTTTCTGAAGTTCTGAAAGGAACCCTTACAATTACTGATCCGTCAGTAAGAACGCTTATCCCGAGTGTCCTTCTGGCCGAATAAATTACACTGAACTCAATTGAATCAATTGAACCTGAGGATATTCTTCCTGAAATCAAATTGCCTGCTTTTTTGGTGGAACCTGGAGCCTTGGTGTCCTGGTGGCAGAAAAAAGATTGCCACCAGGGCACTAAGGCACAAAGTAACATTAAGTATTGAATATCAGATTAATTCAGAAAAGGAGTGAAAGCTGTATCCTTTCTTTTCAAGCTTTGTCAGTATCTCATCAAGGTGCTTGTAGAGCTTGTCAGTTCTTCTGGGATCAGTACCGGGATGGATTAGCAGTACATACCCGTTGAGCCCTTTTTTCTGTTCATAATCAAAAAGGTCTTTCTTCAGAAAATCGCTTGAATAGTATTTGGTTCCGTCCGGAACGGTCCAGTCCTGGCTTGTAAGTGTTCCTGATGAGATATTTACAAGTGTGTAACCGGCCTCTCCTGTCCAGGCTGCAATAGAGTCATTATACCACTCGTATGGGGGAAGGAAGATATTTGCCTTTTCTCTTGCAATGCCGTGTTTTTCAAGTGCCTGATAGTTGTTTTCAAGATCCTTCAGAAATTCATCCTTTGATACAAGGAGCGAATCTCTTTTAGTCCAGTCACAGTAAAGCAGGTGTTTGTCAGAGTGACATCCGATGTAATGTCCTTCTGATTTAAGTCTTTCAATGTACTTATCATAACCGTCAATCCTTGTAAAATCTCCAGTCAGAAAGAAAGATGCCCTAGCATTATGGTCTTTCAGAGTATTCAGAACATGTTCAAGTCCGTCAGCAAATTCATGTGCGGTAAAAGTAAGCCAGATCTTTTTCTGTGTTGTATCCATCCTCACAATTGCTCCGTGAGATTTTTTCATGAATGGATTCTCATTCATTCTTCCTGATGATGAAGACATTGAGCTAAGATAGTATACAAGGCAGGCAGTGCCGTCCATAGTGCTTTCGTTCGATGTGTAGTCTGCAATCTCATCGTGGTATGCAGCCATTTTAGTCTGAAACTCAGCATACATATCCGGCTTTGTGAGAGTAATATACGCAGCATGATTCTTGTAAATTGAAGAATAAATCGGACCGTCAACAAGGCCTCCGGGTGTCTGACCTCCTTTAAGCACATAAACTGAATGTGTTTCAGAAGGATAATCTCCATTTTCGGGCAAGCCGACTATCATGCTTGTTCCCCAAGGATTACAGCCAAACAACCAGTCGCGGTGGGCTGCTTCAAGCTCAAGGAATGAAGGATCACCTGTTATTTCATTATATAGTCTGGCCTGGGTAATGAGGGCTGTGACAAGGTTATTTGAGCACCATATAAAGGGCACTCCGACAAGGAAAGGATTCCTGCTTCCTCTTTCCAGGGTTTTTTCAAGGCCCATCTTCATATAGCCCGCAAATTCATTGTTTCCCTGCTCCATTTCATTCCTGGCAATTCCCGGATGCCCCATATTCACGAAGGGATACCATTGATAATGCCGTGCCGTATCAGCGCCCATCCATGGAGTGACAAGCTCCTGTCTGCCAAATTCGACAGCATGTTTCATGTAAGTTTTATCACCGGTCTGCCTATATAATTCTATTGCAGCGAGTTCCATATCGTCAACCCAGTTGTCCTCTTCATAGAAATATGGTGCCTTGCATGGTGCAGTCTGACAGGCACCCGGATGTTTCAGGCCATAGGCAAATGCCTCTTCTGCCTTCTTCAGAAGTTTTTCTGACAGTCCGGGATCAATTGTCTTGTAGGCTTCAGATGCCCTTGAAAATGCAGATGAAAATTTACCGGCTGTTGAAGCAATTCCTGTGGCTCTGTTTTTATGTTTACCTACTCCCTGTGGCTCACCGGTGCAGACATAAACAGGTCTTTCTTTCCCTTTGCCGTAATTGGCTGTGTCCTTGTTTGGCAGCTTGAATCCTATGTGATCCCTGTCGTCGGCAAGCTGGTTGTACATTAACTCCGGACCGGGATTCATTTTAAGTAACCAGTCAAGTCCCCATCTGCTTTCATTCAGTACATCCGGAACACCGTCAGCCCCGGGGTCGCCATTTGCAAGATATTCATCACCAAAGGCATGCGGATTTTCAGAATATGCAAAAAGCATCTGATAGACAGCATTGGCTGAGGTAGCAACATACTGAAGGTAGTCAGCAGCGTCATGCCATCCTCCGGTAACGTCAACATGTGCCGAGTCGAGATTTGAATCATAAATCTCATAGCCATCTTCAAGATGACATGAATCTTTAAGATACGGATTATAACCACAGCGCTGCTGCCGCATATAGTTCAGAAGGAAATCAGCCGTTCCGTCATAAACATCCCTTCCAATCCTGAAAGGCGTCGATACCGCATCTCCGGCTTTTATCCTGTAGGTACCTTCACTGTTTATATCTGTAAAAGGAAGCCTGTAACAGCTTACAAAATGATCAAGCGATGCTGCAGAGACTACATTATCAAAGGTTTTTACAACATTTCCGGTCGAGGCATCGAGCAGATCAAACGATTCCAGTTTTATGGGTTCCCTGCTCAGGTAAACTGCTACCTTAACATCACCTGGACGGTAACCCAGTTGATTTATCCTGATCCAGTCACTCTGTTCCCTGCTGCATGAAAGAAATACAGTTAACAGAATTGCAGATAATAAGCCTATGGTGTTTTTCATGTGAATTAGTTTATTTTTATAATGGCAATTTAGTAAAATTGATGTTACAATTTATTATGATGTGCATTCCGGCTGGCTGTCAGGAATATCATCTTAGAATATTATCAGGAGAAACGGCTTAATAATGAGGAAAAAAGCTTTGAAAATCATTTATACGCTGTTGTCAGCAACTATGTGTTGTTCACTCAGCACGGTATACAGTCAGGAAACCATACCTGGCAATGTTCACCCTGATGCCAGGTATGCAGATGGCCTTACTCTGAATAGTAAGCTTGAAGGTTTCAGTGGCATCTGGTATGCCAACCAGCCATCGGATGATGAATATGCCTACAAATACAGTGGTGGACTGGCTACATATACAGCCAACCATAATCCCATGGCAGTATATTCACCCGAGACTGATAAAACCTATTTCTGTTATGGTGCTGTAAACAGTCATGGCTCCCTTATTCATGCTGTCTCCTGTTATGATCATAAGACAAAGGCTGTAACCCGTCCGGTAGGTGTTATAGACAAGAAAACAACTGATGCACATGATAATCCGGTATTATGCCTCGATGATAAGGGTTATATATGGCTCTTTTCAACTTCACATGGTACCTCCCGGCCGTCATATATTCACAGAAGCAGGAAACCTTATGATATAAATGAATTTGAGCTGATCAGTCCATTTAAAACTGAGGATGGGAAGAAGGTTCCCCTGGATAATTTTTCTTATCTGCAGGTATATTTTCATAGGGGCAGTGGCTTTCTGGGGCTTTTCACGCACTATGTTGTCAGTGAACTTAAGTACGGTAAAAAATCAGTAAGGGTAATCTCCTGGATGAAAAGTCCTGACGGAATAAACTGGTCAGAATGGAATGAAATTGCAGCTATTGAGGAAGGTCATTATCAGACGAGTTTTTTCCGCAATGGGAAAGTAGGTACCTCATTCAATTATCATCCTAATCTGGAAAAGGAACCCGGACTTAACTACAGAACCAACCTCTACTACCTTGAAACTGATGATTTTGGAGAGAGCTGGCATACAATTGACGGGAAGAAGCTTTTGCTTCCTCTTAAAGATGTTGATAATGAAGCAATTGTGGCAGATTATGCTTCCAGGGGGCTGAATGTCTATATAAACGATGTAGCCTTTGATAATAGGGGATATCCTGCCATCCTGTACATTACAAGTAAAGGTTACCAGGCAGGACCTGTAAGCGGACCACAGGAATGGCATATTGCTCACTGGAGTGGAAAGAGCTGGGATATTGGTTTTGTAACAAGGTCCGATAATAATTATGATATGGGATCTCTCTATATTGAGAGTGAGGCAATCTGGAGGATAATCGGACCAACTGAGCCTGGTCCTCAGCTATATAATACAGGAGGAGAAATGGCAATGTGGCTAAGTGCAGACGGAGGAAAGAGCTGGAAGCTGGAGATTCAACTGACGGCGAAAAGCAGGTTTAATCATTCCTACGCCCGGAAACCTCTTATTCTTAAGGATGATTTCTACGCTATATGGTCTGATGGTCATGGCAGGAAACCCTCTGAATCAGGAATCTGGTTCTGTACAAAAAATGGGGAGGTATTCTGTCTTCCGCAGAAGATGAAAAACGACACAGCGAAAGTTGCCGCCTGCAGGATCATTCCTTCTTTAAAATGATCAGGGTTATCTCGGGAGGCATCCATAGGCGGAATGGCACCGAAAGCACTCCCATCCCCCTGTTTACATAAAGGTGTTGATCATCAATATTATAAAGTCCGCTCCAGTGTGGATAGAAATGTTTTGAAGGGCTCCACTTGAAATTCTGTGTATAAATGCCCATCTGCATGCCATGGGTGTGACCAGATAAGGTCAGGTCAATATCTGTCTTGCCTGCAACTGCAAGCTCCCAGTGATTGGGGTCGTGCGATAATAAAATCTGAAAATCAATGCTGTCAAGGTCCATAAGGGCTTTGTCAAGATCACCATGGATTATATTGGGATACCTTCCCATAGTTGTTACCCCTGCTAATCCGATTTTTGCTCCATTGTAATCAATAATATCATGTTCGTCATTAAGAACTCTGTAGCCTGATGATCTTATCAAGTTATTGATCAAAAGTACATTATCTTCCCTGTCTGCATCAGTGAAGAAGGGGTGGTAGGTGCCAAAATCATGATTTCCTGCCACAGCATAAGTCCCGTATTTTCCCTTCACCTTGCTAAGTATAGTATCGAAGCCTGTGAATTCTCTCCAGCCGAAGGTTACGAAATCACCTGTATTAAGCAGGAGGTCTGGTTTCAGATCATTGATTTTGATTATCTGTTGTTCAAGTGCCTGCCTGTGATGGTTAAAGCCTGCAAGATGAAGGTCTGAAATCTGTACAATCCTTAAGCCATCCAGCTTTTCATTCAGGTCCCTGATTTTCAGTTCAACAGTTTCAGTCCTGAAATTAAGTCTGCCAAAGAGGGTTCCTGCTGCAATTATTATTATGATGCCGGCATTTAATGCTATACCGGTATTTGTGAGCCAGCTGATATGTCCTCCTTCCCTTCTCTTTACATATTTGCCTGTAAAATGAAGTATGCTGAGTATGGCTCTCGGGAATATAACGGCAACAATCATTCCCCTAAGTTGCATCAGGTCCCAGATATGTTCCGGTGAATCAAAGCTGCCAGTGTGATTTCTTACGGAAATATACAATATCCAGAACCAGAGGCTGATAATAACATGCAGAATAATGAATAAATAAAACAGGGGTTTTAGCCTGGTGTAGAAATGCTGCCTTATCGCCGTGGCGGAGAGAATTTCAATTATCAGCAGAATCAGCACAGAAATCATTGTGTAGCTTTTAGCGTTTAAAAATACTCAATAATTATTTATGATTAAATTCGCCTCTTATCAATAGTGATATTAAATGACAGAAGTTAACTTTTTTGATCCCTTGTTCAGTCCTGATGTAAGCCTTACATATTCGGTAATAGCTTCCCGCTTCAATGGCAGCTGGGTTTTTGTCAGGCATCATAAACGTACAACTTTCGAAATAGCCGGTGGTCATATTGAAGAAGGCGAAACCTCTGATGAAGCAGCCGCCCGTGAGCTTGAAGAAGAAACAGGAGCAATAAAATACGACATAAAGTGTGTTGCGACTTATTCAGTAAAGAAAGATGGCGAGACAGGGTGGGGGAGATTGTATTATGCTGATATTCATGAGCTTGGTTCAATTCCGGATATCTCAGAAATACAGGAAATTGTTTTGCTTGATACAATTCCCGAACATCCGACACACCCGGATATCCAGCCGCATCTGTTCAGGCGTATACTTGAGTATCTTAAGGAAGAAGGTAATTAGCTCTGCGGGCGTAATTTGCCTTCGGCGTAATTCGCTTCGCTGTAATTAATTGTAATTAGCCCTGCGGGTGTAATTATCTGCCCTTCCGCCTTTCGCCTTTCGCCTTTCGCCTTCTATATATACTCGAAAGTAACTTTCTTCAGCCACTTCTCCTCGAGAAGTCTTGCAATGCGCTTGACAACAGTTCTTCTTATCTCAAGTTCAACGGGAAGGTTAGGATCCTGATGTGCAATATTGATCCTGGTACCTATTATGAAATGTATCTCATCACTCTCCATCAGCATCTTTACTATTTTATCAGCCGGACCTTTCCCGAGCTTGACACTGTTGTTGAATGATTTAAGTAATTCATTGACTTTCTGAAGTGTAAGTATACCTTCAGTCACAAGATCAATACCTTCAAGGAAGCTTTCAGGGGGCAGTTCAGGATCTTCAAATATAAGCTCATCAACAATTTTCCTGTTCATTTCCCTTGCTATGATATCGGCAGTGGTTCCACCGCTGAGGATTACCTTGCCGGTGAATTCTCTCACCTTCAATGCGAGCTCACTGTCCTTGTCCTTCTCAAAAGGAGGACCGGTGCACAGAAGCAGCTTTCTTGGTTCACGGAAATAGATTGTGGCACAGCTGATATCATCCCTGGCTTTATAATTGTCATTTTTATGAGCCATAGTGACAATTTTGCCTGAAAGCATGTTAGCCGATATTGATGCTTCGCTGTTTACAAGCTTTGCAGCATATTCAGCAATGTTGGCTCTTTCCCAGCCGAATGGATAATCCTCGCTACCCATGCCGCTCTGCGAAACTCCGTCGGAGCATATTATTATCCTGTCTTCCTTTTCAGGTTCCAGCGTGCAGGTTTTAAGTATTTTTCCTGAGTGCTTTCCTTTTTCCAGAATTACCTTTTCCCATTGCGGCTCAACGGCTTTATTTCCCCTGAGCACAATTGTTGAAGGATTATCATATTCGAGAATTGTAGTCCTTCCGCTGCTCTCGATGTCAATTATTGTGAAGGTGGAATAGCTGATCTTCCTTTCGCTGCAGACCGGCAGGGTGTTCATTATTATCTCGGCAATCCTCTCAACCTGTTTGTGCTCGCGGGTAAAGTTCAGGGCCATTGTTGAGGTCAGGGTGGCAAGTATATTTGCCTTTACTCCGTGTCCCATGCCGTCCGACAAAACTGCAATCACGCGGTCTTCTTCCTTGATATACCTGTAAAGGAATACATCCCCGCAGATCCTCTCACCGTCATGATTTTTCTGCTGGCTGTTTATCTCTATGAAAAAATCCCTGTTCACCAATATGTCAGCTCTTTATTGATCCGGCTTTTCTGCTTTTGTAGGATTCAATTATTGAATTGAGCATCTGCTCTGTCTCGGAAGCCCCTTCACCAAGCAGGAAGCCTATTTTCTGGACCATTTCGAGGTTCTTCTCAACAACCTCACTTACCCTGTTTATTACTTCTTCTCCCTGCACCTCCGATGAAAATACATCCCTGATTATGGCTCCGCACATCTTGTTCTTTTTTATAGGGAATATTGAAATGTTGAGCATTCTGTCCTCAAAATGAACATCCTTGCTTACCACCGGCTCATCTTCCTTTATAACAAAGGTGAACATGTTGTAAACATTGTAGGGAATGAGAGTTTTTATATCAGCGCCTGCAAGGCCGGGAATTATGTCGGCAATTGTCCTTGCATCCTCTCCGATTGTGTTAATGAAGCTCTGGTTTGAATGGAGAATCTTCAGGTTATTGTCAACAATTACAACTCCTGTCGGAAGTTTCTCAAGCATATTGTTCATCATATCCGAAGCGCTCTGGGCAATCTCTTTTTCCTTTCTTGCCAGTTCTTCCGACTCCTTGAGGGCCTTTTTTGTTTCTGCAAGCTTCTTGTTGGTCTGCCTGAGAGTTTCTATATATTCCTGCTTATTTCTGAGGTTGAATGTATGGCACATTTCAGGTATTGCAAGTCCTTTTGCAACAGTTGAAGCAAATTCATGACATGACAAGTAGCCACAGGCTCCGCAGTTTACCTCATCATTCGGATCATCCTTGCCGACAATTTTCATTACCTCCATTATTGCCTCCTCGGGTGGCTCGGGAATACGGTGGTCATCATTTATGAAGCTGCGTGTAAAATCAAGTTTAGACCATTTTTCGATATCCTTTTTCCACTGATCCTTATCGATCATGGCCGATCTTTTCTCGGCATATTTCCTTACAAGGGCCCTTCTCTTGAATCTTTCCTTATGCTGCTGCATTGCAGGACCCAGAAGGCAGCCATGACAGAAAAACAGGTTAAAATGGTGCTTTATTGTATCGATATACTTATCGAAATCATTTACAGCCTCAAGAATATCCTCCTTGCCTGATGCCGTTATAATGCTGCTCGATACCATATCGCGCTTGATGCCGGCAGCCTGAATTATTCCAGGAGGCAGCGGATACAAGGCTCCGAGGTTGCCGTGTGGTGGATCAAAGTCAGACAGTTTCACAAGTCTTTCCTGTATGCTGAATTCATCAAACATCCTCCTTAACTCCACGAAAGTCAGTACAGCCTCAATCAGCGACCCGTTCCTGTACTGGAGAACCTCATCCTTGGCATCAATGCAGGGACCCATGTGTACTATTGCTGCGTCGTCGCCATATAATTCCCTGACTACCATTGCAGTAGCCACCATTGGTGATACCAGGGGTGCAAGGTTCGGGATCATCTCAGGGTGAAATTTCTCGATGAGCTTAACAATTGCCGGGCAGTTGGCGGTTATAAGGTATTTGCCTTCAGCCCTGGAGAATAGCTTCGCATAGGCCTGGGCAATAAGATCGACACCGAATGACACTTCATGTACATATGTGAATCCCAGGGAACGGATCATTGCCACAAATTTCCTGTAATCAGTTATGTCTTCAAATTCCGATGAGATGCTGGGATCAACAATTGCTGCCGTGGGCCTTCCGGATTTAAGCAGCGCTTTTACATTGTCAATTGAATCCCTGAATTCAATTGCATGAGGTGAACAGGAAACATAACATAAACCACAACCGATGCATCTTTCCGGGATTATGAAGGGATGGGCCCTCTGTGGTTTTACCTCAATAGCATTTACCGGACATACCCTCACGCATGAATAGGAGTTCCTGCATTTGGAGTCGTTTATATATAGAACAGGCTTATTTTCTGTCATACTTTTTCAGTTTCAGGTTAGAGAAATCTGGAAAGTTCCTTTTCAAGTATCCCTTCAATCCTTGCAATTGTCACACCTTCAATTGTAAGTCCGTTTATTGTGAGGTTTGGACCCTTGCTGCAAAGCCCCATACACCTTGCACCCTTGAATACTACCTTGTCATCGAGATGGTTTTTCCTGAGGTATTCCTTTATGAAATTAACAACTTCTTTATTACCTCTTGAAAAACAGGAACTTCCAAGACAAATCTGCATTTCTATCCTTTGTGCCATTGTCTGTTCATAAAAAAACAACAACTTCAAAGATAGTAATATTTTAAAAGCTCTGTAAATGAGTTTTATGCTAAAAATGATCTCCGTTTCCTGCTTTCCGGGAACAGAAAAGCCAAATTCCTTTTTGAGCAGAATGATTATTTGTATATACTTTGCTATATAAAGCACAGAAATACAGCACTATATGCAATATTTTACAAACTTGATTTTTATCATATTTTATTGTTAATAAAATAACAATGTTTATTTAGTAACAATAATATAAGTTATATTTGTATAGAAATATCAGTTAATCAGAAAAGGATTATGGGGACAGAACTGGACTTGATCCTTAAGAAGTACAAACCCGGCAAAAGGGAAGACCTGATACCAATGCTTCAGGAGGTGCAGGAACATATAGGATTTCTCTCCGAAGAAGCTGTTGTCAAAATCGGAAACTATCTGGGACTCAGTACAACAAAAATTTACGGCCTGGCTACCTTTTATGACCGCTTCCGTTTTTATCCTGCAGGTAAGATTAAAATACTTGTTTGTAATGGTACTTCATGCTTCCTTAATGGTTCACAATCAATAATTAATAAGCTTAAGGAGGAAACCGGGATTCAGCCGGGATTTACTACCCGGGATGGTAATTTCAGCTATGAAATTGTTTCATGCATGGGAGGCTGCCAGAATGGTCCCTTAATAAAAGTCAATGGTGAATATCATACTCATATAAGTGCATCACAGCTGCCAGAACTGCTGAAAAAGCTTAAATATGTACTTGAGAATGACTAATGTGGAATCAATATGATGACTGAGGAGACAAAATCATTCCTTATAACCAGGGTTCTGCTTTCAGAATCTGACGTTCTCCCGGCTTCTGCCGAAAAGGTATTGCAGCAGATACGCAGGGAAAAACCTGATAACCCGGTTATCTACATGTCATCGGGTACAAGCAGCATAATAGCAGGTTCTGAAAAGACTGCAGTTGCCATAAAAGCCTATATAGACGAAAATGGCCTCGCTGCCGACTTTATTAAGGTTGGCTGTACCGGACCTGCAAACTTCGAACCTCTTGTCTGTGTGCATATTCCCGGTAAGAATAAATTGTTTTTCAGGAACATAACCGAGGAGAAAGTATCAACACTGCTTGACGGTGTCTTTCATAATGACATAAGTGAAGAGGATCTGGCGGGGCAGTCGGGAACAAAGGGATTTGAACTCTGGTCAGGCATTCCCTTCATTGAAGACCTTCCCTTCTTTGCCCGGCAGAAAAGAATCATACTTGGAAACTGCGGCTGCTATGATCCTGAAAGCATTGAGGAATATATTGCAAGGGGCGGATACAGGTCGTTTGTGAAAGCTATAAGAAATTACACCTTCGAGGAAGTTTGCGATATTGTTGAGCGTAGCGGACTCAGGGGAAGAAGTGGTGGTGGGTACCTTACAGGTCTGAAATGGAAACATGCCCTTAATACAACTTCAAACGCTAGGTACCTGATATGCAATGCCAAGGAGAGCGATCCGGGCGCCTTCACTGACCGTACAATCCTTGAAAGTGATCCTCACAGGTTGCTTGAAGGCATAGCCATAGCCTCTTATGCAATCGGAGCTTCAAATGCCATAATATTCATGCGCTCCGGATCATTGCATGCTCAGGCAAGGCTTCAGAATGCAATTGACAGTGCGAGGGAATTCGGACTTATAGGGCACAACATATTTTCAAGCGGGTATAACCTCGACGTTATTATCAGAATTGAGCCCGGGGCTTTTGTCTGTGGAGAGGAAACGGCGCTGATAAATACTCTCGAGGGAAAAAGGGGAATGCCAAAGCTTAAACCTCCATACCCGACAAGTTCGGGCCTTTTCGGCAAACCTACTGTCATAAATAATGTTGAAACCCTGATGAACGTCCCGGTAATTATGCAGAATGGCCCGGAGTGGTTCAGGAAAACAGGCACAGAGAACAGCCCGGGTACAAAAGTGTTTGCAATAGCAGGCAAAGGGAGAATGACCGGTGTGGTAGAGGTGGAAATGGGTACTTCTGTAAAGCAGATTATTGATGACATTGCCGACGGGATAAGGGAAGGCAGGGAGTTCAAGGCAGTACATCTCGGAGGCGCCTCGGGATCATTCATTACAAAGGAAAACCTTGATTTAACAATTGACTATGAAGTCCTTAGAGAAAGAGGCATAGGGATGGGGGCAGGCGGCTTTGTTATAATCGATGAAAACACCTGCATGGTCGATCTTGTGAGATATTACATGGAATTCATAAGGAATGAGAGCTGCGGGAAATGCATTCCATGTCGCGAAGGTACCGGCAGAATGCTTGAAATACTTGAAAGCGTGATACGGAAGCCTCTTAATGAGGAAGCCGGTACAACACTCGAGAGGTTCAAGGGTGTGATGCAGCTTGAAACAATTGCAACCGTCATGAAGGATGCTTCACTCTGCGGACTTGGTCAGACTGCACCTAATCCCTTCATCAGCGCCCTGAATAATTTCCGTGATGAATTTGAGGAACATATCTTCGACCGCAAATGCAGGGCAAATATCTGCAGAGGTCTCAGAACCTTTTCAATAGACGTTGATAAGTGCACAGGATGCACAGCGTGTGCTGCAAAATGTCCTGTTAATGCAATCTATGGCACCCGGCTTCAGCCCTTCTTTATTGTTGAGGATAAGTGCATAGGTTGCGGTGTATGCTATGATATCTGCAAGTTCAGTGCAATAAATGTAAAATAGTACCATGCTTTTCACTATACAGGTCAATAACAGGAAAATAAAAGCGGAGAAGGGAGAAACTATCCTCTCCGCCCTTAACAGGAACGGAATCATTATTCCGACTCTCTGCCGGATGAAGGATTTTACTCCCACCGGAGCCTGCAGGATGTGCGTGGTTGAAGTGGAAGGCCGTGACAGGCTTGTTACTGCCTGTTCCCAGCCTGTTGAGGAATGGATGAAGATTCATACTCATTCACCAAGGGTTATCCAGGCCAGGAAAACCATAGTTGAACTGCTGCTCTCAAATCATCCTGATGATTGCCTTTACTGTGAACGAAACCTGAACTGTGAACTGCAGGACCTCTCTGAAGAGCTCAATATCCGGGAAAGAAGAATTAAGGGAAGGAAAATAAAACCACGCCTCGATCAGTCAAGCCCAGCCATTGTAAGGGAACTCTCAAAATGCATTCTCTGCGGAAGGTGTGTAAGGGTGTGTGAGGAGGTGATAACTGCCAACACTCTTGATTTTATCAAAAGAGGAAGGAACACTCACATCGGCACTTCAATGGACAGGGATTTCAACTTTTCAAGCTGCATCCATTGCGGACAGTGCCTTCTGCATTGCCCGACAGGCGCATTACATGAAAAACATAATATTAATGAATTGCAGGAATACCTTAACAAGACGGAACTTATTAAGGCTATTCAGTATTCACCTCTTGTTACTGTCGGACTGGCAGATGAGCTGGGACTCCGTTATAACAAGGACACCGACAGGATATTAAACGCGATACTCAGGAAAATAGGCTTCGACATGGTGTTCACTATGGGCACCGGAACCGATGTTTACATAACAGAGGTTACAAATCAGCTTATATCAAAACTTGAAAACGGTACTGACACACCTCTTTTCCTCTCAGCATGCCCTGCCTGGGTAAAATACTGTGAACAATTTCTTACACCCTGGATACCACGACTTTCAAATGTCAAGTCGGCCCAGCAGATAACAGGCGTTCTGATAAAGACTGTTGTTGCTGAACGCCATAAGGTGAAGCCTGAAAATATTTATTCCGTGTCTGCAACACCTTGTCTTGCAATGAAGTTTGAAGCCAGGCGTGACGGTATGATGCGAAAGGGTATAAGTGACGTCGATGCTGTTCTTACTGTCAGGGAACTGGCCCGGCTTATACGTCTGTACGGTATTGATACCTCGAATGTTGAACCTGAACCTGCTGATGAACCGCTTGCAGGAAGAAGTTCCTCAGCTTTTCTGTCAGAGGTTTCCGGTGGCCTCACTGAAGGAATCCTGAGATTGCTTCACTTTCAGTTGCTTAAGAAAGAAGCTGATAAACAGCAATTTAAAAAGATACGACAAGCCGGTTCCTTCAGGGAAATATCAATGACTATTGATAAATTTACAGTTAATGCAGCTGTAATTGATGGTCTTACAGGTATCGAAAAGTACAAGTCAGCCATTTCTGCAGGGAAGTCTTATGATCTTGTTGAAGTGATGACCTGTCCGGGGGGCTGTGTTCATGGAGCAGGTCTGTCCTCAAGCACTTCAAGGGACGATATAAAAAGCAGGGCAAAGCTTGTTTACCAGGCTGACGATTCAGAACCTGTTAACCTTCCCTGCCGTTCGCCGCACCTGATAAACCTCTATGATAAAATACTAAAAGACGATCCTGAATTATCTGACAAAAAGATTTTTTTCACTCATTTTGAAAAGCGCAACGTATTACTCTGAAACATACATCCAATGCTGGTTTATACAATAAAGGAGCTTTGCAGAACTTGCTATACATGCGTCAGGGAATGCCCGGCAAAGGCTATCAGGATTGTCGGAGGCCAGGCAGAGGTAATTGATGAAAGGTGCATAATCTGCGGTAACTGCACTAAGGTATGCAGCCAGGGTGCAAAGGTCTTCCTGAATACTTCCGACAGGGTTAAAAAGTTTCTTGACGGGAAAGAAGATGTTGCTGCAATTGTAGCTCCAAGTTTTCCGGCTGAGTTCTCCGAGCTGAAAGATCATAAAATGCTCGTAGGCATGATAAAGTCACTTGGTTTCAGATATGTAGCCGAGGTATCTTTTGGCGCTGACCTTGTTGCTGAAAAATTCAGAAAGCTGATAGAGGAGAACAAGAACTATTATATATCATCTGATTGCCCGTCAATAGTGAATTATGTGAAACACTATCATCCCGATCTTACTGACAGGCTTGCTCCGATAGTATCGCCAATGGTGGCAATGTCGAGGGTAATGCATGAGAAGCACGGGAAAGAGCTTAAGGTTGTGTTCATTGGTCCCTGTGTTGCCAAGAAGGCTGAGAGCAATGAGATAGACGAGGCAATAACCTTCACTGAGCTCAGGGAGTTACTTGCTGAACGGAACATTACTGTTGAAAATGCCTCAGCCTGTGAATTTGATGAGCCACTGGGAGGCAGGGGAGCAATATTCCCTGTCACTAGAGGCCTTCTTCAGACAGCCAACATTAATGATGACGCTGTTACAGGCAACATTATTGCCGCAGAAGGACGCATTGATTTTCAGAGCGCCCTGAAGGAAATGGAAGCAGGCCTTATAAAAGACCAGCACATGGAACTTCTTTGCTGTGAGGGATGTATAATGGGACCCGGGCTTTCGAAAAACGGGAAACAGTACAATCGCAGGGCTCTTGTAAGCAGCTATGCCTCAGGGAAAATGAAAAATCTTGATACTGAGAGCTGGAAGATGGCCCTGGATAAATATAGTGAGCTGGACCTGAGCTGCAACCACCGTGCTGAAGAAGCGGGTATTGAGGAACTCCAGGAAGCGGATGTCGAGGATATACTTGCCCGGATAGGGAAAAAGGCAAAAAAGGATCAGCTGAACTGTGGTGCCTGCGGTTATGAGACTTGTGTGGAACATGCAATTGCAATAAAAAGAGGTATTGCCGAGGTGGAAATGTGCCTTCCATATACTATTGAAAAACTGCATAAGTCGGTTAAGGAGCTGGCACTGTCGAATGAGAAACTCTCCTCAATGCGGCAGGCCCTGAAACAATCTGAAAAGCTTGCTCACATGGGGCAGCTCTCAGCGGGGATAGCCCATGAGCTGAATAATCCTCTCGGAGTGGTTATTATGTACTCAAATATACTTCTTGAGGAGGCAAAAGACGGAGATCCTGTCCGGGAGGACCTTAAACTGATTGTCGATCAGGCAGGAAGATGCAAGACTATTGTTGCAGGTCTTCTCAACTTTGCCCGTAAAAACCAGGTGAATCATCAGCTCGTAAATATTAAGGAGCTTGTAAAGAACAGTCTTGAAGGTGTAATTGTTCCCAGGAGTGTAAAGATTTCTGTATCAGACAATACAACAAATCCAGAAGCCCTTCTCGATCATGAACAGATGATGCAGGTTATTACAAACCTTGTTAAGAATGCCATTGATGCAATGCCTGCGGGAGGATCAATAAACATCAGCCTTGAAGATACTCTCAGTGATGTAGTTATTGTTATAAGTGATTCAGGAACAGGTATTAAGGAAGAAGACAGGGCTAAGATATTTGAGCCTTTCTTTACCACAAAGAGCATCGGTCATGGTACGGGGCTTGGATTGGCTACTGCCTACGGAATTGTTAAAATGCATAAGGGGCAGATAACTGCTGAGTCGAATGATAATCCTGCAAACGGTCCCACAGGGACAGCCTTCAGGATTGTGCTTCCCAGGGGAAGAGGGTAGGGAGAGTGAGAGTGAGAGTGAGAGCGAGAGTGAGATGGTGATATAGAGGATATGTATTAATTGTCTGAAAGTGACTGTGAAAAAAGTAACAATAAATCATATTTATCATAAAAAATGTTAATATTCTGGAAATTGTTGAAATTTGTGGAGAGATGAAAAAGAGTGATGTAACAATACTTATTGCCGATGATGATCCGGATTACCTTTTTCAGACTGTATTCAATTTAAAAAAGGAAGGTTACAAGACAATGGCTGTTGAGAGCCAGGCTGAAGCTGAATCGGTCATTGCCAGGTTCAGGCCCGATCTGGCAATATTTGACCTTATGATGGAGAGCGATGACAGTGGTTTTATACTCTGCTATAAGCTGAAGAAGAAATATCCAGATGTTCCTGTCATACTTGCAACCGCCGTTTCGTATGAAACAGGTATGTCATTTAATCTCGATTCTGAACAGGCTCGTACCTGGATACGTGCGGATCTGTATCTTGAAAAGGGAATAAGGCCCGAACAGCTCGACCAGGAAATAATGAAACTGTTAAAACTCTGACATGGCAGTTCTGAAAATTCTTGTAGTTGATGATGAACCCGGTATCAGAAGCGGGGTGGTGAGGATATTGAACAGTTTTCATGTCACTTATCCTTTTATGGATGAGGATTATACCTTCGAAGTTTATGAGGCGGCAACAGGTGAAGACGGGATTTCTTTCATAGAGCGTGAATTGCCGGATATTCTTTTGCTGGACAACAAGTTGCCGGGCATGCAGGGGATTGAGGTGCTCGAATATGTGCGCAAGAGAAATTACGATATAATGGTTGCCATGATAACTTCCTATGCTTCGCTTGATGTTGCTATAAGGGCAACGCGTGACGGAGCAATTGATTTTATCCCGAAACCATTCACTCCCCAGGAACTGAAGTCGAGCATTGAGAATATCACAAAACAGCTTTACCTCAAGCGTATCACACATAAGATGAACCAGGAGGGCAAGAAGATACGCTATCAGTTCCTTTCTGTCCTTTCACATGAGCTCAAAGCGCCTTTGAATGCCCTGGAGGGATATCTGAGGATGATGCAGGAGAAGCAGGCTGGTGACAGAATTGACGATTATGCAACTCCTATTGAAAGATCATTGCAACGCGTTCAGGGAATGAGAAACCTGATAATGGACCTTCTTGATTTTACAAAGATCAGGCTTGAACGAAAAGAGGAGAAGCTTCAGGAAGTTGTTCTCTCGGAAGTTGCCTCAAACTCAATCGTAACAGTTCAGCCTTATGCCATTCAGATGGATGTTACAATGAACATTGATATACGTACAGATGTTTCTGTAATGGCTGATCCTGATGATATGGAGATTGTCTTCAACAACCTTATATCAAATGCGGTTAAGTACAATAAAAGGGGAGGAAGGCTTGACATAACAATTGACAGCTCGGAAAATGATGCAATAATCATTTTCGCTGATACAGGAATAGGCATAACACAGGACGAGACTGAGAGCCTGTTTACTGAATTTGTCAGAATAAAGAATGAGAAGACAAGGAACATTACAGGAAGCGGTCTCGGACTGTCGATTGTAAAAAAAGTGATTAGCTTATATCATGGAACAATAAAAGTGGAAAGCACCCCCGATGTGGGAACAGTTTTTACAGTAATAATTCCAAAAAAACAATTATCAATTAGCTGAATATGAAACTACCAGGAAAAACAGTTGAAAGGCTGAGTGAGTACAGAAGAACACTTCTGGAATGCCTAAATGAAAAACGTAATTTTATTTTTTCACACGACCTTGCAGCCCGGCTGCATATAACTGCAGTTCAGGTCCGGAGGGATCTTATGCTTATAGGATACTCAAGCGTTCTAAGGAAAGGTTATGATGTCCGTGAACTGATTGATACTATCGGAAAGATAATCGATTCGGAACAGAGCATGAATGTGGCTGTAATAGGCATAGGTAACCTGGGAAGAGCAGTTTCCGGTTATTTCAGGGGAAAAAGGTCAAAGCTGAACCTGGTGGCTTCATTCGATAATGATCCTCAGAAAGTAAATAAGGTTATTTCAGGTGTTAAGTGTTATCCCTATGCCGATTTTGAAAAACTGATCCATGAGCTTGATATCAAAATTGCTATTCTAACGGTGCCGCCTGAATTCGCAAGGGAAATTGCTGAAGAAATTGTACGCTTCGGGATTAAGGGAATTCTCAATTTTACAACAATTTCACTTAATGTTCCTTCAGGTGTCTACCTTGAAGAGTATGACATGATTACTTCTATTGAAAAAGTTGCCTACTTCGTAAAGGAGAATAAATTATAGACCGTTCCCCTTGCAATGAAAGTATTCAGGAGCTTTAGTGAGGCCAGGGGAATAAGGAATCCGGTTGTCACAACCGGATCATTTGACGGTGTGCATATCGGTCATAAGACTATCCTGAAAAGGCTCAGGGCGCTTGCAGAAATGCATAATGGTGAATCAGTTCTGATTACCTTTGATCCGCATCCCCGGAAAGTGCTTTATCCCGATACTGCCGGTAAGGACCTGAAACTTATATTATCACAGAAGGAAAAGCTTGAACTTCTGTCGGAAGCAGGTCTCGACAATATAATTATTATAGAATTCACAAAAGATTTTGCCAGAACAACAAGCGAGGAATTTGTCAGGGATTTTCTGACAGGATCACTGGGAGCCAGGGTTATAGTTGTGGGTTTTAACCACCATTTCGGATTTAATAAGGAAGGCGATTACAAACAACTATGGGAATGGCAGAAGAAATATGGTTTTTTGGCTGAGGAGATCCCTGAACAGGATGTTGAAAATGAAACTGTCAGCTCAACCAAAATACGAAAGGCGATCAGCGAGGGCTATATCCAGCGGGCAAATGCCTATCTTGATCACTTCTACATAGTTATAGGCCTACCTGAAAAGTACTCCTGTGAAATATGCAGCGAGTTGCCTCAATTCTTCAATATTGATTTCAGGGATGATTGCAAGCTGTTGCCTTCTCCGGGAATTTATGCCGTTACGGCGGAAAGTGATGTTTATTGCTCAAAAGCAATGGCTGTAATCATTAAGGAGCCTGAAAAACAGCCTGCCCTCCTTGCACATTTTTTTGAGGAACTCATTAATGATTCCGACAGGAATCTCAGACTGTCTTTCCATAAACGTGTTCAGGGTTCTGTAAATCTGCAGGATCCCTCAAATATTGCGAGGATACATTCTGCCGTAAAGGAAATTTCAGAGCTCATTTACTGACAAGGATCATTTTATAAGAGGGGATTATTGCTTACCTTTGGCCCTCTTAATTCTTGTCTATTATGAAATTCTCACCCGAAAAGCTGAATATACCCGATCAGAGGATGAAGCCATTCATTGACCCCTCTGAAATATGGGATCTTATTAACAATACAAAACCTGATAAAGCTGCCGTAAGAGATGTTATTGCAAAATCACTTGACAAACAACGTCTGACTCTCAGGGAAACAGCAATACTTATAAATTCTGTCGGTACCGATCTTGCTGATGAGATAAAGGAAGGTGCAAAAACATTAAAGGAGAAGGTTTACGGAAACAGAATAGTGCTTTTTGCTCCTCTCTATGTGGGCAACAGGTGTATCAACAATTGCAAATACTGTGGTTTCAGGGCATCTAATACCGGAGCTGTAAGGAAAACACTTTCTGATCAGGAAATTATCATGGAGGTTGAGGCTCTTGAGGATAACGGTCAGAAAAGGCTTATACTTGTTTATGGCGAGCATCCTGATTATTCACCCGAATATATAGCTCATACTGTAAAGCTTGTGTACAGTATCAAAAAGGGACCCGGAGAGATAAGACGCGTGAACATTAACGCAGCTCCGCTTGATATTGAAGGTTTCCGTACCGTTGGCGCTGCCGGAATCGGAACTTATCAGATTTTTCAGGAAACCTATCACCCCGAAGCATATACATGGTACCATCTGGGGGGTAAGAAAAGAGATTATGAATACAGGCTTACAGCTCTCGACCGTGCCCAGGAGGCAGGGATTGATGATGTCGGAATTGGAGCCCTGTTCGGTCTCTATGACTGGAGGTTTGAGGTTCTCGGACTTGTAAGGCATACAAACCATCTTGAAGCCTGCTATAATGTTGGCCCGCATACAATCTCCTTCCCGAGAATCAAGGATGCAATGAGCCTGAACCTTGATAATAAGTACGAAACAACAGATGACGATTTTAAAAAGCTGGTAGCAATACTCCGGCTTGCAGTACCATATACAGGACTAATCCTTACCGCTCGTGAAGCCCCTGATGTCCGTCGGGAGGTAATGCAATATGGTGTTTCACAGATAGATGGAGGTACGAAGCTTGAACTTGGCTCTTATTCCGACACAAAAAATGAAAACCAGAACCTTAACAGGGAACAGTTCAAGATTAATGACTCCCGGTCGCTGGCTGATGTTATAGATGAACTTCTGGATAATGACTACATCCCTTCATTCTGTACCTCATGCTACAGGATGGGAAGAACCGGCGAGCACTTTATGGAATTCTCTGTTCCCGGTTTCATTAAGAGATTCTGCACTCCGAATGC
>ENA-UOWG01000940-UOWG01000940.1-activated-sludge-metagenome-genome-assembly--contig:-NODE-940-length-32800-cov-7.851306_pt1 | contig 32800 bp, 27 predicted proteins | sample MGYA00238147_ERZ761563 | MGnify/ENA primary metagenome ERZ761563 (study PRJEB28884, sample SAMN05720216) | anaerobic digester metagenome | isolation source: active sludge of municipal... | reverse complement strand
TCCGAAGGTTCCCCTCCCCGCATCACCCATCATGCACTACAAGGTTCGAGGCAGTACACTCAGTTCAACGAACGCAATGGGAAGTCCTCGGGGCTAGCCGTAGGGGCGAGTCGAGCCTCCATCTTCCGCTGCTTGGCCTTGGGCACGACGCAGGTGCCCGAGGCCCGGCAGACGACGACCGGCTCGGCCAGGAAATCGGCCGCCGAGTCGCTCAGGTCCGTCCGCGGCGCGATGACCTTGCGCGCCTCGAAGCGCATCTTGCGCGAGGAGTTGCCGACGTGGACGATCTCGCCCACCGCCTCGATGAAGTCGCCGGCGAAGACCGGCGCGAGGAACTCCACCGACTCGTAGCCGGCGAAGAGCCCCTCGTCCCCGTCGTGGCGGATGAGGAGCTCGGTGGCGACGTCGCCGAAGAGCTGGAGCATCCTGGCCCCGTCCACGAGGTTCCCGCCGTAGTGGGCGTCGTGGGCGCCCATCCTGATCCGTATCGTTGCCGTTTCCATGGCGAAAGTCCTTTCCATCCCCGAGCCGCGGAGCTCGCGATCGAGGCTGGGGAACTGTAGCCAGCAGGGCGGCGGGGTGTCAACAATTCTGTATCTCTAGCGAGCGCCGAGCACGCGATATCGATATCACCATCCCCGCAGGGTCGATACAGGATACTGCCCGGGGACAGTCCCCGGGCCGCCGATCCTCCCTAGCCTCGCTGGCCGGGCGCTAGTTCTTCAAGGGCCCGTTCATGGAGCGGGTGACGAGAACGACGCTCTCCGGCGCTGCGATGTCGTCCATCGCGCAGGCGAAGGTCTTCTGATCGTTTGCTGCCGAAAAAAGCTCCGCTCCGCGTAGAGCGTGTCGGCCAGCTCCTCGAAGTCCCTGCTCCCGGCCATAGCGACGACGAAGCGGGGCATCGTGCCACAACTCGCCGCCAACTCGGTGCCCCGAGGCGCGGATATTTATGCGCCCTTGGTAATTCTTTATGCGCGCGAGACTTCCTTGACGAGAAAGGCCGCGGGGTGCTATATACAAGGGGCGCGCCCCCGGCGCGCAAAAGGAGAACCGCCATGCCCGTCAACCTCAAAGGCCGCAGCTTCCTGACCCTCAAGGACTTCACGCCCGAGGAGATCCGCTACCTCCTCGACCTCTCGCGCGACCTCAAGGCCAAGAAGCGCGCGGGCATCAAGGGCGAGCTCCTGCGCCGCAAGAACATCGTCCTCATCTTCGACAAGGCCTCGACCCGGACCCGCTGCTCCTTCGAGTGCGCCTGCTGGGACGAGGGCGGCAACGCCACCTTCCTCACCAACTCCCAGATGGGCAAGAAGGAATCCGTCGAGGACACCGCCAAGGTCCTCGGGCGCATGTACGACGGGATCCAGTATCGCGGCTTCTCGCAGAAGCTCGTCGAGGATCTCGCGAGGTTCTCCGGCGTGCCCGTCTGGAACGGCCTCACCGACGAGGACCACCCCACCCAGATCCTCGCCGACCTCCTCACCATCGAGGAGCGCACGGCCAAGCCCCTGTCCAAGTGCAAGCTCGTGTACTGCGGCGACGCCCGCAACAACATGGGCAACGCGCTCATGATCGGCTGCGCGAAGATGGGCATGTCCTTCGTCGCCCTCGCGCCCAAGGAGCTCTGGCCCAACGAGAAGCTCACGGCCGAGATGAAGGCCGTCGCCGCGAAGACCGGCGGCTCCATCGAGTTCTACTCCATCGAGGACGCGGACAAGGCATTGAAGGGCGCCGACGCCCTCTACACCGACGTCTGGGTCTCCATGGGCGAGGAGGCCAAGTTCGAGGAGCGGATCAAGCAGCTCGAGAAGTACCGCGTCACCATGGACTTCATGCGCCGGACGGGCAATCCCGACTGCCTCTTCCTCCACTGCCTCCCCGCCTTCCACGACACCGAGACCGACGTGGGCAAGGATATCCTGAAGAAGCACGGGCTCAAGGAGATGGAGGTCGAGGACGCGGTCTTCCGCCACAAGAACTCCGTGGTCTTCGACGAGGCCGAGAACCGGCTGCACACGATCAAGGCGGTGATGGTCGCCACGATCGGGGATCTGTAAAGGGGGAGCGCCGCCCCGACGAGAGCGGTTGGCCGGCGCCTACGTTCCCCGAACGGCACAGGGCAGGGCCTGCCCGAAAAAAGAAAGCCCGTCCGCTCAGGATTCGCGGACGGGCTTTCTTTTCCCGGGCACCCGCCGCCCTACGGCGGCATGCGAGCAGTGTCGCCGGGTCCATCGCCGTCGCGCCGGCCTCCGCTCTCGAGCCCCTCGGGGCGGAGCTTCGCCTCTGGCTACGCGGCTCCCCCTGCCTCCAGCGTCCTCGGCGTCGCATTGCGCGATGCGCGACGCCTGCGGTCGCTTCCGGCACCCCCACTCTCGCCTAGTACCGCATGTTCACGCTTCGAGGAGCCTCTTCGCGAGCTTGTCCGGCTTGGCCAGGAGCAGGGCGGCCGCCTCGCGGGCGGCGGCTCAGGATCGGCGGCTCCTTCCCTTGACTTCCCGCGCCTGCGGCGTATAGTTAAGCGAGGTTCGCCTTGCCGCGATCGCCTGGGGGCGGTCGGAAGCCATTTCAACAGGAGCGATCATGGAAAACAAAACGATGGAAGAGATCTCGACCCACCTGCAGTTCCTCGGCTACGAGGCCCTTCCCAAGGAGGGCTTCACGATCTTCAAGAACCCGAAGAAGATCAACTTCGTCGTCAAGCCCTACAAGGGCGGCTTCCTGACCCAGGCGATCTTCTCGTGCACGGACAGCGCGAAGTCGGACGTGGCCGGCTACCTGCGGGTCCTCAATACCCTGAACCAGAACGCCTCGGTCGCCCGCTTCTACGCCGACAAGGATTCCGACCTCATCGCCGAGGCCTGGTATCCCGACCTGTACGCGAAGGACAAGTTCGCCGGCTTCATGGAGTGCTGGGACTCGGACTCGAACACCCTCATCCTGCAGAACTTCGAGGACCTCAAGAAATACATGAAATGAGGCCGCCGGCGGGCCCCGCGGCGATGGCCTCGGGGCCCGCTTCCTGCCCTGGCTCCGCGAGCGTCGAGCATCGCGCCGCGCCCAGCTCGCCGCGGGCCCCTTCCGATTGGCCCCGGCTCCCCCCCGGAAACTGCCGATAATGGATACCATGCCCGGCGCCTCTCGAGGATGCCGGCCGGTCCTGGCAGGACAGCCATTCCAAGCGGGGGAGCGATGGGCGCGAAGTACATAATGGAGAGCGTGGACGAGGCCAAGCGCCTCGAGCTCAAGACCGACGCCTCGGTCGTCGAGTCCTTCGCCAGGAGGGCCGGCCTCGGGCCGGGCATGCGCGTCGTCGACATCGCCTGCGGGACCGGGGTCACGACCTCGATCCTGGGCGCCATGACCGGGAAGACGGGCTACGCCTTGGGCGTCGACGCGTCCGAGGAGCGGATCGCCCGCGCGCGGGAGCGCTACGGCGACGAGGGCACGGGCTTCGAGCTCCGGGACTTCCTGGCGCCGATGGAGGGCCTGGGGAGCTTCGACTTCGCCTGGATCCGCTTCGCCCTGGAATACTACAAAGCCGAGGGCTTCGATATCGCGCGCAACGCGGCCGCCCTTCTCAAGGAGGGCGGGATACTCTGCCTGGTGGACCTGGACTACAACTGCCTGAGCCATTACGGCATGCCCCCGAGGCTGGAGGCCGCCCTCGCCTCCGCGGTGAGCCAGGTCGAGGCCAAGGGCAACTTCGACCCCTACGCCGGCCGCAAGCTCTATTCCCACCTCTACCGCCTCGGCTTCGAGGACATCAAGGTCGAGGCCGGGGCCCACCACCTGATCTACGGGGAGCTCAGTCCGGTGGACGAGTACAACTGGGCCAAGAAGATCGAGGTCCTGTCGCGCAACCTCGATATCGGGCTGCCCGGGTACTCCGGCTGCGAGGAGTTCCTCGAGGATTTCATGAAGTTCTTCAGGGACCCGGGGCGCTTCACCTACACGCCCGTCATCGCGGCCTGGGGCCGCAAGGGCCGAGGCTAGGGCCGAGCCCGCCCTCCCGCGCGCCTCAGGCGCTGGCGCGCTCCGGGTCGCCCTCGGCCTTGAGGACGGCGATGAGGGCCTGGACGGCCTTATCGTCCAGGTGATGGCCGCTCTCCCGCTTCAGCATGAAGACGGCCGCGTCGATGGGCAGGGGATCGTGGTAGTGCCGCTTGGCGGTGATGGCCTCGAAGAAATCCGCGACGGCGATGATCCGGGCCCCCAGGGGGATATCCTCGCCCTTCAGGCCCTTGGGGTAGCCCGTGCCGTCCAGCCGCTCGTGGTGGGCGCCGGCAATGATGGGCACCTGCCGGAAATCGCCGGTGAAGTTGATGCGCTTCAGTATCTCCTCGGTCTTGACCACGTGGGTCTTGATCTCCTCGCGCTCCTTGGCCGTGAGCGGGCCCGACTTCTTCAATATGGAATCCTTGATGCCGATCTTCCCGTAATCGTGGAGCTGGGAGGCTACGCGGATCACCTCCCTGAGGTCGTTGGGCACTCCCAGCTCACCGCAGATCGCCATGGCGTACTTGGTGACGCGGTCGGAGTGGCCGGCGGTGAGGTTGTCGCGGGCGTCGATGCTCGCCGCGAGGGTGCTGAGGATGGAGCGGAACTGGCGCTCCCGCTCCTCGGTGAGGATGGCGCTGTTGATGGTGACGCCGATCTCGGGCGCGATGCCCATGAGCACGTTGATGTCGCTCTCGAGGAGGGGGCGCTTGCTCTCGAGGTTGTCCACGGCGAGGACGCCGAGGCACTCGTTCTCGTAGAGGATGGGGCAGCAGATGAAGGACTTCGTCCCCATCATCCTGAGGAACTCCAGGCTGTGGGCCGAGAGCTCGCCCTCGATCGACTCGATGTCGTTGATGAGGAAATGCCTTTTCTCGCGGAAGCAGCGGACGAAGACGCCGGTCGACTCGGGCTTGTCGAGATGGAAGCTGGCTTCCCTCGCGGCCTCGATGAGCTCGTCGCTGTACCCGTAGGCGGTCCGGGACACCAGGCTGCGCCGCTCCTCGTCGGCCAATAGGATGATCCCGCGGTCGTATTCGAGCCGCTCGCGCAGTATGTCCATGATCCGGGACAGCATCGTGTCGATCTGGTCCGAGGCCGAGATGACGTGGCCGATCTCGTTGACCATGAGGGCGCGGTTGTAGTTGCGGGTCGAGTCCTCGAAGTACTTCTCCGTCATCGTGCGCAGGCTGTCGATGGCCGAGTTGAGCTCGCGCTTCTCGAAGTGATCGCTGAGGAAGGACAGGGCGAAAAGGAGGACCGCCGAGACGCCCGCGAGGTTGAACAGGGCGGCAGCCCCCGCCGCCAGGCCCGTGGCCGGGAGGCCGAGGACGATGACGCCGGCCAGCACGTTGCGCGCGGCCTTCCAGGCGGCGGCGCTCGAGCGCCTCCAGGAGATGCGGTACCTGCAGACCTTCCCGCCGTGGAACATGCACTCGGGATGCTCGATCTTGGGCATCCGGTAGTTGAAGCCGGAGACGATGGCCTCGAAGTAGCCCATCCTGTTCTCGCACTGGTAGGGCTTCTCCGAGACGCCGGGGGCGGCGCGCACGGTGAGCTCGATCTCGGTCGGCCCGAGCCTCGTGGACTCGTACACCGAGGAGCGCGTCAAATTCGACGCGAGCTTGCCGATGGTCTCGAAGACCCTGGCCGGCCCAGCGAGGCCGAGGACGTAGCGGGAGATCTCGCCGAAGCTCTCGGGCGAGGCGTTGAATCGGCCGGCCTCGCGCGCGAGGCCGGTCTTCCCGGTGAGGAGCTCGAGGCGCTCGTAGAAGCGGTCGACCTGGGCCTGCGTGAACCAATGGCCCTCGTCCTCGACCTCGTAGGGCTTCATGCCGGCGTAGTCGAGCAAGGCGGGGATGTCTATGCCGCCGTAGCTTTGCCTGATGAGGCTCAGGTAAGTGACGATTATCTTGCTGTTATAGAGCGCGGGCGCTTCTTCAGGCTTCTGCATGCATTTCTCCGCCACAGGTCGGTCTTCCGAAGGTCCTCGCGATCGAGGCGAAGTACGCGTCGCCTCGCTCGGTGTCCAGGACCCAGAGCAGGTACTCTTTTTCATAGGCCACGCCCCGATCGTCCAGGTAGGACACCGGGTACGCGAGGAGGGGCGCGTTCTCGGCGGAGTGGCGGCGCAAGACGGTCTTGATGCCCAGGAACAGCGCGCTCGGATCGAGGGCCGGATCCAGGACTACGGCGTGCACGCAGTTCGTGAGGTTGGAGAGGTTGAGCCCGACGTCCGAGAGGGAGAGGATCAGGAGGGCCGTCAGCCTCTCCCCCTGCCTCATGCAGTAGGCCGCGCGCTCCCGCCTGAAGCCCTGGCGCGCGTACTCGGCGGAGAGCTCGCGGTCGGCCTCCTCCTCGTCGCCCTCCGCGAGCCCGAGGGCCTCGAACATGAGGCCGCCGGAGGCGCCTTTATAGAAGCGCCTGGCCTCGGCGAGGTCCTCGCGCCGGGCCGGGAAGAGGAGGAAGGAGGGGGATTCGTCCTTCGGTTCGGGGATCTGGCTAAGGTAGGCGAAGGCGTCGAGCGAAGCCTTGCTCTGATCCCCGATATCATGCACGGCGCCGCCGAAGACGCGGCTCGGAAAGCGGTTCTCCCTGCGGTAGTAGCCCATGAGGTAGTCGATATGGGCCGAAGGGTGGTGGTAGAAGTCGTTGGCGAAGCGCTGGACCTCCTCCATGACGTGCACGCCCGCCAGGCCGTAGCCGCTTTGCGAGGCGGCGTGGTGGTGGATGATCCAGGAGCTCGGGTAGAAGCGGAGCATGGACATATGGCCGAAGAGCTGGCCCTTGTCCTGGAAGAGGAAATGCCGGGCGATGGAGGGGCTCTCGAGGTAGAGCTTCTCGTAGGTCCGCTTGAACTCCTCCTTGCGCGACTCGATCGACTTGTATTTCGAGGGGTAGATGAAGCTCGACTCGAAGAAGAGCCGCCAGAGCTCCTCCATGTCGACCTTCCCGCAGACCTTGAGCCTTCCGTCGAGGGACTGGTGGATGAAGGCCGAGAGGCGGACCTGGTCGGCCGCCGCCATGTCCAGGAACACGAGGCCGCAGCGGGCCGTGCAATGCCCCTCCTCGCGATTCGCGACGTTCCGATAGAGGACCTGGGCCCGGCACTCGAAGACGACGCAATTGGCGATCTCGATGGAGACCCGCGGGACGATCATGCCGGGCAGGAGGACGGAGCGCTCGAAGAACTCCTCGACGCAGATCCCGGCGCCCGAGATATCCTCGGCCTGGAGGCAGACCTGCTTGCCGGTGAAGGGATGCTCGAAGCGAGCGACGGGCGCCGGCCTGAGTACCTGCCGCTGGCCGCGGAATTCCCTGGACCTGTAGCGCTTGATGGAGCTCGAGCCGGGCGCCAGCACGAGCTCCCGCCCCGCCTCGCCCCTGCCCATCCGGGTTACGACGCAGTCCCCCGAGTACAGCAGCGCCCCGCCCTTCGAGAACATGGCGGTGACGGGGCGCTCGGCGTTGATCCAGCGCAGCGAGCCTGACGGCGGGCGGGAGAGGGCGAGGCGGAAGGACTCCGCGTTGAAATCCAGGAGCTCGCCCTCGAAGGCCATCCCGTCCTGGAGGATCCCGGCCGCGACGCCTTCGCAGGGATGGCGGTCCATGGCGCGGAGCCCCTTCTCGTAGCCGGACTCCGGGATGAGGAGCTCGATCCCCTCCGAGTCGAGGCGGGAGAGCTCCGCCTTGACGACGACGTGGCTGCTCCCGTCGCTCAGGAGGATGCTCTCGAACTCGTACTCGGCGATGCGCCGCGGCGGGGGGGAGGCCCAGCGGCAGGCGAGGGACTCGTCGACGCAGGGAAGGGGAAAGGCCCGGCAGGAAATGCGGTCGCCCGACTCTCGATGCCGGAAGAATACGTGGATCGCCCCTTCGCGGAAGTTGATGAGGTTGAGGAGGTTGAGGAGGTCCCGGCGCCTGACCCGCTTGCCCGCCTCCGCCTGGGCGGAGGGCCGGCGAGGCCCCTCCGGGTCAAGGGCGGGGGCGGGGACGAGCTTCAAGTCGTCGTCATGCATCGAAGGCGCTCCCGGGGGCCGTCGCGCGCGGCCCCTGCGAGGACGAGCTCGCCGAGCCCGCGCGGCCTTGCCTCGGGCACCTGGCGCATATCCGGCTCGTCCGCTTACTAGATTCTCGTCCGACCGTCCTGGAATCCCTCCTAGATTGCTCTTACGAGAACGGAGCTGTCAAGATAAATAACGCCGTCGCCGCCGCGATAGACGACATGCCCGCGCGGCCCCCGGCCAAGGGCTCTATTCTCTCCATATCCTGGAGGCGGGCCCTGGGGCCGGCGGCTTCGGGCATCGCGCGGGCCGGATTGACAGCCGCCGGCCGCGCCGCGCACAATGCCTCCTCTTGAGCCGAGCCGCCCGCCCCGCCGCCATCTTCGTCGGCCTTTCCTCGTTCCAGGCCCTCGCTATGTTCCGGCGGGGCATCTTCTACACCTTCCTCGGGGTCTACCTCCGCTCCTACCTCGGCATGAGCGTCACGGAGACCACCCTCTTCGAGACCCTGCCGATGATCCTCAACATCCTCTTCCAGACCTTCGTCTGGGGGAGGATCACCGACCGGCTCCAGCTCAGGCGCAGCCTCATCGTCGCGGGCGAGCTCCTGGCGAGCGTCGGCCACCTGGCCCTGTGGTACCTCCACGCGCGGAGCCCCGATCCCCGGGCCGCGGGCTGGGCCATCATCTGGGGCCTGACGGTCATCGAGATCTTCTGGTCCATGTCCAACATCGGCTGGAGCGCCTTCATCTCGGACGCCTACGGTCCCGCGGAGCGCAACGCGATCCAGGGCAAGCTCGCGAGCGTGGGCGGGGCGGGCAGGATGCTCGGGATCGTGATCGGGGGCCTTCTGTACGACGGCATGGGCAAGGCCTATCCCGGCTGGGGCTTCCAGGCCGGGGGCATCTTCTTCGCCTCGGCCGCCGCGATGTGCGTCTCCGTCATCCCCCTCCTCTTCATCCCCGAGGGAGGGGTCGGCTTCCGGCCCGAGGAGGCTCCCGGCGCGGGCGCGGAGGCGGATGCCCGGGCCGGCGGGAGGGCCTCGGGCCCCGGCGAGCTCCGCGTCTTCGCGGTCTTCCTCGTCGCGATGCTCCTCATCAACTCGGGCACCAACTCCCTGGCCACCTTCAAGGCCCAGTACCTCGACCTCCCCGAGGGCTTCGCCGCCTCGGCGAGGACCATCAGCCTCGTGATGGACGTCGAGTCGGGCTCCCTCATCCTCGTCGGCTTCTTCCTGGGCGCCTTGGGCGGCGCGATGGGCATCCCCGCCCTCCTCGTCGCCGGCACCCTCGCGGGGGCGGCCTCCCTCCTCCTCTACGCCCTCGCGCCGAGCATAGGGCTCATCTACCTCGCCTCGGCCTTCAAGGGCCTGTCGGACGGCTGCGTCTCCTCGTCGTCCTACGCCTACGCCTCGACCCTCATCCCGCCGGGGAAGCGCGGACGCTACTTCGCGGCCTACAACGCGACCTTCATGCTGAGCTGGGGCACCTCCGCCACCCTGGTCACCGGGCCCCTCATCGACGGCCTCGTCCGGGCTGGCCGGCCGGCGGCCTTCGCCTACCGCGCGGGTATCCTCTCCTCGGTGGCCATCATGCTCCTCGGCCTCGGCCTCCTCGGCCTCCTCTTGCGGACCAGGCCGGCGCGCCGAGGGGCCGCGGCCGGGCCATCGGCCTAGGGGCTAGGGCCCGAGGAGGCGCTTGAGCGCGGCCGGGTCGAGGCGGAAGGGGCTACCCTCGCCCTGGCAGAAGTGGTGCTCGCGCAGGAGGTGGAGGGAGAGCTCGGAGAAGACGAGCCGCTCCCCGCCCTCCAGGGCCTCCACGCTGACCGAATTCTTATGGTAGAAGCCGTCGCGCCAGGGGCAGGGCAGGCGCCCCCGCGACTCCTCGCTGCGCACGAGCCACCGTCCCTCCACGGTAACGGGCTCGCCGAGGCCCGCCTCGCCCTTCCTCGCCAGCTCGGCCAGGCGGTCGGCGGCGGCCCCCAGGTCCAGGCCGAGGGCGGCGGCGGCCTCCTCGTCGGCGGCGACGATGTCAGCCAACGCGCGCTCGTCCGATCCGAGGAACCCGCGCGCGGTGATCGCTCCCGGCGCCATGCCGGCGGCGGCGGCCCGGTCCCTTTCGCTCATCTTCATGGCTGCCTCCAGCTCTCCCCTCAGGCGAACTTGTCGAAGAAGATGTCCTCCGCGGCCATGCCGGCGGCGGTCATGACCTTGACGCAGGCGTCGATCATGCCGGGGCTCCCGCAGAGGTAGCCCTCCCGCGCCCCGGGCGGCAGCCGCTCCTTGAGGTAGCGCGCGAGGACCTCGGTGACGATGCCGGTCTCGCCGGCCCAGCCGTCCTCGGGCTTGGGCTCGGAGAGGGCGGGCACGAAGTGGAAGCGGGGCAGGCGGCGCTCGAGCTCGGCCAGCTCCTCGAGGTAGAATGCGTCGCGGCCGGAGCGGGCCCCGAAGAAGTACCAGATCTCCTTGTCCGGATGGGCCCCGGTCTCGGCGATGTGGTAGAGGATGCTCTTGAAGGGCGCCATGCCCGAGCCGCCGGCGACGCAGACCATGGTCGCGGGGCCCGGGCGCACCTTGAAGTCGCCGAAGGGCCCGACGGCCTCGACCGCGTCGCCCTCCTTGAGGTGCTTGTGCACCCAGGTCGTGGCTATGCCCCCCGGCACGAGGCGCACGAGGAGCTCGATGTGGCCGGAGTCCGAGGGCCGCGAGGACATCGAGTAGGCGCGCTGGGTCGACTCCTTGTAGTCGCCGTAGGGAGGCACCACGAGCTGGGCGTACTGCCCCGGCTCGAAGGAGATGCCCCCCGCCGGCTCCTCGATCCGGAGGTAGAGCTCCTTGATATCGTAGGTCAGGTCGCGGATCCGCTCGACGGTGGTCCTGAACTTCTTTATGTTGAAGAGGTACTCGGGCAGCTCGATCGCGATGTCCTTCTTGACCTTGACCTGGCAGCCGAGGCGCAGGTTGCGCGAAACCTCCTCCGGCGTCAGGTAGGGCGTCTCGGTGGGCAGGTGGGGCCCGACGTCGGAGAGGACGCGGACCTTGCAGGCGCCGCAGGAGCCGCGGCCGCCGCAGGCCGAGGGCAGGAAGACGCCCTCGCCGGCGAGGGCGCCCAGGAGGGGCGAGCCGCCCTTGACGGTATAGCGGCGCTTGCCGCCGTTCACGTCGATCGTCACCTCCCCGTAGTCGTTGAGGAGGCGGTCGGCGACCGCGATGACCAGGGCGAGGGCCGCGGCTATGCCCGCGGTGAGGGCGGGGCCGATAAGGAGAGGATGCATCCGGGCCTCCTACTGGACGTTGACCATGCCGGAGAAGCCGATGAAGGCCATGGCCATGAAGCCGATGGTGACGAGGGTGATGCCCGCGCCCTTGAGCCCCGCCGGCACCGGGGCCGCGTCCACCTTCTTGCGGATCGAGGACAGGAGGGCGATCGCGAGCCACCAGCCGGCCCCGCTGCCCAGGCCGAATGCCGCGGCCTGGAGGAAGCCGTAGTTCCGGATCTGCATGAAGAGGATCGCGCCCAGGATGGCGCAGTTCACGGTGATGAGGGGGAGGAAGATCCCCAGCGAGAGGTAGAGGGCCGGCGACACCCGGTCGATGACCATCTCGAGGACCTGGACGATGGCCGCGATCACGATGATGAAGATGATGAAGGAGAGGTAGCCGATCCCGGCCGGCTCGATGACGAGCTTGAGCACGGCCCAGGAGGCGATCATGGTGATGGCCATGACCACCGTGACGGCCAGCCCCAGGCCCGAGGAGGACTTCTGGTCCTTCGAGATGGAGATGAAGGAGCACATGCCCAGGAAGTTGGACAGGAGGATGTTGTTCGTGAAGATCGAGGCGACGAGGAGGGTGAGGGGGTGGATCTCGGGGCTCATCTCTTGCCTCCCTTCATGCGCTCCTGCAGCGTCTTGAGGCCCCACATGGCCATGGCCAGGAGGAAGAAGGCGCTCGGCGCCATGATCATGATGGTCCAGCTCGTCCAGCGGGGCCCGAGGAGGGGGACGCCCGCGAAGCTGCCGAAGCCGAAGAGCTCCCGCACGACGGCGATGGCCACGAGGACGGCCATGTAGCCCAGGCCGCTCGTCAGGCCGTCCCAGAAGGAGAGGGCCGGCGGGTTCGAGCGGGCGAAGGCCTCGGCCCGGCCCATGATGATGCAGTTCGTGATGATGAGGCCCACGTAGGGCCCGAGGGAGCGGGAGACCTCGGGGAGGTAGGCCCGCAGGACGATGTCGATGATGATGACGTAGAAGGAGATCACGAGGACCTGCACGATCATCCTGACCTTGGCGGGTATGGCCTTGTTCATCGCCGAGAGGGTGGCGCTCGAGAAGGCCGTGGCCAGGCTCACCCCCGTCGTCATGATGAGGGTGTTCGAGAGGTTGTTCGTCACCGCCAGGGTCGAGCAGATGCCCAGGACCTGGACGAAGACCGGGTTGTTCCACCACAGGTTGTCGACGAGTATCGAGGCGGCCGCGCCGCGCTTCTTCGCAGGGCTCATCTGAGCTTCCCTCCGTCCCGCAGGGCCTCGAACGAGGCGAGGCCCGCGTTCACGATGCGCTCGACGGCCGCGCTCGTGAGCGTGGCGCCCGTCACCGCGTCGAGCTCGCCGTTCCCGGGATCGGGATCCCCCGACCCGCTCCCCTGCCTAACCCGGATCCTCCCGCCCGAGAGGGCCTCGCCGCGGAACTGGGCCGTGAACCAGGCCTCGCCGATGCGGCCGCCGAGGCCCGGGGTCTCGTTCTGCGAGACCAGCTCGAGGCCGACGATCCTCGATACCTGCGCGTCCACGGCGAGGACGGCGGAGATCCCGCCCCAGAGCCCCGGGCCCGAGACGGAGGCCGCGTAGGCGGCCGTCTCGCCCGCGCCCAGGCGGTAGAGGGGCGAGGCCCGGCCGGGGGTCCCGGCCTCGGGGCGGATCTCCGCGACGAGCCGGAGGTAGGCCTCGTCCGCCGACTCTCCCGGGCCGGGCTCGGCGCCGAGGGCCGCGAGGATGGCCCTGCGCTCGGCCAGGCGCTGGTTCGCGGCGACTCGATCCTTGGTCAGCTCGTTGGCGAGGGCGAGGAAGAAGACGAAGGCCGCGCAGACGACGAAGGTGAAGCCGACGGTGTAGGCGATCGAGTCTTTCTTCATGGCTTGGCCTCCGGGGCGGGGGCGGCGGCCGGCGCGCGCGAGTCCCGGGCGGCGCGCCGCCTCTCGGCTGCGGCCGCGGCGTCGTCGAGGAGGCTGGCCGCGGAGTTGCCCAGGAGGACGGCGAAGCTCGTCCCCTCGGGGAAGAGGGAGAAGGTCCTGATGAGGATGACGCAGCAGCCGATCAGGGCGCCGTAGAGCCACTGGGCCGCCGGCTTCTTGGGGGCGCTCACGGGATCGGTCGCCATGAACACGGCGACGAAGAGGAAGGAGCCGGCGAGGAGGGACTCGAGGGGCAGGGCCTTCGCGACCCCGAGGGCGAGGAGGAGGGCGGCGAAGGAGGCGCCGGAAACGAGGGTGGAGAGCATGAGCCGGTACGAGGCGGTCTTGGTCGCGAGGAGGTAGATCCCGGCCAAGGCGATGAGGAGGGCTGAGCTCTCGCCGAGGGCGCCCGCCCTGAGGCCAAGGATGAGGTCGCCCAGGCCCCGGCCCTCGCCGCCGCGCATGAGGACGAGGGGGGTGGCGCCGCCCACCGCGTCGACGGCGGTCCCGAAGGCGCCGGGGGAGAGGAAGCCGGATTGCATCGCCGCGACGAAGGAGATGTAGACGAAGAGCCGCCCGGCGATCGCGGGATTGAAGACGTTCCGGCCGAAGCCCCCGTAGACCTCCTTGGCCATGAAGACCGCGAAGGCCGCGCCGACCGCGACGATCCACAGGGGCACGGTCGGGGGCATCGAGAGGGCGAGGAGGGCGCCGGTGACGAGGACCGCCTCGCTCGGCTTCTTCCCCCGCTTCCGCTCGAAGAGGAGCTCGACCCCCGCCCCGACGAGGAGGGAGACGGCGAGGATCGCGATGGATCGCGGACCGTAGAGGTAGATCGAGAAGAGGAAGAGGGGAGCCAGCGACGCGAGCACGCGGCGCATGACCGGCTGCTTCTGGAACATGTCGGCCTCCTCGGAGGGATAGTATAAACGGAACTCGCCGGGAATGCAAAAGGAAGAGAAGCGGATCCGGGGCTAGACCGTGAAGCGGCCGATCGAGCCCTCCATGCGGTGGATGGTCGAGCGGGTGTCCCCGGCCATCCGCTCCACGGTCCCGATGTTGGCCTCGATGCCGGCCGCGCCCTCGGCCATCGCCTCCACCCTGGACTTGACCTCGAAGGCCGAGCTCCTGAGCCGCTCCATCTCCTCGAGGATGGCCCGGTTGCCCGCGCTCATCTCGGAGGAGCCCGACTTGACCTGCGAGGTGATGTCGTTCATCTCGCGCAGGGCCTCGAGAATCTGCCGCGAGCCCTCGGCCTGCTCATCCATAGCGCTGGAGACCTGCCGGACGATGGTGTCCGTGCTCGCAATCTTCCGGGCCACCGCGGTGAAGGCCGCCTCCGTGGCCTTGGAGTCCTGGACGATGGCGCCGATCGCCCCCATGATGAGCTCGAGCTCCCGGCCGATGGTCTTCGACTGCTCGGCCGCGGTCTCCGAGAGCTTGCGTATCTCGTCGGCCACGACCGCGAAGCCCTTGCCCGCCTCGCCGGCGTGGGCGGCCTCGATGGCGGCGTTCATCGCCAGGAGGTTCGTGCTCGAGGCGATCGAGGCGATGGCCTCGTTGGCCTCGAGGAGGGACTGGGATTGGGCCGCTATCTGGGCGACCCGCTCCGCCGCCCGCTCGAGGGTGGTCTTGCCCTCGTCGGAGGAGGTCGCCAGGCCCGCGAACTCCTGGGTCATGGCCGCGACGGAGGAGCTGACCGAGCCGATGTTGCCCACCATCTCCTCGATCGCCGCCGAGGCCTCGGTGATGCTGGCCGCCTGGCTCGAGATGAGCGAGTCCAGGCTCTCGATGTTCCTCGCGATCTGCCCGACGGCGCTGGCCGTCTCCTCCACGCCGGCTGCCTGGTCCACGCCCGCGTCGCGCACCGCGCCGATGTCGGCGCCCATGCGGTCCATGGCCTCGGCCGCGCCCGCGACGCTCTCGCCCAGGGAATCCCCGATCAAGGAAAGGTCGGCCTGGGCTTGCTTGAGGCTCGACACGATCTCGCGGAGCTTGGCGAGGAAGGTGTTGAAGTCGCGGACGAGGTCGCCGATCTCGTCGTTGCCGTCGTGGACGACGCTCTGCGCGAGATCGGCCTCGCCCTCGGCGAGGGCCCGGAAGCGGGCGCCGGTGCGCCTGATCGGCGAGGCTATGGCCCTCGCGAGCCGGATCGCCGCCCCGATCGACAGGAGGATGCCGGCGAGGAGGGCGAGGAAGAGGATCCTGCGGACCTCGGCCACCGAGGCGAAGGCCTCCTCGCTCATCTGGCTGATCCCGAGCCGCCATCCGGGGCTGCCCGGCACCGGCTCGTAGAAGCTGACGAAGCTCCGCCCGTCGGGCTGGGTCCAGGTCCCGGAGCCCCGCTCGGACTCCAGCATTCGCCGGCCGAGCTCCGCTAGGCCCCGGTACCCCGCGGCGTCCGACTCGAGCAGGTGGAGGGACATCACCGCGGTCTGGTCGGGGTGAGCGATGACGAGGCCCTCGCCGTCGGCCAGCCAGCCGTAGCCCGACTTCCCGATCTCGATGGAGGCGACGATCGCGGACAAGCTCTCGAGCTTGACCTGGAAGCCGAGGAGGCCGAGGCGGGAGCCGGAGGGGGAGTCGACCGCCTGGGCGAAGACTACGATGGGCAGGCCGAGGGTCTTCGAGAGCGCGGGAGCCCCGATGGCGAAGCTGGCCTTCTTCGTCATGATCGCGGCGAAGTAGTCGCGGTCGGAGACGGTCGCCGCCGCCCCCGCCGAGGTGAGGATCGCCCCATCCGGCCAGGCGAAGAAGAAGCCCACGGCCTCGGGCGGCAGGAGGGAGGAGCGGGAGCCCAGGAAGGCGGCGACCGCCCGGCGATCCTCGGCGGCGAGCTCCGCGGAGGAGGCGAAGGCGGCGAGCTGGTAGCGTATCTTCTCGATGAGCTGGCCCATCTGGGCCGCTCGTCCCGAGACGATCTGCCCGTCGCTCGCGTAGACGAGCCGCTCGATGGCCCGGCGCTGGAAGAAGCCGAGGACGAGCATGGTCGAGACCTGGATGGCGATCACCATGGCGCCCACGGCGGCGATGATCCTGAACGCGAGGGGTACGCGCCCTTTCATCCCCTAACCATAGGAGGCGGGCGAGGGAAAAGCAAATTCCCTTCGGCCGCGCCGGCGGGCTTACACCGTGAAGCGGCCGATAGCCTCCTCCATGCGCTCGATCGTGTCCTTCGTGCCGTGGGTGGTTTCCGAGACCGCCCGGAGGTTGCCGTCGATCCGGAGGGCCTCGGCGGCCATCTCCTCGACGCGCTCCCGCACCGAGGCGGCGCTGTCCCGGAGCCGGGCCATCTCCTCGAGGACGGCCGCGTTGCCCTGGCTCATCTCGGAGGATCCCTGCCTGACCTGGGAGCTGATGTCGTTCATCTCGCGCAGGGCCTCGAGGATCTGCTTCGAGCCCTCCTCCTGCTCGGCCATGGCGCGGGTGAGCTCCCGGACCAGGGAGTCGGTGCTCGCGATCCGGTCCGCGACCTGGGCGAAGGAGGACTCGGAGTCGCGCGACGAGGCGACGATCTCGTCGATGGCCCGCTGCACGAAGACGAGCTCGGCCCCGATGGTCTTCGACTGCTCGGAGGAGGTCTCGGCAAGCCTCCGGATCTCGTCGGCCACGACGGAGAAGCCCTTGCCGGCCTCGCCGGCGTGGGCCGCCTCGATGGCGGCGTTCATGGCCAGGAGGTTCGTGTTGGAGGCGATGCTCGCGATGACCTCGTTGGCCTCGAGGAGGCTCCTCGACCGGTCGGCGACCTGGCCGGCCCGCTCGCTCGCCTCGGCCAGCTTGGCCTTCCCGGCCTCGGCGTCGGCGGCCAGGAGCCCGAAGGCCCCCGCCATCTTGCCGACGGCCCCCGTGACCGAGCCGATGTTGCCGATCATCTGCTCGATCGAGGCCGAGGCCTCGGCGACGCTCGCGGCCTGGCTCGCGATCAGGCCGTCGAGCGAGGAGATGTTCCGCGCGATCTGGCTCACGGCGCTCGAGGACTCCTCCACGCCCGAGGCCTGCTCGAGGCCGCTCTCCTTGACCGCCTCGATGCCGCGATCGAGGCGCTCGACCGCATCGGCGGCGCCGCCCACGCTCGAGCCGAGCTCCGCGCCGATCCTCGAGAGCTCGACCTGGGCGGCCTTCAGGCTCACGACGATCTCGCGCAGCTTCCCGATGAAGGAGTTGAAGCTCTCCACGAGCAGGCCGATCTCGTCGCGCCGCTGTATGCCGATCCGCCTCGTGAGGTCGGCCTCGCCGGCCGCGAGCTCGCGGAAGGCCGCGCCGGCCGCGGCGAGCGGCCGCGAGACCGAGCCCGCGATCAGGAAGGAGATGGCCACGGTGACGGCCAGGCCGATCGCGAGCACGATGGCCAGGAGGAGGGAGATCGACCGGGCCACGGCCCGGGACTCGCCGAGCTCCTGGTCGACGGCCAGGACCCAGGGCGAATCGGCCACGGCGCAGAAGTAGCTGACGTAGCGCAGGCCCTCGGGGCTCGTCCACTCGCCCGTCCCCCCCTCCTCGGCCCTCATCCGCTCCCCGAGGGCGGAGAGCCCCTCGTAGCCCGCGTCGTCGGCCTTGGCCACGTCGAGCTGCATCACGAGGCTCGGCTGGGGATGGGCGATCACGAGGCCGCCCTTGGTCAGTATCCAGCCGTAGCCCGTCTCGCCGACCCGCACGGCCTCGATCCTCGTCGAGAGCTCCCCGAGCTTGAGCTGCAGGCCCATGACGAGGGCGACCTTACCGTCCGGCGACTTGACCGAGCGGGCCACGACGATGGCCGGCACCTTGAGCGTCGGCGACTCCTCGGGGTCGGAGACGTAGGTCTCGGCCTCCCCCGCGACGAGGGCCTTGAAGTAGGCCCGGTCCGAGACGTCGAAGGAGGGATTGCTCGCCGAGAAGGCGCTCCCGTCCGGCCAGGCGACGAAGGCGTCGGAAGCCTCGGAGGAGAAGGCGATCCGGAGCGAGCGGATGGCCTCCTTCACGACCTCGCGGTCGTGGGAGGAGAACTCCGGCCGGGAAGAGGCGACGCTCAGCTGCCAGCGCAGCTTGTCGAGCTTCTCCCCGAAACGGTCGGCGAGGAAGGCGGCCGAGCGGGATCCGTCCTCGCGGACGATATCGCCGACCTCCCGGCCGAGCCGCGCCCCGAGGAGGAAGAAGATCGAGCCGAGGAGGGCCGCGGTATAGACAATGAGGGTCAGGCTGATCCGGGTCGCCAAGCTGCTGCCGAGCCGTTTCATATTGGCAACGATACCACAACTACCGCGAAGCCGCAACGAAAGATTTAGTTGCGGTTAGCATTGTATATTTACACTATCTCACAACAGTATCGCTTACTACGGCAAAAACCGGCCCTGGCGGGCCGGTAGGTAGAATCAGAAGGGGCCGTAGCACAGAAAGCAGCGGACCTGCCCAGCTCAAGGGCGCGGGGCCGCCAACAGGCTTCGAGGCAGCCGGCACCCGATTGGAAGGGTGGGGCGCGGGGCAGCGCGACGAGAATCGCGATCTAGTGAGCGATTCAAGGTGCGCTGAACCTTCCCAAGGCTCCCCTCCCCGCACTACCAGCTGCGCGCTACAAGGTTCGAGGCGGCTTGCAGCGCTTTCAACCTCGGTAGCACAGAACCGGGCAGCGCGCGGCCGCGACCTCGTCCAGGCGGCCGACGGGAGTGCTGCTGGGCGCCGCGTGGAGGAGCTCGGGGCTCGTCCGCGCCTCCTGGGCAATCGCGCGCATGACGCGGGCGAACTCGTCGAGGCTCTCCTTGTCCTCCGTCTCCGTGGGCTCGACCATGAGGGCCTCGGGGACGATGAGGGGGAAGTAGATCGTGGGCGGATGGATCCCGTAGTCGATGAGGCGCTTGGCTATGTCCAGGGTGTGGATGCCCTCGGCTATGTCGCCCATCGCGACGAACTCGTGCATGCAGCGCCGCCCGTACTTCACCGGGAAGTCCTTCTCGACCAGGGCCTTGAGGTAGTTCGCGTTGAGCACCGCGTTCTCCGCGACGCGGCGGAGGCCCTCGGCGCCGAGCATGCGCACGTAGGCGTAGGCCCGCACGAGGACGCCGAAGTTGCCGTAGAAGGTCTTCATGCGGCCGATGGAGGAGCGCGGCATCTCGAGGGCGAAGGCCTTGCCCCGCATCGTCGCGATCGGGCCGGGCAGGTAGGGGGCCAGGGCCGCGCCGGCGCCGACCATGCCGGCGCCGGGTCCGCCGCCGCCGTGGGGCGTCGAGAAGGTCTTGTGCAGGTTGAAGTGCATGACGTCGATGCCCGCCTCGCCCGGCTTGAAGACGCCCGTGAGGGCGTTCATGTTCGCGCCGTCGCCGTAGACGAGGCCTCCGGCCGCGTGGACCAGGCGGGCGATCTCCTCGATGTTGCGCTCGAAGAGGCCCAGGGTGTTCGGGTTGGTGATCATGATGCCGGCGACGTCGTCGCCCAGCGCGGCCTTCAGGGCCTCCATGTCCACGCCGCCTTCGGCGTTCGAGCTGATCGTCACGGTCTCGAGGCCGGCCATCGTGCAGGAGGCGGGGTTGGTGCCGTGGGCCGAGTCGGGGATGAGGATCTTCCTGCGCTTCGCGTCGCCGCGCGCCAGGTGGTAGGCGCGGATCATGAAGACCCCCGCGAGCTCGCCATGGGCCCCGGCCGCGGGCTGGAGGCTCACGGCCTCGAAGCCCCCGATCTCGGCGAGGTAGGACTGGAGCTTGTAGATGAGCTCGAGGGCGCCCTGGCTCCCCTCGTCGCCGACGAGGGGATGGACTTCCGTCCAGCCGGGCATGGCCGCGGCGACCTCGTTGGCCTTGGGGTTGTACTTCATAGTGCAGGAGCCCAAGGGGTAGAAGTGCGTGTCGATGGAGAAGTTCTTCTGGGAAAGGCGGGTGAAGTGCCGCACGACCGTGAGCTCGTCGAGGGCGGGCAGGGCCGCCCCCCCGGCGCGCTCGAGACCCGAGGGCAGGGGATAGGAGGGCGTGTCGCCCTTGGGCAGGGAGACCGCGCAGCGGCCCGGGGAGGAGAGCTCGAAGACGGTGGCTTCGGGTCGGAGGTTCATTTGGCCGCCTCCTTGAGGGACTGGGCGAGGAGCTCGATCTGGGAACGGGTGCTCTTCTCGGTGACGCAGACCAGGAGCTCGTTCTTCCGCTCGGGGTAGTAGCGCGACAGGGGCAGGCCGGGCAGGACCGAGCGAGGGGCCAGCTTGCCGTAGAGCTCCTCGGCGGGGCGGGGCGTGGCGACGAGGAACTCCTTGAAGAAGCTCTTGTTCTCGACGCGGAAGCCGGGCAGCTTGCCGATGAGCTCGGCGGCGAAGTGGGCCTTGTCGTAGCAGAGCCTGGCCGCGGCGGGCAGGCCGCACTCGCCCATGGCCGCCATGTACACGCAGGCGCGCAGCATGACCAGGCCCTGGTTCGAGCAGATGTTGGAGACGGCCTTCTCGCGGCGGATGTGCTGCTCGCGGGCGGAGAGGGTGAGGACGTATCCCTTGCGGCCCTCGCGGTCGTGGGCCTCGCCGACGATGCGGCCGGGCATCTTGCGCACGAGCTTGGCGGTGGCGCCGAGCATGCCGAGGTAGGGGCCGCCGAAGCTCACAGGGTTGCCGAGGGCCTGGCCCTCGGCCGCCACGATGTCGGCGCCCATGGAGCCTGGGCTCTTGAGGAGGGAGCACATGATCGGGTCGGCCTGGACGATGAGGAGGGCGCCGGCGGCGTGGGCCTTCTCGGCCGCCGCGGAGAGGTCGCGGAGCTCGCCCTCGAACTCGGGGTAGGCCGCCACGAGGGCGAAGGCGTCGGCTCCCACGGGGACGGCGGCCGGGTCGCCGCGGTACTCCTCGACCTGGACGGGGAAGGCGGCCAGGTAGGTCCGCACGACGGCCTTGTACTCGGGGTGGAGGGCGGCGGGAAGGAGGACCTTGCCGCGCCCGCTCGCGTTGTGGTAGGCCATGAGGACTGCCTCGGCCAGGGCCGTGGCCCCGTCGTAGTGGGAGGCGTTCACCACCTCCATGCCCAGGAGGGAGGCGGCCATGCTCTGGTACTCGAAGATGGCCTGGAGCGTCCCCTGCGAGACCTCGGGCTGGTAGGGCGTGTAGGCGGTGAGGAACTCGCCGCGGGACGCGATGGCCGAAACCAGGGAGGGGATGAAGTGGTCGTAGGCCCCGGCGCCGAGGAAGGAGGCGGAGGCGGCGGAGCTCCGGTTCCGCGCGGCCATGGCCTCGATCTCGCGGAGGACCTCGAGCTCGGAGAGCGGCTCGGGCAGGTCGAGCTTCGGGAAGCGGCGCGCGGCCGGTATGTCCGCGAAGAGCTCCTCGATGCCCTTCGCGCCGACGGCCGCGAGCATCGCGGCGCGGTCGGCGCCGGAATTGGCGACGAAGGGCACGGCCTACTCCTTCCCGGCTTCTTTCTCGTAGGCGGCCGCGTCCAGGAGGGCGTTCCACTCGGCGGGGTCGGTCGGGGCGACGCGGATCATCCAGCCCGAGCCGTAGCAGTCCTTGTTGACCAGGGAGGGATCGCCGGAGAGGGCCTCGTTGGCGGCGACGACCTTGCCGGAGACCGGGGCGTAGAGGTCGCTCGCGGCCTTGACCGACTCGACGACGCCGAAGGCCTCGCCCTTCTTGAGGACCTTGCCCGCGGCGGGCAGCTCGACGAAGACGATGTCGCCGAGCGACTCCTGGGCGTGGTCGGAGATGCCGACCACGATCTCGAAGCCGCCGGAGGCGGCTGCCTCCTTGCGGGCGTACTCGTGGGAGGCCTGGTAGCGGGCGTTCGTATCGATCTTCATGGCTTCGCTCCTTGTAGTGCGCGTTGCGCGATTCCGGCTAGCGCCGGTAGGCGGGGACGTAGAGGGGGCGCTTGACGACGAGCGCGTCCTTGGCCGCGCCGCGGATGAGGACCTTTAGGGCGGTTCCGGCCTTGGCGAGCTCGGGCTTGACGAAGGCGTTGGCCGCGTACTTCTTGACCGTGGGGCAGAACATGCCCGCCACGACCTTGCCGACGACCATGCCTGCGGCGTCGGCCACCTCGTAGCCCTCGCGGGGGACGCCCCCCTCCACCTCGAGGCCGACGAGCTTGCGCGCGGGGCCCGAGGCGATGACCGCCTCGACGGCGGCCTTGCCCACGAAGTCCTTGTCCAGGCCGCAGGCCCACTTGAAGCCCGCTTCGATGGGGTTGATGGAGGCGCTGATCTCGTGGCCGTGGAGGGGCATGCCCGCCTCGAAGCGCAGGGAGTCGCGCGCGGCCAGGCCGATGGGCTTGGTCTCGATGCCGGATGCCCCGCCCCGCTCGATGAGGAGGCTCCACAGGCGCTCGGCCTGGGCGGCGGGGAAGAAGAGCTCGCCCCCGTCCTCGCCCGTGTAGCCGGTGCGGCCGAAGAGGACGGGGATCCCGCCGATCTTCAGGTCGCCCGCGGTGAAGCGCGGGAGCTCGGAGACCTTCCGGTCGGAGACGAGGTCCATGAGCTCGATGGCCCGGGGCCCCTGGACGGCGATCATGTAGGTCGCGTCGGAGCGGTCCTCCACGAAGACCGATTTGGGGAAGGCCTCGGCCCTCGCGTTGAACCACGCGACGTCGACCGCGCGGTTGCCGGCGTTGATGACGATCCACCAGCGGCCGGGCAGGCGGTAGATGAACAGGTCGTCGAGCACGAGCCCCTTCTCGTCGAGGAGGAGGGAGTAGCGCGCGTCCCAGTCCTTCATGTCGAGGACCTTGGCGGAGACCGTGGCCGAGACGAACTCGTCCGCGCCCGGCCCGGAGACGACGAGCTGGCCCATGTGGTCGATGTCGAAGAGGCCTACCGAGCGCCGGCAGATGAGGTGCTCCTCGACGGCGCCTGTCGGGTAGGAGATCGGCATATCGTAGCCGGCGAACGGGGCCATCTTGGCGCCGTGGGCCACATGCCAATCATGAAGAGCGGTGGAATGCATATGAGAGCCTCCTTGGAGCGGTGTAACTCTGCGTGTCCACGGAGTGTAGCAGAGATGGGCCGGGGAGGCAAGGGATGCGGGAAAGCGCGGGCGCCGGGCCGCGCTTCGGCGGATAGGAACGCCGCGAGCTCATCCTGCGTCGCGCAACGCGCACGGCGCTTCGGCCGCGCGGGGCACGGCGGCGCCGCTAGAACGAGTTGCGGGACAGGGGGCGCCCGATGTACACCCCCTCGCCGCCCAGGTAGTCGTGGCGCTCGCCCTCGACGAGGATCTGCACGTCCTGGACGGTCGGGAAGGCGGTCGCCGTGTACACGACCTGCTTGAGCTGCCCCGCGTAGCCCTCGATCCCGTAGTGGTTGTACATGAAGGCCTCGTTGAAGTTGAGGAAGGCGGTCGAGCCCCGGACCTGGGCCCCGAGGAGGGCCGTCCCCTCGGGGACGAGAGAGAGGAGCTTGCGGCGGAGCTCCTCCTCGGTCGGGCCCCGCAGGAGGGCGGCCAGGGCGTCGGCGAGGGGGGAGTCCGAGGCGGGGACGGAGCGCTTGACCTCCTGCCGGACGATCACGCCGTCGTCGTCGATGCGGACGAAGAAGAGGCTGGCCTGGCGGTAGCGCTGGGCCGGGGGCTTCTCGGTCGCCGGGGCGGCGGGGGGCTGCTTCGGCGCCTCGGCCGGCTTCTTCTCGGCACCCTTGGCAACAGGCTTCGAGGCAGCCGGCTTCTCCGGAGCCGCATTCTCCGGGGCCGGCTTCTCGGCAACAGGCTTCGAGGCAGCCGGCTTCCCGGCCGCGGGCTCGGCGGCCGGCAGGGGCTCCTCGACCTTGGGCGCGATCTGGACGGGCGGGGACTGGGGCTTCTCGGCCTCCTTGTCCCGCTGGGTGCGCACGATCTCCCGGAAGTTGGTGCGCTCCAAGGTGGCCTTGATCTTGCCGAGGTTCACGAGGAAGAGGAGGAGGATGACGACGAGGGCGATGAGCCAGAGCAGGCAGCCGGCCTGGCCGCTCAAGCCAGATCCGCTCGAGGAACGTCTTTTTCCCGCCATCGTGCGCCGATACTAGCCGCCGCGTCCGCGGCTCGTCAACCCGAGGCGGCGATCGCGGAGGCTCAGCCGCGGATATCCACGATGTCCCGCTCCGGATCCGGATCGCGGCCCGGCAGGAGGTAGGCGACTCGCCAGGTCTCGGGGTCGTGGAACTGGACGAAGCGCCCCCCGGCGCGGAGGGCGTAGCGGCCCTCGACGGGGCGATGGCCGCCGAACCACCGGGCCCCCGCGGCGGCCTCGCCGCCCGGCCCGCCCTCCCCCGCCCCGTTCCCGGCGAAGAGCCGCGCCAGGCTCAGCTCGACCGAGCCCGGCTCGGCCGCGCCGTTCGCCGTCCAGGTCAGGGCCTCGGCGATCTCGGGCCTCAGACGGTACTCGACGAGCTCCTCCCTCCCGACCGCGAAGGCCGGCTCGGCGTGGCTCGCGGCGAAGCGGTCGCCCAGGGCGAGGAGGGGAAGGCCGAGCTCGAAGCGGCGATAGGCCTCGAGGAGCTCCCGCCCGTAGCGGGCGGCGAACCAGGAGGCGACCATCTCGCCCTCGGCCGCGAATTTGTAGAAGGAGTGGTCGCCCCTGCCCTCCTCGTCGGTCAAGTTGTCATGGTTGCCCTTGAGGCAGTGGAAGACCTTCGGGTAGGCGGCCTTGGCCTCGAGGACGAGGCTGGCGACCGCGAGGCTCAAGCCCATCTCCTCGTCCATGGCGCGGCTCGAGGACCAGAGCGCGAGGTACTCGCGGAGGGCCTCGGCCCAGCGCCGCCGGGCCGCGCCCGCCTCGCTGTGGAAGAGGTCGCCGAGGCAGACCAGCTGGGCCTCGCCCGAGGCCAGGAGCTCGCGCAGCGCGCCCCTCGAGCCCGGCGGCGTCCAGCCCAGGACCGCCTCGAGGAAGGGGGCGCGGGCGTGGAGGTCGGGGACGAGGACGGTCGGCAGGGGGGGCAGGAGGAGGAGGCCGCCGGGCCGCCCGCCTGGGTCCCGGGGCCTGAGGGCCGCGGGCTCGGCCCCTTGCGCCTCGAGGGCCGCGTTGACGAGCCGCGCCAGGGCCTCGCGGGAGGGCGGGACCGGCGCGAGACGGCCTAGTCGCCGGCCGAGGAAGCCCGCTCGAGCCATCGCGCGGCGTCCGCATCCTCGGGATCGAGCTCGAGGGCCGTACGGAAGAAGCCCTCGGCCTCGCCGGGGCGTCCCTGCCTGAGCGCCACCGCGCCGAGGTTGACGATGACCTTCACGTTCTCGGGCTCGAGGCGGAGGGCCCGCTCGAGGGAGCGCCGGGCTTCGGGCAGTCGCCCGAGCTCGAGGAGGCAGATCGAGAGCTCGTTGAGGGCGTCCACCCCCTCGGCCCCGAGCTCGAGGGCCCGCTCGAAGGCCGCGCGGCCCTCCTCCCAGCGGCCGAGCCTCCGCAGGGCCCAGCCGACGAGGAAGTGGCCGTTCCAGACCGCGGGGTGCCGCTCGACGAAGGTCCGCGCCCGCTCGAGCCCCTTCTCCTCCTCGCCCAGGCGGATGAAGTCATAGGCCTCCTTGAAGAGGTTGTCGAGGTAGCCCTGCCGGCCGAGGCGCTCGAGTATCTCCTCGGCCTTGGCCTTCTTCGCGGGATCGTCCGAGATCTCGACGTAGGTCTTGAACAGGGAGGTGGCCCGCTCGAAGTTGCGGCGCCGCATGAAGAAGAAGGCCGCGTTGAAGAAGGCGGGCGGGAAGGGAGGCTCGAGGGCGAGGAGGCGCTTGTAGGCCTCGAAGGCCCGCTCGTCCATCTCCTCGGCGAGGGCCTCGCGGCCGGAGGCGAGATAGGCCTCGGCCCGGTCCTCCGAGATGATGGCCAGGTCGAGGAGGGGCTCGGGGGCCTGGGGGAAGAGGCCGGCCAGGGCGCGGAAGATCTCCTCGGCTATCTCCCACTCCTTGGCCTGGGCCTTGGAGATGCCCGCCTGGGAGAGCTCGACCATGATGCCCGGCCGGACCGCGAGGACGAAGGCGCGGTAGTAGGCCGCCTGCTCGTGGTCGGGCCGCCAGGCGAGGAGGCGGAGCATGCCCGCCACGATGGCCTCGGCGCTCAGGGCCGCGGGATCGAAGGCGCCTTCGGGGGCGCCCGGCCCCGTCTCGACGGGGAGGGGGATGGAGGGGTCGGTCTTGAAGCCGCCCAGGTCCATGGCGAAGGCGGGCGGCAGCTCGATGAAGACGAGGCGGCGGAGGGCCGCCTCGCCGGCGGGGCCGCGGTCGGGGCTGTCCATGTGCGTATCCTTTCTCATTTCTGCGAGGTCGCCGCGGCCGGGGCCGCCCGCGGGGGCGCTCCGCCGGGCGCGCTCGCCCCGGCCGGGGCCGCGGCGGCCGCCTGGGCGGGATCCTCGTTCCGCGCCGGCCTGAGCTGGCTCAGGTAATCGTTGACGTGCATCTTGTAGGACATGGGCACGGTCTGCTCGTCGAAATGGACCGCTATGGCGGTGAGGTCCTTGCGTCCCTCGACCTCCTCGTAGCGGACGATGGAGCCGGGGATCTCGAGGGTCTCCCTCGGCTCGTCCATCTCCACCCTGAGGCTGCAGGCCTTGCCCACGAGGAACTTGGCCAAGCCGACGATGATGACCTTGGCCCCGGAGAAGGAGAGGTCGCGGAGGATGCAGCGGCGCGGCACGCCCTGGACGTAGACGACGCTGTCCTTGGTGACCAGCGCCATGCGGCGCATCGAGTCGGGCGTGAGGAGGATCCGGTCCTCGCGGCGCCGGGTCGAGTTGATATTGGCCTCGAGGAGGCGTCCCATGATCTCGATGTAGTCGTCGGGGGGCTGCTGGGTATAGACCAGGCTCGCGAACTGGAGGTCTCCCCCGCCCTGGGCGTAGGGCGTGAAGCCCGCGGCCTTGGCGCCGATGAAGAAGCTCATCGGGTCGGGCTTGTCCAGGAGGCGGAAGCTCAGGCGCAGGGAGACCATGTTGTTGGCCTTCTTGATGCGCTCCATGAGGGCGGTCTTCGAGGAGGCGACGATCTTGGCCCCGGAGAAGGAGCTCGAGTAGAGGACGCAGGGCCACTGCTCCCCGATGCACTTCAGGAAGACGCCGCGGGTATCGAGGCCGGTGGTCTTTATGATTTCCTTGGTGAAGGTGACGTCGATGGACTTATAGAGCTCGAACCATTTTGAGATCTGCTGGCTGGTGGCGATGGACATGGCGCCTACTAAAATAGGCCATCACCCCTCTTTGGTCAACAACGCCGGCTCCGTGCTCCCGGCCGGCCCGGGGCTCGGAGGCGCTCCGGCGGGCCTCCCCGGCCCCGCCAGAGCTCCAACACTCTTCGAGGCAGAGCTTATTCCTTCCAGGGAAAGATCATGCCCTTGAGCGTCCGCGGCCCGACGAGCTCGCGATCCTCGGCCAGGAGCTCATCCCAGGGAATCTCCCCGCGCTTCGAGCCCGGGTTGGCCTCGAGCCAGTCGTACTTGTAGAGCCTGAGCCTGAGGGCGACGTCGCCGGCCAGGGCCATGCCCGCGAAGCCCGGGAGGAGGAGGGCCAGGAAGAAGGAGAGGACCAGGCTCAGGAGGTTATAGAGGAAGAGGAAGGCCGAGAAGAAGGGATTGTCGAAGAAGAGGATGAGGCTCTTGCGGAGGTTCTTGCGCAGGCCCCCGCCCAGGCGGGCCCGGAGGGGCACGTAGTACTGGAGGGCGAGGCAGAGGATGACCGCGCACCAGAACAGGACGCCGGCGGCGAGGGCCCCGGCTATGCCCCCTCGGGAGAGGTAGAAGGGCAGGCCGATCGAGAGGAGGAAGCCGGCGCCCGCCCCGATGAGGCCCAGCTGGAGGCCGGGGAGCCAGGCCTTCCTGAAGGCGGGGAGGAGGTCGCCGAAGGCCACCGAGCCGTAGTCGGCCACGGCGACGAGGGCGAAGGCGCAGGTCGACCACCAGATCGCGAGGGCGAGGAAGGCGGCGAGCCCGATCGCTATGCCGAGCCAGGCCGGGGCCCCGGCCGCGCCGGGGACCAGGAGGCCGAGGGCTATGAGGGCGACGAAGCCCAGGTTCATGAGGAAGAGGGTGAAGAGGTGGTCCCAGCCGTCGAAGAAGGCCTTCTTGATGAAGAATCCGGTCATTGGGAGGGGTATACCCTTTCCTTGACAAGATGACAAGCATGTCCCTATGGTGTGGGTGGAGTCGGACCCTCCCGTCCCGCGGCGCCCGAGCGCCGCGGAGCCGGGCGGCGGACGATTATCATTCCCCCCAAGGGGTACGAATTGGACGAACAGTACCAGTTCCCGCTCGAGAGCTTCATGACGCGGGAGCGCTTCGAGCGGATCAAGAAGTTCGCGGCCGACAAGGAGACTCCCTGCCTGGTCATCGACCTCGACGTCATCAAGCAGAAGTACGAGGAGCTCAGGACCCACCTGCCCTTCGCCAAGATCTTCTACGCGGTCAAGGCCAACCCGACCGACGAGGTCGTCGCCCTCCTCCGGGACCTCGGCGCCAGCTTCGACGTGGCCACCCGCTTCGAGCTCGACCAGCTCCTCCGCCTCGGCGTGGCGCCGGACCGCATGAGCTTCGGCAACACCATCAAGAAAGAGAAGGACATCGCCTACTTCTACGAGAAGGGCGTGCGCCTCTACGTCACCGACTCCCCGACCGACCTCGACAAGATCTCCCGGGCCGCCCCCGGCTCCAAGGTCTTCTTCCGCCTCCTCACCGAGGGCCTGGGCGCCGACTGGCCCCTGTCCAAGAAGTTCGGCTCCCACCCCGACCTCGCCCGCCAGCTCATCAAGATGTCCGTCCGCTTCGGCCTCGTGCCCTACGGCATCTCCTTCCACCCCGGCTCCCAGCAGCGCGACGTCGGCCAGTGGTCCACGGCCCTCACCCAGGTCGCCCAGCTCTTCCGCTGGGCCAAGGAGGAGGCCCACGTCGAGCTCAAGATGATCAACATGGGCGGCGGCTTCCCCGCCAACTACGTCGAGTCGACCGACCCCATCGCCCAGTACTCCGAGGACATCCAGCGCTTCCTGGACACGAGCTTCAAGTTCATGGGCCGCTGGCCCGAGGAGATCATCATCGAGCCCGGCCGCTCCATGGCCGGCGACTCGGGCGTCATCGTCGCCGAGATCGTCAACATCGCCAAGAAGTCGGTGCACGAGCGCTACCCCTGGGTCTTCCTCGACATCGGCAAGTTCGGCGGCCTCATCGAGACCTTGGACGAGGCCATCAAGTACCCGATCTACTTCGAGGCCCAGGGCAAGGCCCAGTCCATCATCATCGCGGGCCCCACCTGCGACTCGATGGACATCCTCTACGAGAAGTGGACCTACACGATGCCCGACAAGGCCAAGATCGGGGACCGCGTGTACATCCTCACCACGGGGGCCTACACGCAGAGCTACTCCTCGATCTACTTCAACGGCTTCCCGCCGCTCAAGGCCTACGTGCTGAAGTAAGGGGGGGAGCGCCGCCCCGTATCGACCAAGATCAGAATGAGGCCGGCGCCCACCTTCCCATGACTGCGCAGGACGGGTCCTGCCCGAAAAAAGAAAGGCCATCCGCTCAAGGTCTCGCGGATGGTCTTTTTTTTCCGGGCGCCCGTCGCCCTACGTCCTCATGCGATTCGTGCCACGGCCATCATCCCCGTCGCGCCGGCCTGCCGGTCATCGCCATGCAGTCAGGCGCCTCACCTGGATCTACGCTGCTCCCCCTCGCTGCGAAGTCCTCGCCATGGCACGTTATTCGATAGCGTCGCACAACGTATCGACGGCGCCATGGCTCCGGTCTTCTCCGCTGCCCCCGCTCTTGGCCTAAGGCTTTCCCCGCCTCAGGCCTTGCGCTTTCCGCTCATCTCGGCCACGCGGAGCTCGAGGACCGCGGTCGCGCCGAGGACCGGGGGCTTGAACGAGCCCTCTCCCTTCCAGCCGTAGTGGCGCATGAGGCTCGACAGGGCGGCGAGGCGGGCCGGCTCGCCGGTGATCTCGCGCAAGGTCCCGTATCCGACGAGGCTCGCGTACTTCATTCCCCAGTCGCAGGGGTCGGGGCCGGCGAGGAGCTCGTGGTCGCAGTCGAGCTGGAAGCAGACGCGCGGCGCGGCGCGCGCGAGCTCCATCTTGCGCCCCTCCCGGGCCCCGTGGAAATAGAGGACAGGTAGGCTTCCCTCGCCCTCGGCCCAATCGTAGCCGTAGTTGAGGGCGACGATGTAGGGCTCGCCCCCGGCCGAGAAGGCCAGGCGGCAGGCGTCGGCCCGCTCGAGTATCTCCTCGAGCCCAGCGCGATCCTCGACCAATCTATCCTTGCGGCGCATGGCATCCCCCTGAAGGCGGGCCGCTCGCGGCCCGGGGGAACCCTACACCGCGCCGCGCCTGGACGCAAGCGCCCAGGCGGGCTCAGGAGCCGCGTGAGATCAGGGCGATCGCCGCGGCTATGGCGAGGAAGGCCGAGGCCTGGAGCGGGTCGAAGGGGCTCGAGAAGACGAAATAGGAGGCGAGTGCGGGCCAGAGCACCTGCAGGCCGTAGTAGAGGGGCGCGACGCTCGCCATCTCGCCCTCGCGATAGGCGACCTGGACGTGGACGAAGCCCCCGATCCCCCCGGCGAGGAAGAGGTAGGGATAAGGCGTCGCCAGCCAGCGGGCGACCTCGCCCCCGGCCGCGAGCTGGAGGGCCCGCATCGGGAGGACCATGTAGCCCCCGCAGCTCCCCGCCACGGCGGCGAAGAGGAGGGCCAGGGCGCGGTCCCCTTTCCGCTCGGCCGCCCCGGCCGGAGCGGCGCGGCCCCGCCGGGCGCGGAGGAGGGCCCAGGCGAGGGCGGCGGCGGCGGCGGGCAGGGCGATGAAGGCGTAGAGGGCCGCGGGGGAGAAAGCTCCTCCGCCCGCCTCGCCCCCCCGGAGCCCGGCGAGGGCGATGGCCCCGAAGAGGAGGGCGCTGAAGGCGGCGCGCCGCGGCCCGAGCCGCTCCCCGAGGAGGGGGGCGGCGAACAGGGCGGTGAAGGCGACGTTCGATCCGGCGGCGGCGCTGACGACGTTGGGCGGCAGGCCCAGGAGGGCGAGGTAGTTGAAGGCAGGGGCGGCGTTCACCAGCATGAAGCCGGAGAACCAGCCGAGGGCCGCCCTCCTCGAGCCTCGGTCCAGGGGGCGGGCTGCGCCGAGCCAGGCGACGTTGCGCTTCTGGAGGACCATGCCCAGCGAAAGGAGGGCGTTGCCGCCGAGGGCGGCCGCGGCCGCGAGGGGAAGGGGCAGGCCCATCGTCGACCCCGCCTAGGACTGGCGCCTGACCGTGCGCCGCAGGGTGTCGAAAAGGGGGGCGAAGCCCGAGGCCGCGCGGTAGAAGACGGCGGGGCAGCCGGGGGGGCTCTCCACGGTGACGGGCCCCCCGCGGAAGGAGCGCGAGGTCCAGAGGTGCACCCAGTCGTCCTCGGGGAGGTAGAGCTCGGTGAGCCTCTTGGCCCGGGCCCGCGCGGAGGAGGCCTCGGGCCCGAGGGCGGGCGCCACCATGAGGTCCCGGCCGTAGAGGTATTGGTAAGCGATGGTCTGGACCGCGGGATCGGAGCCGTAGTGGAGCCAGGGATGGCGCATCGGGGGCAGGCCCTCGGCCTCGTACTCGGCGACCGCGGCGATGTGGTAGGGCTTCAAGGCCGCGAAGACCTCGGACATCCTGGCCAGGAGGGACAGGCTCTCCGCGTCAGGCCCCCAGCCCTCCCCGGGGCCGAGGGCGACGCCGAGGCGGAAGAAGGGGCTGAAGGCCGAGAGCTCCATCCAGCGCCAGAGCCGCTCGGCCTCGAGCCGGCCGCGGAGGGCGGCGCCCCGCCTCCCCTTCCCGGCCTCGAGGCAGCCGCCCGCCTCGGCCTGCCAGAAGCCGATCCCCGAGAGGCCCAGGGAGAGGGCGGCGGGCACGAGGCTCGATAGGCCGTCGAGCCGGGAGAAGCCGAGGGATCGCTCCCCGGAGCAGAAGCCCCGGGCCTGCCTGGTCGAGCCGAGCCAGCCCGAGCGGAGGAAGAAGAAGGCCTCGCCGGAGCGGCCGGCCTCCTCGATCGCCTCGCGGTTCACCCGGGCCCAGAGGACGGGCCAGCGGTTGTGGGCCCGGGCGGCCTCCTCCCCCGAGGCGAGGACGGCGTCCAGGGGGAGCTGCTCGCCGTAGTCGGCCTCCCAGCCCGCCATGCCCGAGCCGAGGAGCTCGCGGGAGATGAGGCCCTTCATCCAGGCGGAGCCGGCCTCGCCGCTCAAGTCGACCAGGGCGGCGCTCGAGGCGCCGGCGCCGAGGAGGCGGTCGCGGCCCCGCTCGTCCTTGACGCAGGCCCCGGCCGCGGAGGCCTCGGCGTAGAGCTTGCCTCCCGCCGGCAGGACGGGGCCGACGGAGCCGATCAGCCGCAGGCCCCGGCCGCGCCAGCGCGCGGCGAGCTCGGGCAGGCCGGGGTAGAGCGACTCGTCCCGGCGCCAATCCGGGGGGAGGCCCGTGGCCGGGGCGCGGCGACCGCACCAGTCCTTGAGCCAGATCGAGGAGAGCTTGACGCCCGCCTCGAGGAGGAGCTCGACCTGGCGCTCGACCTCGGCCTGGCCGCCCTCGAGGCCGACGCAGGCCCCGTCGAAGCACCAGGAAGGCGGCTCGGCCTGGCGGCCGAGGACCGAGCTCATGTCGGAGAGGAGGGAGGGCGCGTCGGGGGCGAAGCCCAGGACGATCTCCCTAGGCAGGGCCCAGGCCTCGATGAGGGTCGCGGACTTGCGGCGGAAATCGAACTGGACGTAGGCGCTCGTGTCGACGGCGCACCAGTAGCCGAGGGAGGAGAGGAAGGCGGGCACGGGGAAGCG
>ENA-UOWG01000939-UOWG01000939.1-activated-sludge-metagenome-genome-assembly--contig:-NODE-939-length-32810-cov-7.900534_pt1 | contig 32810 bp, 34 predicted proteins | sample MGYA00238147_ERZ761563 | MGnify/ENA primary metagenome ERZ761563 (study PRJEB28884, sample SAMN05720216) | anaerobic digester metagenome | isolation source: active sludge of municipal... | reverse complement strand
GTCTCGAAGAGCAGGTTGTGCGCTTCGCAGGACGACCCGCAGGAGCACCCCGGTGCCCCGATCACGCGGATATCCTCCGGGTGCATCTCGTCGCCCGGGTAGATATCGTCGATCAACCGCCAGGTTGTCGAGCACCAGGAAAGGACATCGTAGTACTCCATTTTCGGCTGTTTCCGGCGTATCTCCTCGATCTCTTCCACTTTCTTCCTTAGGAGGCCGACCGCCTGCTCCGGGGGAATTTTCAGGTTTGGCACAGGAACACCACAAGAGGTTTTGCGGGGCTCTTATTAAAAAAGATTTTTTTCCGGACCCGGCAGTCCGCGGGCACCGGGCAGTACCGGGCCGCGATGGATCGAACCTCCTGTTCCATGATCAGAACCGCGAGGTTCAGGCAATTTATCTGGAACGACGACCGAGATCGATCAGGGAACGACCATGTCCGAAGAATACCGTCATGCTGAATACAGAGAATGGGTCCATGACACCGGATTTGCGGCTGCAGCCCCCGCAGCCCCGGAGTTCGACAGCAGTTTTACCGTAGCGTACCTTGGGGCAATCCCCTCGTCGCACGACATCATCAGGATCACCCGCGACCTCGTGAAAAACCGCGAGGGCAATACGTTTGCGGCAGCTGACGCGATGGAGGGCGGGCAGGGTGCCACCCTGCCGGTCAACCAGATCATCGGCTGGCTGCGGGCCGAGGTTGAGAAGAACGGGAAGAGCGCGGCGTAAACGGCCGTACTCCCATCCTTATCATACCCCGGTCCTTTATCCGATCCCGATCCTCTACCGTATCCCGGTCCTTTATCCCAACCGATCCATTATCCCGTTTTTCGAAAAAGCCCCGCTTTCAGACCACCTGCCGCCTCCACCCGAAAGGTCCATCGCCAGAACCAGCACCATGCCGGTATTTTAATAAGGGGAAGCGACCGATGTCAATGGAAACAGGAACACGTGAAGATCATGTCCGAAGAGAAAGGGCATTTTGAAAACGGCGTCTGGATACACGACCCCGAACCCGCCGCCACCCGGCCGGACACTGTCGCGTTCGACCGGCGCTTCGCCGACGCGACAACGTCCGTTATCGCATCGATCAATGACGTCATGAACGTCACCCATGACCTGGTGACAACAAAAGAGGGAAAGCAGTTCATCGAGAAGACGGTTGCGGACACGCAGGCGCAGGTCCGGAAGTCCTTTGACGAAATCATCCGCCAGGTGAAAGAAGAAGTGGAGAAGAAACGGAAGAAGGCGTAAAGCCCGCCTCTTTTTTTTTCGCCAGAGCCATACCGTGGAGACCGGACTTCATTCCTGCCGGTTTTTAAAAAGCGGCACTCCGGGACCTTCCGGGCGATCCGGATCCTCCCATCCATCCCTGTTCCGCTCACCTGCGTTTGAGGATCCGCCGGAGGAACGATCCATCGGAAAGGATACTCGATTCGATCCGGTGCAGCAGGCTGCTGCGGGCTGCTTCCTTCTTCTCCCCGCTCCTCATATGCCCGATCTTCTCGTATTCGGTATAGAGGTCAAAGATCTCCTTATCCGAAAGGGTCATGACGCGTTCGTCAAAATTTTCCACCTTCACCTGCCTGATGAAGCTGTATGACGGGAGAGAATTTACGCGTTCAATAAAAGGGGTTTTCAGTTCCTCGATCAGCCGGGCCCGCATGCGGTCAGTATCGGGAGCCGGCGGTGAACCGGTATTCTTATGATGTTTTTCCGCGGGAGTGGGGAGTTTCGGCTCATTTGGCAGCGACGGCGACCCTCCCTTTTTTCCCATGCAATTCATTATATTTATATTGTAGTTAAATTTTTGTATTCTATCAAAGGTGAACCACTGCCCGTTCCGGGTACCCTTCGCGGTGAAAAAATGCATGCCGGAGCGAGCGAACCCTGCGGATGATAATCCCGTATCCCCGGTCTTCAGAACCCGCGAAGAAAGCGTACCGGGCCTATAAGGAAAGGATGAACCCGATGTCCCGCTACCTCATCGATATCCGGCTGATGGGCCCTGTTGAGAAGCAGATCCGGGCGATCAGCCGCACGCTGCAGGAGAGGTTCGACCTTGCAAACCTCGCCGTCCCGCACATCACGCTCGCCGGGCCGTTCACGACGGACGACGAACCCCGCCTCCTTGCGGACTTCGGGCGGGTCTGCACCGCGGCCACGGCGCCGCACTACGATGCCGGCGGGTTCGGGTTCTTCGACCGGACCCGGGTCGTGTATGTCGTGATCGAGCCGGACCCCGCCCTGAAGCAGTTCCGCTTTGACCTTGCGCAGGCGATCGCCCCGTACTGCGGGCTCCGGGACTATGACCGCAGTTCCCTGAATGAATTCCGGTTCCACGCGACGCTCGCCATGAAACTCTCCTGGCTCACGTACACCCGGGTCCGGTGGCATTTCCGCACCGTGCCGCCGGTCGTCTTCCGGCACCACCCGATCCGGGCAACCGTGCTGCGGAACGCAAAGGTCCTCTGCGAGTACGATTTTTCGCAGGGAAGGATGCTCACGCCGGCCCAGGCCCGCAGCAGGGCGACACGGAAACGGGACGAAAAGGTCCTCAGGGCCTGGGAGGACGGCGAGGGATGAACGTATTTTTTAAAACCGGCCTGCCGGACACCGTCCGGGATCTGACGGACAATCCCCCCGTCCGGGTCTTCCCTGCATCCATTGGTCTCCGGTTTTACGGGGCTTTGCATCCCCATTCCCGCATCCCCGGGGAATATCCGTTTGGATGATGGTGCACATCCTCTCCTCCTTACCGGAGGACCGGTGCGGACCCGGCACCCGGCGTATTCACAAGGGCCTTTTCCGGCAAACATTTTATCGCAGTTCCGGCTATTGCTTCTTTGAGGGAAACCCATGTTCACCACGCTTACCGCCGAGAAGACGGACAGCACCAACTGCCTCCTCAACACGACCGAGGTCGACTACGAGGAGTTCATGGAACGCCTTGAGGAGATTGTCGCTGACCAGCAGCAGGAGATCCGGCACTTCAACGCCATGCAGAAGAAGGCCGAGGAGGGCGGCCAGGCCATGGCCGCGACGCACTACGCGAGGAGCTCGATGGAGATCTACGAGAAGACAATGAAGAACATCGACACGCTCGAGCTCGCCGGGCAGATGAAGGAGTCCGTCATCTTCCTGATGACCGGTGCCGTCCCCTCGTTCATCTATGTCGGGAGAAAGAAGAAACGCGAGCACGAGAAGGCAAAGGAAGACTTCCGGATGCTCTACCAGTAAATGAAGATCCTTGATATCCGTCAGGTTACCGGTCTTTCGGAGAGCGAAGCGGAGGAGAAGATCCGGAAGGAAGGGTATAACGAGCTGCCGGCAGCTGACCGCCGCGGGCTTCTGCGGATCGTCGCCGGGGTCATCCGGGAGCCGATGTTCATCCTCCTTGTCGCGAGCGGGCTTTTCTATTTTGTCCTTGGTGATATCACGGAAGGCACCATGCTGATGAGTTTTGTCGTTGTCATCATCGGCATCACGATCTACCAGGAACGCAGGACCGAGCGGGCACTCGAGGCACTCCGGAACCTCTCCAGCCCCCGGGCCCTCGTTATCCGCGACGGCGTGCAGAAGCGGATCGCCGGCCGGGAGGTGGTGACCGGCGATTCGGTGATCCTTGCAGAAGGCGACCGGGTCCCGGCAGACGGGCACCTTCTCGTCGCCAACAATCTTATGGTGGATGAATCCCTGCTGACCGGGGAGTCTGTCCCGGTCCGGAAGGTCCCGGGGAAGGAGGGGGCACCGGGGAACCGGCCCGGGGGGGATGACCTGCCGTTGGTGTTCTCGGGAACCCTCGTCGTACAGGGCCAGGGGCTTGCAAGGATCACCGCGACCGGCGCGCGCACGGAGATGGGCAGGATCGGGATTGCCTTACAGGGTGTCGAACGGGGCGAGACACGGCTGAAGATCGAGATCGACAGGATCGTCCGGGTGGTCGCCCTCGCCGGCCTCCTGCTCTGTGCCATCATTGTTATCGTCTATGGCCTGGCACGGTCCACCTGGATCGGGGGATTTTTGGCCGGTATCACGCTTGCCATGGCGATCCTGCCCGAGGAGTTCCCGGTCGTGCTGACCATCTTCCTCGCGCTCGGGGCGTACCGGATTTCCCGGTGGAACGTCCTGACCCGGCAGATCCCTGCCATCGAGACCCTGGGTTCTGCAACCGTGCTCTGCGTGGACAAGACCGGCACCTTAACCGAGAACCGGATGTCTGTCGCGCAGTTCTTTGCGCAGGGGCAGTACTGCGACTGCACCGCATCCGGCTGCTACGCGGTCACCGATTCCTGTCACGAGGTCGCGGAGTTTGCCATTCTCGCCTGCAAGCAGGACCCCTTCGACCCAATGGAGAAGGCCCTCCTCCGGCTCCGGGACGGGGACTTCGGAAAGACCGAGCACATCCACGCAACCTGGAACCTTGTCCAGGAATATCCCCTCTCCCCGGAGCTCCTCGCCATGTCCAATGTCTGGCGGTCCCCGGACGGCGACCGGTACGTGATTGCGGCAAAGGGGGCGCCCGAGGCAATTGCGGACCTCTGCCATTCCGGTGCGGCAGCGACCGCCGGAATAGCGGAATCCGCCGACCGCATGGCTGCCGGCGGCCTGCGGGTCCTTGGCGTTGCGAAGGCTTCATTCTCGCTCTCCGGCCTTCCTGACCAGCAGCACGACTTCACCTTTGCGTTCCTCGGCCTCGTGGGGTTTGCCGACCCGGTCCGGCCGCAGGTCGCTGCAGCCGTCCGGGAATGCAGTACGGCCGGTGTCCGGGTCATCATGATCACCGGCGACTACCCGCTCACCGCACGGAATGTCGCGCACCAGATCGGGCTGGCGGACGGTTCCCGCACCGTCACCGGCCCGGAGCTGGATGCCATGGACGATGCGGAGCTGCAGACGAGGATCGGGTCCGTTGCGGTCTTCTCCCGGGTCGTCCCCGAACAGAAACTCCGGATCGTAAACGCCCTCATGGCAGACGGCGAGGTTGTCGCGATGACGGGCGATGGCGTGAACGATGCGCCGGCCTTAAAAGCCGCGGATATCGGGATCGCCATGGGCGGGCGGGGCACGGATGTCGCCCGGGAGGCATCGTCGCTCGTCCTGCTGGACGATAACTTCACCTCAATCGTCGCTGCGGTCCGGCAGGGGCGGCGTATCTTCGACAACCTCAAAAAAGCGATGGCCTACATCTTCTCCGTCCATGTCCCGATCGCCGGCATCTCGCTCATCCCGGTCCTGTTCAACATGCCGCTCGTCCTGCTCCCGGTCCATGTTGTCTTCCTGGAACTGATCATCGACCCGGCCTGCTCGATCGTCTTCGAATCGGAGAAGGAGGAGCCCGATGTGATGGACCGGCCCCCGCGGAAGAAGGAGGAGGGGCTTTTTACGAGAAGGAACCTTGTTTTAAGCCTGCTGCAGGGATTCGTCGTGCTCGCCGTCATCCTCGCTGTCTACCTCACGGCATGCGCCCGGGGCCTTTCCGATGATGAGGTGCGGGCACTGACGTTCACGACGATCGTTGTGGCCAACCTCGGCCTGATCCTGACCAACCGGTCCTGGTCGGAGACGATCGTGACCTCGCTGCACACCTCCAACAGCGCACTCTCGTATGTCTTTGCGGTAACGATCGCCTGTCTCCTGTTGGTGCTGTACGTCCCGTACCTGCAGGTGCTCTTCCGGTTCGCCCCGATCAGCCCTGCCGATCTCTTCGCCTGTATCGTGGCCGGGGCCTTCTCTGTCTTCTGGTTCGAGGGGTACAAGGTTCTGGTACGGGACAAAACGAGACCGCGATTCCAACCGGAAGGAGAACCGTAATGTGCGCTGGACCTCCTGGTAGGGGAGACCCGTTCATGCACCCGATGCCGTACCGAAAATATCGCGGGTGCGGATCTCCCGTTCCCGCAGAAGCGTCGTTATGGGACGGGATATCGGGAACGAACCGGTCCTCAGGATCGATCATCCGGCATCATTATGGGAGCAGGGCGGCAAATCCAACCGCAAATCATCAGCCTCGTTTTCGAACGCTTCGCTCCCGGTGACGGCACCGGGCCTCGGAATCCATGGGAGCGGAACACGATGGTGCGGTGGAACCGGTGCCGGCTCATCACCCGGGCCAGCCCGGCGACGGTCGCAGCACTGCAGTCGTTGGCGGTCGCTTCCCGGACGTCTGCCGTCATTGCCGTGCATTGTTTTAATACCTGAGTGATCGATGGTGGATTTGGGAACCCCCTATGAGCGATAACGGGACATTCATCCTGGTCATTGGCATGGTTCTCTTCGTTATCGCACTCCTCCTTATCTGCACATTCTTTTTCCGGCACCGGGCCCCGCCCGGAACAACCCTGGCGGGTATACCCGTGCCCGGCACTTCTCCTGCGGAAGCACCGGCCCCGGCGGTATCCCGTGCAGCACGCACGTCCGCGGCCCGGGCGGCTGCCGACGCACTCGCCGCGGAGATCCAGGCAGGGTATGTCCGGACCGTGGCGAAGACGAAATGCCTCCAGGACCAGATCCAGCTGCTCTATACGATCCGTGCCTCCATTGGCCCGGCCCACCCGCTGGAACAGGACAAGGCGGAAAAGTTCGAGGAGAACACAAAAAGCCTCGACCGGCTCGCGGACGAGTACATCGTCCTCTACCACGAGCTCCGCGTCCTCATGGAGAACGAGAACCTGATCCGGTCCCCCGAAGTCCTGCACAACCACCGGAAGCAGGAGGTCGCGAAGATCCGGCAGCTCAACGAGCTCTCGAATGAGATCCAGCCCCTCCTGAACGAGAACGAGGATATCGTCGCCCCCTTCATCGGGAATGCCCGGTAGCGTATCCCTGCAGGATTCCGGGTCCTGGGTCCTCCCGCCCGTGCCTTTTTCCAGTCCGGCGAACACAAAGATATTTTCCTGCAACGCCGATGAAAAGAGATATGGGCAAACCGGTTCTCCTGTTCGGTCTCGTTCTCCTTCTTGGAATTGCCGTTGCCGGGTGCTTCAGCGCTGAGCCGGATGCCACATCCGGCGATGGGACGTCCTTCCCGTCAACCCCGGGCGCTACGGCCGGCGCAACAACGGCACCGGCGATTGCCGTGACAACGGCTGTGCAGGCGACACCTTCCGGCGCCGCTACTCTCCCTGCAGAACCGGGACTCCGTACAATCGCCAGGATGACGGGCGGTAGTGGCGTTGTGCGGCAGAATATCATGGTGCCGGCCTCGTACTGGGAGCTCTGGTACTCGGTCGACCCCCTCGCGACCGGCGGGCAGGACTCCCATTCCGCCACGGGGTCGCAGTCCGTCTTCTTCCCGAAGTTTTCCATCCAGGTCGCGGAAACGGGGACCGGGTCCGTCCTCGATACCGTCGAGCCCCCGGGCGGGCTGGACCGGGCGCTCTGGCAGTCCTTTGACCCGCGGCCCTGGAGCACGAAGTTCTACCGCGGGAACGCCGAGTATACCTTCACGGTCACCGGGCGCTACATCGAGTCCTTCACTCTCGAAGTACGGGTCCGGGAGTAACCTTGGAGCTCTGGAGAAAACTTTTTTAGGGTGAAGCCCCCCTCTTGCGCCACCAGTCCCCCGTCGGGGGATGCGGAGGGTCATCAGGCCCGAAGCAGGAGAAGAACTCCTGCGCGTTCTTCGATTTGGGGCGCATTGTGATAGGACGAGGGCGGTATATGTACTCCGTCGTTATCGCCGTGTAGGGGATGCCCACAGCGGAGGGAAACACTCCTCGCGTCAGCGGAGGCTCTTTTTAGAAAAAATTCCATGAACCATCCCGGATAAAGCGGGATCCAAAAAAAAAAGAACATGGCCGGGCCGGGAGATTTCAGCGTTGTCGTCGCTTCAGCAACCCGCCGGCAACAGCCAGGGCGCCGATCGCAATTGCCGGAATGATGGGATCGACCGGGGCAGCCTGCGTCGTCGTTACCGGTGCAGAAGCCCGCGGCGTCGCAACGCCCCAGCCGGCGGTGCAATCCCACGTCGCTTTGTCCTCCGCCTTCGTGAGGTCAACCGAGGCGAGAAGGGTGCCGGAGGCGTCGTGGAGGGTAAACGCCGTCGCCTCCGCCGTGTACGGGAACATCACCACGAGGTCGGCGTGGTCCTCGACCGATTGTGTCCCGGCCAGTTTTGTCCTGTTCGTCCCGTCTTCCGATACCAGCATGACGTCCCCGAACTGGACCCGGGGATCGGGGAGGCTGAAGGACGAGAGCGTGCCCCCGTCCGCGGAAAGGACCGTCCCTTTCAGCGTGCCGCTGTCCGGGAGCGGCGGGGAGCCGTACACGACCTGCACCGCAGGGACCGCCGCGCCGGCCTTTGCAAGGGTGATCTGGAGGAGATACGATTTGTCGCACGAATCGTTTGCGGCAGCCGCTGGGACTGCAAGAGAGCAGAGGATGGCTGCGATAAGAATGAATGGCAGGGTCTTCATGGTATCTCACCTCACGTATACTTCCCGAAAATGTAGTTGATCTTCGCCACGCCCTTCTGCCCGAAGAGGCCCCCGTTGTCCGGCTCCCGCATCATGTCCGGGTCCGGATCCCACCGCCAGAAGTTCTTCGAGCAGTCAGGGTTTGCGGATGTCGCCGGATCATCGTACACGATCTGCCGGCATTTCGAGGTGTCCCCGCCCTTGCTCTTGATCTCGTTGATACAGGCAGTCTCCGAGCTCCAGACATTGGTGAACGGGTCGTTCTGCTCGTAGTGCGTGTCCCCGCAGTAGGTGTCCACGACCGCAAAGACCGCGTGGCCGGTCTCGTGCATCATGATCGACTCCGACCCGAACCTCCCGCAGGCCTTGAAGTGGCTCTTTGAAGGCCCGAGCATGTCGGCGCACCCGGCAAGCGTCGTCCACCCCCCGGCATAGTAGGGCGGGTACAGGATCCCGCCCACATCGGCGAAGTACGCGTCCGTCCAGAAGGTCGCCGGCAGGTCGCCGGCGCAGGTCGACCACGCATCCGCGGTCTGCCCGCTCCGCCAGTAGTAATAGAAGTTGAACCGGTCCCGGAAATCGGCCGGAACAGGGTTTGTGGAGAGCGCATCCAGCTTCCAGTACCCGCTCACGATCGCGTTCTGCGCTACGGCTTTGAATGTTGCCTCGCTTGCCGTGTAATCGGTGACGGACACTTTCTTGTCCTTCTGCGTGTCCCACGCGGTCGACGACGGCACAAAGACGATATCGATTGCGTCTTCGGGGGATCGCGCGAGATACAGCGGCTTTATGTACTGGCCGCAGTAGATGCAGGAGGTGACCGGCGGGCAGGCGAGCCCGTCATCGACCCCGATCTCGTTGGGTCCTTTGATCCCGTCGTCGCAGTCGCAGGCGTCCCCGGTCCCGTCATGGTCGGTGTCCTCCTGGTCCGCATTGGCGATTGACGGGCAGTTGTCGCACACCGTCCCGATCTTGTCACCGTCCGCGTCCTCCTGGCCGGGATTATTGACGTTCACGCAGTTGTCGCAGGCGTCCCCTCGCCCGTCAGGATTTGCGGACGGGTAACACTTCACGTCCTGCGGGGTTGCCCCCATCGCAGTACAGGTCTTGCCCCCGGTGTCCGAGTCTTTCTGGTCGGGGTTTGCCACGTTCCAGCAGTTATCGCACCGGTCGCCGATCCCGTCCTTGTCGTAATCGTCGGGATATGCAGTCTCGTTGCTCTCGTACTTCAGCATGGACGCGCCCGCTGCGTCGTTCCTGCACAGGTCGCAGGCGTCTCCCACCCCGTCCCCGTCAGCATCCTCCTGCCCGGGATTCTTCGTCTTCGGGCAGGTGTCGCACCGGTCGCCGACCCGGTCCCCGTCCGCATCGGCGTACCCCGGCGCGTCCATGTCATCGGTGTTCCCGGTCGTGGCCGGGTCGGCGCTCGTTGCGCAGAGGTCGCAGGCGTCGCCGATCCTGTCCTTGTCCGTGTCGGTCTGGTTCGCATTGGCCGCGATCATGCAGTTGTCGCAGTCGTCCCCGATCCCGTCGCTGTCGTAATCGTACTGGTCTGCGTTCTTCACCGACGGGCAGTTATCGACAGCGTTCAGGACCCCGTCGCTATCGCTGTCACCGGAGAGCGTGATCACCGTCGAGAACTTCTGGACGCACTTCCCCTTCGAGCACGAGAACCCTGACGTGCAGGCGTTCCCGCACGACCCGCAGTTGTCGGCGTCAATACTCGTATTGGTGCAGTACGCGTTGTCGCACGCGGTCTCGCCGGTATCGCAGGTCAGCGTTGCCGTATACGTCTCCGTGGTCGTCGTGGCCGTTGCGACCGGCTTGTAGCAGTACTTCGCGATCCGTGCAGCAGCGGTCGCCGCATACCCGCAGGGCGTCTTTGAGCACTGGGTGAACCCGGCCTCCCCCCACGTCGCGACCGCGTCCGTCCGGAGCAGGCACTGGCACGGTGCGGTGCAGGCAACCGTTGTCTCGGCAGCGGTTGTTGCGGTCGTGGTGGCGGCAACCCGGGTGATCGCGGCGGTCGGGTTGACGGTCAGGCCGACGCGGGTATTCGTGGCAGCAGTCACGACCGGGCAGCAAATCAGGAATACCATCAGGAGAACGCCGAGGCGCAGGAGGCGGCTATGGTCGCAGAACCGAAAACAGGACATCATGCAGAACCTTAGACGCTCCGGTTTCTGGACAGGACTACTTTAACATTATGATACGGGTACCGGTGTTTCCGGATTTATGGCAGGAATCACGGTTATCCGGCCCCGGAAGAACGGAGCTTGCGTCTTTGGGAAAAATTCGTCTGCCAAAAAAATCATCTTGCCGGAAAAATCCGGACACTTCCGGAACTTGTCGCTGCAACCACACGCTTCATCAGCAGAGACCGTGATAAAAAAGTATACTCATGGACCTGCCCCCGCACCTTGCCCGGATCCTGCCGGACGGACTCGCCGGCAACCCCCCGCTCATCACGCTTATCTTCACCAACATCGTGACCATCGCGCTCGCGGTCATGGAGAACTGGGACCTTGCGACCGTGCTCTTCATCTACTGGGCGCAGAGCGTGATCATCGGCATCTTCGCGGTCATCTCGTTGCTCTCCGCCGACACGACCGCGCTTGCCGGCGAGTTCGGCAAGGCACAGGCGGAAGCCGGCGGGTCGCCGGTCGTGAGCAGACGTTTCGCCGGGTTCTACAAGGTCCTCCTCGCGGGATTCTTTACCCTCCACTACGGGCTCTTCCACTGGGGGTACTATTCGTTCATCGTGGAAGGGTGGATCTTCGGGCCCGTCGACTTTACCGCTGCCGGCATCTGGATCTCCTGCGGCCTCTTCTTTGTCAACCACCTCTACTCGTTCCTGTACCACCGCGGGGACGAGAAGAAGGACGGGGAATTCGTCAACCGCCAGTTCTTCGAGCCGTACAACCGTATCATCCCGATGCACCTGACCATCATCTTCGGTTCGATCATCGTCGTCGCCCTCGAATTCCTCGGCATCCCCGCAACCCTGCCGGTGCTCGTTTTCTTCCTCGTCCTCAAGACATGGCTCGACATCAAAATGCACCTGCGCAAGCACTACGAGCTGCTGCACCCGGATGAACCGAAGATGTACGTGAGTTTCTAACGCTGGAACGGAAAGGCCTGCGGATTCCCCGGCGCCGGTAAAATACTGCGGATTCGGGCAGGAAGTCCCCGCTGACGCCGATGACGGGGAGAACGGGTGGGCCATACCGCCCGGCTTTTTTACGAAACCTGCCCGGCCGGAAAAGTACCGTGAACCGCCGGTGACCCGGTCCGGGAGCACCGGACCATTTCCGAATCTTTTTCCTCTCCGTCGCGCATGGGTACCCTGAAGAACAGTCCCTGTTCTTCCGAAACGGAGACACGAGTATGCAGAGCAACCCCGCGGCAGAGGCACCGGCACTCTTCGGGATGCGCCCGGAGAAGGGGAGGTGGATGCTCGTCGTGCTTGGTCTTATCATCAACCTCTGCCTCGGCACGGTGTATGCCTGGAGCGTCTTCGTTCATCCCCTCACCGATTATTTTACGGTAACCCTGCAGCAGCCGGTCACCGTCAATGAGGTGCTCCTGCCGTACTCGGTCATCCTCTCGGTCTTTGCCGTCACCATGGCGCTGACCGGGCGGTTCGTCGAGTCCCACGGACCGGCGAACGTCACCGCCGCAGGGTGCGTGCTCACCGGCCTCGGCTGGCTCTCCGCATCGTTCGCCGGGTCGATCCCGGTGCTCGCGGCAACCTACGGGGTCATCGGGGGCGTCGGGATCGGGATCGCGTACGGCACGACCGTCGCGGTTGCGGCCCGGTGGTTCCCGGACCGGCGGGGACTTGCCGTCGGCCTCACGGTGCTCGGGGTCGGGTTCTCGGCGCTCATCACGGCCAACCTTGCCGGGTTCTGCATCGCCGCGTATGGCGTGATGAGCACGTTCCGGATCTTCGGGATCGGGATCATCATGCTCACCGTCCCCCTCGCGCTCCCGCTCGCGTTCCCGCCGGCAGGGTGGCGCCCGGCCGGCTGGAGCCCCCCGCGACCTGCAGGAGGCGGACCCGGAGCGCCGGCATGCAACCGTTCCGGCATGCTCAGGACTCCTGCATTCTACGGGCTCTTTGCCTGTTACTTCATCGGGTGTTTCGCGGGGCTGATGGCAGTCTCCATCGCAAACCCGGTCGGGACCGAGCTGCTGCAGATCGGGACCGGCCTTGCCACCGCCCTCGTCGGGTTCTTTGCCATCTTCAACGGGGGCGGGAGGCCGGTCTTCGGGGTGCTCACCGACCGGCTCACCCCGGGAGTCACCGCGCGGGTCACGTTTGTCCTGATCGCGCTTGCCTCCCTTGCCATGTGGCAGGTACCGTCCGTGCCGGTCTACATCGCGGCATTCGCCGTGCTCTGGGGCTGCCTCGGCGGCTGGCTCGCGATCGCGCCGACCGCGACCGCGACGTACTTCGGGACCTCTGATTACCCGCGGTGCTACGGCATCGTCTTCCTCGCGTTCGGCGCAGGATCGATCGCCGGGCCGCAGCTCGCCGGGTTCATCCGTACGGCGACCGGGAGCTACCTCGGGGTGTTCCCCTGCGTGCTCGCGTCTGCGGTTATCGGCTTTTTCATCGCATGGGCCTTCATGAAGCCGCCGCAAACGGCGGCCTGATCGCGGCGGGTCGCGGGGAACAGTCCGGGACGCCCTCCACCCCCTGTCCCGGAAACGGGATGCTCTCGCCGGTATTTTCATCGGGAACTCTGCACAGCGCATCTGCCCGCCAGCTGCGAAGGTTCAAGCAAGGGCCGCCCTATACCAGGAAGTGTATTCCGGGAGGTGATTTCTGCATTCGGTATTTCCTTTTCCCTGCCACCGTGATTGCAGGACCCGGGGCACCTCCCCGGCTCCTGCCAGGATGAACCACGGGGAGCACACGCCTCCCGCACCGGCCGGCGGATTGCACCGGTTTTTTCCTCCACCATCCCAAGACTTTTTTCCCATCTCCCTCGTATGCAGCGGATGATCGTACAAAACGTGGCGCCCGGCCCGACCTGCGCTGGTGACGGCTCCCGTTCCCGAAAGCGGCAGGGATGACCCTTATGGGGTATTCCGGGGCATCCCGGATCGATGCAACGCTCCCAGGAACCTTCCCTGCCCGCTGCTCTCCGCACCCGACGACCCTTCGTCATGCGACTCCGGCGGCAGGCGCACGCAGGGATCCCCGGTGAAACAAAGACGGGGAATCGCTCCCGCCACGGACTCACCGGTGCGGGTGAAACCGTCCGTGCAGGGAATGGTTGTGGGGGAAGATCCCCTGGTGCTGCAGGTCCGGGGTGAGACCGGACCCCGGACTACGGGCCGGTCCTCCGGGTCGTATTCCGCACCACCGGGATTTTTATAAGAAATGTTCACGGTTGCGATTGGTTCCTTCCGGAATGACTACCGGAGCCGGTCAGAGTTCATCCTCGTCGTCGGGCCCGCACTCCGGCCAGATAAAATCCTCGGAGCCGGGTTCTTTCATCGGCTCCTCGAAAGGCAGGCCCTCCTCTTCCTGCGGCTCCCAGGGTTTCTTTGGCAGTGCCGGAACGCGGACCGTCTTTTTCCCGGGTACTTTTCCTTTCTTCTCCCGCACCATTGCAGCTTCAACCCGCCACGGCAAAACTGTACAAAAATATCCTGTCGTGGGAGGATAAAAAGATTAACGGATCTGCCAGCGGGAGGGAGACGATGCCCGCGGGTCCCTGCCAGCTGTTGCCCTGTCATCCCGCCGGTATTCTGCGGGAGAAAAAATTTTTCAGTGGAAGACTTTTGTCTCGATCAGTTCGGCACCGTAGGCGCCAATCTTTTCGATCGCCTCTTCGACATGGTCGACGCGCAGGATGAGCACGGCCCCCTCCCTGCCGGAGTACGCGTAGCTGTACTCGATGTTGATGTTGGCATCGCCGAGGAGTTTCGCGATCTCGTAGAGGCCGCCGGGCTTGTCCTTCATCCTGACCGCGATCACGTCCGTGAACGCCACGTTGAACCCGAGCGATGTCAGCTTCTTCTTCGCCTTGTCGGGATGGTCGACGAGCGCCCGCACGACCCCGAAGCCGTCCGCTTCGGCAATCGAGAAGGCGAGGATGTTGACGCCCTCCTCCCCGAGCGCGTGGGCGATTGCCGCGAGGCGCCCGGGCCGGTTCTCGGAGAAGACCGAGATCTGCTTGACGATATACTTTTTCACGTCCATTACAATGACCTCCTGTCCACGACTTTCTTGGATTTTCCCTCGAACCGCGGCAGCGAGCCCGGTTCCACGAGTTCGACGTTCGCTTTCACGTTCAGGTAGTTCATCAGCCGGTGCTCGACCTTGTTCCTGATCTGCATGATGTCGGTGATCTTGTCCGAGAACGAGGCCGGGGCGAGTTCGACCCGGACCATCATGTCGTCAAGCGCACCCTTGCGGTCGACCACGATCTGGAAGTGCTGGCCGACCTCCGGGACCCCCATGAGGGCGTGCTCGACCTGCGACGGGAAGACGTTGATGCCGCGGATGATGAGCATGTCGTCGACCCGGCCCTCGATCCGGTGGACCCGGGGGTGCGTCCTGCCGCACGGGCAGGGTTCCTCATCCATGGACGTGATATCCCCGATCCGGTACCGGATCATGGGCATCGCTTCCTTCTGCAGGATGGTGACCGTCAGCTCCCCGTGCTCGCCCGGTGCGACCGGCTCCCCGCTCTTCGGATCGATGACCTCAGTGAGCGCGATGTCGCTCCAGATATGGAACCCCTTCTGTTCCGTGCATTCCGTGAACATCGGGCCCGAGAGCTCGCTCGTCCCGTAGATGTCGTAGGCCTTGATCCCAAGCCAGCTCTCCATGCGTTCCCGCATCTTCTCCGTCCACGGCTCCGCGCCGAGAATGGCGGTCCTCATCTTCGTGTCCTTTGCGATCGAGACCCCCATCTTTTCGGCGACCTCGCCCATGTGGAGGAGGTACGAGGGCGTGCAGGCGATCGCGGTTGAGCCGAGGTCCTGCATCAGCTCGATCTGCCGCTCGGTGTTGCCGACGCTCGTGGGGAGCACGGTCGCCCCGATGCGCTCAGCGCCGTAGTGGAGCCCGAGACCGCCGGTAAAGAGGCCGTACCCGTAGCTGACCTGGATCGTGTCGCCCCTCCCGAGCCCGGCCGACGTGAGCGCCCGGGCGAGCGAGTTCGTCCAGAGCGCGATATCGTTCTCCGTGTAGCCGACAACGGTCGGTTTCCCGGTCGTTCCCGAGGAGACGTGGTACCGGACGAGTTCCTCGCGCGAGGCGGTGAAGAACTTGTCCGGGTAGTTGTCCCGCAGGTCCTTCTTGAACATGAACGGGAGCTTTTTGACATCGGAGAGTTCCTTAATGTCGTCCGGGTGGACCTTGTGCGCCTTCATCCGGTCATGGTAGAACGGCGAGAAGCTGTAGAGCCGGTACACGAGGGTCTTTAACAGCCGGTACTGCATCTTCTTGAGTTCTGCAACCGGCATCTCCTCGATCCGCGGGTCCCAGCTCCTCACAGGGCATCACTCCTCCGGTCGATGACGCGTTTTGCTTTCCCCTCGAACCGGGGCAGCGTCCCCGGTTCGACCAGCTTTACCGTTGTCCGTATCTCGAGCGCATCGCGGAGCTCTTTCACGACCTTCTTCTGGATGCGGGCAAGGTCTGAAAGTTCCCCGCTGAAATACCCGCGGTTGATCTCGGCTTCCACAGTCATCTCATCCAAGTGATTCACTCTGTCCACATAGACCATAAACTGATTGCCCACTTCCGGGACGTTGAGGAGCACGTGCTCGATCTGGGACGGGAACACGTTGATGCCGCGGATGACCAGCATATCGTCGGACCTGCCGGTGATCCGCGCAATCTTCTGCCCCCGCCCGCAGAGGCAGCCGTCCTCCATCTTCATGGTCACGTCGCCGGTCCGGTACCGGAGCACCGGCATCGCCTCCTTGACGAGCGGGGTGACGACCATCTCGCCGCGTTCGCCGTCCGAAAGCTGCTCCCCGGTCTTCGGGTCGATGATCTCGACGAGGTAGCTGTCGTGCCAGATGTGCAGCCCGTCGTGCTCCGGGCACTCGAAGGCGACCCCGGGGCCGAAGAGCTCGGACATCCCGTAGCTGTCGAACGCGGTGACGCCCAGCCGTTCCTCGAGGGCTTTTCGCATCGCTTCCGACCACGGCTCGGCGCCGAAGAGACCGATCCGAAGCGTCGGGAGGGAAAGCTTCAGCTCTTCCGCGACCTCGGAGAGGTGCATCGCGTAGCTGGGCGTACAGTGAATGACGGTGACACCGAAGTCCCGGATCATATCGATCTGGCGCTTCGTGTTGCCGGTCGCGGAAGGGACGGTGGTCACGCCGAGGAGCTCGGCGCCGTAGTGAAAGCCCAGGCCCCCGGTGAACATCCCGTAGTTGACCATGTTCTGGAAGACATCGCCTTCCCGGACGCCGGCCATGTACATGTTCCGGGCAATAAGGTCGGCCCATGCCGAAAGATCCTTCCGCGTATACCCGACCACCGTCGGCTTGCCGGTGGTGCCCGATGTCGTATGGATCCGCACAACCTCTTTGAGGGGGACGGCGAGGAACCCGAACGGGTAACCCTCCCGCAGGTCCTGCTTCTTCGTGAACGGGATCTTCCCAATATCGGCAATCGTCCGGATATCCGAGGGCCGGATCCCTGCCGCCGCAAACTGTTTCTTATAGAACGGCACCTTCAGGGCCTGTGCCACGGTTGTTTTCAGCCGCTTCTCCTGGAGGGCGGTAAGGGCCTTTCCTTTCAGTGTCTCGGTTTTCCTGTCCCAGAACATGGAGCACTCCGCAGATCCACCAAGGACGTCCGGGGGACAGGAACGGCCTTCCCTGTGCCTTTCCCCGCAGATGTCCCTTCGATTGAGTGGAAGCAGTAGTGTATTTCTCATACGGCCAAGAAAAGCGTTGTTATGCGATAGCATGACACGGGGGAACTCCACGACGGATCTCCCGAAGACGTCATTTTTGCGCAGAATATTTTACAAAAAGAGCCGTGCAGAGCCCCGTTTGAAGGGCAAAGATAATAAGCGAGAAACAAAAATATCAATATAATTACCTTCCGGTGCATCATGCACGGGGGACTATCCATCATGGCTGAAGCTGCAACCGGCATCCTCCAGAAGATCCAGACATTCCTGCACGGGCTGATCATGCCCCCGCCAACCGCCAAGGCAGATGACGACCCGTTCGTCTTCTTCGAAGAGATCGCATGGCTGCAGGAATCCGAACGCATCCGCTCCGAGGCCCTGGTATTCTGGGAGAGCAACTCGCACAAGAAACGGCTCGGCCGGGTCGCCGACCTCTCCGTCGCTGAAAAATTTGCCGAGAAACACACGCTCGTCCTCTCGGATGTGGAGCTGATGCGGCTCAACGCCCTTGCGGAGGCGGCATTTTCCGAGTCATTCACGGCAGGGCAGCGGGACAAGGCATTCGGGCATGCAGGCGCGGTAACCGACGACTGGATCCGCACCGACAACCACAGTGTCCCCATCCGGCCCATCCTCTCGTTCCGCGACCCGCTCGAGAATATCTACGATGGCGACGGGAACGGGACGAAGAACGGAGCGGAGAACGGGAACGGCCGGAGCAACGATCTTTATAAGTGCATCATCAGGATGCCGCTCAATAAAAAAGTCCAGTGACGGTTCAAAAAAATACGCGCAGGATTCCTGCCGCTCTCGTACAACCCGCCCTTTTTTTCCGTCCGTTCATTCCTGCAGATACCCGGTCATGCCTGCCAGCACCCGCTCCATCTCAGCCACCGTTTTTGCCGTATAATCCGGCCGGCAGGACTCCGTGCTGTCCGCCCGGTACCCGTCACCGTACTGCGCGTAGACCGTGACCATCCCGATCTTCTGCGCCGGGAGGATGTCCCGGCGGATACTGTCCCCGATAAGAGCGCACTGCCGGGGAGACGCCTCCAGTTCCCTGAGCGCGAGCAGGAACGGTCTCGGGTCCGGCTTCCGGGCACCGGACCGGTCCGGGGTAACAACGGTCCGGAAGAACGGTGCGAGGCCGGCTTTTTCCAGGCGCCGTGCCGCGTGCCCGCTCTCTGCATCGGTTATGATCCCGAGCGGGATCCCCTTCCTTTCCAGGGATTCGAGGATCGCCCTGATACCGGGATAGGGCGTGACTGCGGCGACCTTCTCCTCCTCGTAGATCGCGCAGCATTCCGCAAAAAGGCGGTCAGAGAACGCGTTACGGTCGCGGAGGAAGTCCCGGATATTGCCGTAGTCCTCGAACCCGTGGACTGGTCGCCGGAAATAGGCGAAGAGTGCTTCGGGGTCGCTCCCGTCCCCGCAGTGGAGGAGGACGGCCCGGCAGGCCGCCTGCTGCGCGTGGATGAAGTTAAAGAGGGTATTGTCCATGTCAAATAAAATCGCGCTAATAGGTTTTTGAAGAATATTTCCGCCTCTGAAATGTTATTTCTCTTCCAGTGGTTCAACCAGGATCGCGACGACCTTTTTTCCGGTCCAGATCTTCGGAACGAAGATCCGCGCACTATTCCCGCCATCCGTAGCGATTTTCTCAATGACCCCATAGCCGGAAAATTTGAATTCTTGTTTCTCCATAATATCAGTATTGTGACCACAATGTATAAACTGGGTGGATACATAATTACACTGTTGTCACAATGTGACAGGAGAGTAACAACTGATGGCTCACAAAGTATCAGTCTTCGATGAAGCCCATACGGAGGCATGCCACGGTATGGAAAACTGTGTTAGACCACAGAGGCCGCCCGGCATCACTGAAGAAATGGAAGTGGCAATGATCAAAGCGATAAAAAGAATTCTTGCCGAGCAAAAGAAAAATCAAGATTCCTAATCCTTTTTGTCATAAAAGAAACAGTTCTCCCGATCTATTCTTCTCATCCCCCACAGTGTCATACAATAATTGTCGGTACAAAACCCCCCACGCTCCCCTGTATATATCTAGTTAGAAAAAGTGAGAAATTTTCGCGGCATGACCTGCCTTGCAAAGGTCGTCCCCCGTTCATGTACTGAGTATACGATCCTGGTGCGATGATGAGGACCAGGGAACCTCAAGCCACCCGGAACAGCCCGGTCAATCACTCTATGATTTTGCATTGTTATCCACTATGCGACAAATGGATGTGTAGTACCGGGGGGGTCGTACCTAGAATTATATAGTTATGTCTGGAGAAACCGCCCGCCCCCCCAGGTCCATTGTCTGACAACTTCTCGCATGTAGTACCCACCGCTCCGTTCTCCCTTTCTTGGCAAAACAATGGACCCATTTTTGTAGTATTGCACCTGCAATCCGCTCCGCTTTCTGTTGATAGAACCTCCCTGGAAAGCACCGACCCCCTGTTTATGTACTGAGTGCGCGATTGTGCGGTGCGGGGGGGAAGGGGGATCTCCAGGACCTCCCGGGCCTTGTCTTCCGCTTCGACGGGATCCCCTTATTCATGTACTGCATATGCACCAAACCCGTGCCGAGCGATGAAAGAGGATCTCTAGGTCCGCCCGGTCCGGTCAGTTCCGCTGCATCGGTTCATGATGTTTCCATTCACGGCATGGAAATAAAATGCAGTGATCGCAATCATGAACCGTCCACCCTTTGATGATTCCTATGATCGGACCCGGGCAATCATGATAGACTATCTGGTATCGGTATAGCGATTGCGGCATTGCTTACAGTCTCCCGTGCTCATCGCAGTATGCCGCCATCGCCAGGATACCCTTATCCCTCACCCAGTCCGGGCAACTCGAGCGCGGTCCCTGCTTCCCGGTCTTCATGCGGAAGGGATCGGGGGGCCCTCGTTTCACTCCGGTCCGGAAAAAGGACCGGTACTCCGTGACGGGCTCTGTGTAGGTCCTCCCGATTTCATCTAGGATAACGCTCTCGATAATCACCCAGGGCAGCCCGGTCTCGTCGCATATGACCGGCCGGTCCGTGGTCCTCAGCTCATCAACACCCAGGACCGCAACCGATAACCGGCCGTGCCACGTCACAGAATGGCAGCCATCAATCATTGCCTGATGCGAGAACAGATACCGCAGCAGCCCGCCGACGTTCGGCACATTGCCCTTATTGTGATAGGACCAGTCAGGGAAGGCAGCCTCAAATTCCTCGTGCTCTATTATTCTTCCAAATCCTACGACGTGGAAATGTGGGGAGAAATAATAATACTCCCGCCAGTTTTTCTGTTTACGGATGTACGCGTACATCATCCAGGACGGGGATTCATCATCCATGAACCCGGCCAGCTTAGCCTCACGGATGATCAGTGTCTTCGCTTTTCCCCCGGTCGCTCCCGTATTGGGATGCCGCACCCGGTTCGCATGATACACGGCAACGCAGCCCACTATCCCGGTGCCCCGCAGGATGTGGTTAAATTCATTCCTTGCCAGTTTTGCAAACGTTGTGTGGTTCCTACCGGACCGGTGCCAGAGATCTTCTATGTGCCTTGGTGACAGGGTAAAGGGGATATGTCGGGGAACAGCCCGCCGATATTCCCCAAGGACCAGGACCGCTTTCTCCTGGAGCTTCGCATCCTCGTAATGGTTGAAGCGTTCCTCAGCCTCGTGTGCCTTCGCCGTGATCGTGGAATCCACGCAGCGCGGGCAGCCCAGGGTCCCGCAGGTATGGTAAATGTCTTTCACCTGGTCGCCGCTTCTCAGCTTCCGGATCCAGGTCCCGCAGTCCGGCTTCACGAACCCGGTGCCCGGTACGTCCGCAGGTTCGATCCGGAAATTCACGTCGCTAAAATTAAAGCCCTCAGTAGCAGGATACCCCGGCCTCCGGGATCGCGGTTTCGGGTCCGGTTTGAACACTGCCGGATCCCAGGAATCTGTGCCCCCCGTTGCGCTCACCAGCCCCCGCGGGGGACAGGGAGCGCGATGCGAGGGGACGGGGAAAAGGGACGGCAGCTCTGCACCGGGGATCTCCTCCCGTCCCGGGGCCGGCGCCGGTCGTAACGGATGAAGGGGGATCGGGGACCGGCTCGGTAGAGAGCTGCAGATCGCTTGATGCATGACCGCAGCTCTTTAAAGGGAGGTCAAACGTTGTACTTTTGTGACACTTTTATAACCACATGGGACAAAAGTATAATTGCCTCTTTGACTTTTTTCCATGCGATTATGCCTCCGCAGGTGTTGGCACGATTTTAATCCTGCCATCTTTCGCCAGGTGCCGGGCCATGGCACGATACCAGACTGGCAGATCGTCCACAACACCCGCAGGAAGAGAGGGAATAAGAGGATCAGAAACAGAATCCATTATTGCCCTCCTTAAACGGATGCGGCAGCCGGGGGTTGTGCTTGGCGGCCATCCCCGGTTTCAGGATTGTTCTTCAGTAAGTGTTTGCATCCTGGACACTTGCGGGGATTTGGAACCCGAAGATACCAGGTATACCCGCATCGCGGGCAGGTCATTTTTGGTATTTCGATGCACATACTCACCCCTATGATGAACTTATAAATATCATTACCTCAAATTTGGTATCAAACATCCGAATATCGTTACAGGGGCAAGAATATTGATTATTTGTAAAAATGCTCGCGAATACTGGGCGGAACTATGGAGACTTCGCGGGAAAGGATGGGAAACATATCAAAAAGAAATCGAACCATTGCGTTCAGCTTTCATACTAATCGATGATCCCACGCCCCAGGATCTTGAAAAGATTGAATCCGAGGAGCATGATATTCTCATTCGATGCATGACCGAAGCTGAGGATTTTGAAAAATATCATCCCGTAAAACCCCTCTTTGTTTACAAAACACGACGAAAATATTATGAAATAAAATTCATAAAAGAGCCTCCCTTCCTGTGGGTTTCATCATCCCCCGTATCATCTCAAATCATGAGAGAAAAATCAACGGCCTGGATATTGCCGATCCACTTCAATGGCAATCCTGTTGATGTGGTGGATTGCTTCTCCTGCAATCACCCGTTTATCCGTCATCACCCCCATCAGCAATATTGTCCAAAATGTCAACGGCTTCGATTCAAAAAGACTCGTTATTGTCAAAATCCAGAGTGTAAAAAACCCCTGCCTGTTCACAAACACGGAAAGGCAAAATATTGTAATGGGGCCTGCCGGACCGCTGCATGCAGGATCCGGAAAAAGGGATTATCCGGTTGAAATGATTTCTTCTTTTTTCATCTCCTCGGCAACCAGCTTGGCAATCGCTATGTGATCTTCCATTGTAAGTTTCCCACGAAGGTTATCCAAAGTGTTAATAGCGGTCATCTTCTGTTCCATCTCGATCAATTTTGCCTGCAATTTTTCCTTCTCTCTCTCAAGTGCGAGAAGACGATCAGCCTGGCCTCCTACCCTTTCCTCCAACTGTTTCCGCTTTTCAAAACCATAATCGCCGATAGTTAAGACAGAGGAATATTTTTGGTACTGTTCCCGAAGTGCCCCCTCTCCATATCTCCGATATGAAACGCTGAGATATCCGGTATGGCCTGCCATGGCCTCAACGACATCATCCGGGCACCCCGCCAGCTTTAACCAGGATATGAAACATTTTCGGAATGAGTGAGGGTGAATCGTGTTCCTCCCGGTCCGGAGGTCCACTTTTTTTAATGCCGCATTTTTCAGACAGGTGTTAAACCGTTCCCGGATATTGTCGGAAGTATAGGGGAAAATTTCAGATCTCTTGTGATATTCTTTTTTAATATGGTTCGTTGTGAGGTCCTGTGCCCGTGCGACCATTTTTTCACGGAATTTCAGGTAATGGAGGAGAGCTTCCCGCGCCTCATCGGTGAAAAAGGTAATGCGGCTCTCGCCGGTTTTGCTGATCAAATCTGATATGTAGATCGTGTTTTTTTCAAGATCAACATCATTCGGAGTTAATTTTACCAGTTCTCCGATCCTTATCCCCGATGATAACAATAACAGGACCACAGCACGGATCTTTGTATCCCGGGAATGAGAGAGGATCAAACGTATCATTTCAGGGGTAACCTCATCCTCCCTGGTAACGCCATTCCGCTGCCGTGGAAGATGTTTTTTCAATTCCCGGAGTTCTTTACTCGTCAGACTGTGATCATAATGTTCAAGCCAGATCCGGACGCATGCGACATTTTGACTGATACTATGTGGGGGGCGCTTCCGTTCAAACTGATGATCTTTAAAACCCCGGAGGTCCGTGAGAAGGTCAATTTTGCACCGGAGGTATTTTGCGGCCATCTTCTCATACTCCGCCCTCTCTTCCTGGGTTGAATCCTTCCCTTTACGCGCGTACCCAAATTTGTAGTCTAAAAATTGGAAAATAGAGGATCGATACCCTAAGCGCGTTGCACCCTTATAGCCCTGTAAGAACCCTTCGATCAACAGCTTTTCTAATTGCTTGGCGGCCTGTTTCATAACAGGGACTTAGCATTACGAGATAATAAAAATTTGTCAAAAACCAAATAGTTTCAATTCATTATCCATGTCAAACAGGACGGATCGTACCGGTCCTTTGCCTGCCTTTTCCATCTCCCGCTCCTCCGGAAGCGTATAGTTGTTCCGGAAAAGGCGGGATATGAACATGACGGATACCGGTCCTTCGCGATCCCCAAATAAAAATTTTAAAAATTCCTGCGCATTGTATTCCGTTTCATCAGCAGGAGCCGTGTCTTTTCAGAAAGAGATATCCAAGGAAAAAACAGCAATTTTTCCCGGGTCATCCCTTTTCACAGGGGGAAGATTTTTATATTATATAAAGCATATGGTCGAGACAGGGAAGTCATGAAGGTCGCCCAACTCCTCATCACGGTCGTCGTTTTCCTGCTTGCTGCCGCAGCTTCTTACATCACCGGTGTAATCCTCGCCTCGTTCATCGGGGTCTATGGCTTCTTTGTCGGGATCATCATCTTCCTCTTTGCCATCCGCCACATCCTGGTGTGGCACAAAATCAAATCCCTCCTCATCCTGCCGGACTTTTTTCTTGTCGTTATCCTCGCGTACGTGACCTACCTGTTCTTCTCCCCGTATCTCGGGCTCTGGGGGGCCTTTGCCGCCGTCATCGTCCTGTTGACCGGCCTTGCCATGATTGCCTACATGCGCGAATGGGAGATCTGACCCGCCCGTTGCCAATATTGCGGTTTTTCCACGAGGGCACCCGCGGATCGGGCTGTCGGTTCTTTTCGCGAACCGGATTTTTTCCGCCGTTTCCGGACCTCTTTCCTTATGCTTTATCTGAACGGACAACCCTACCAGATAGAAGGAGGACGAAGATTCCAAGGATGAACACGCCCGATCTCCCGTGGGTTGCCGTCACCGGTTTTGGCGCCCATATCAAGGCAACCCCCATCCGGCTCGTCGTCCAGCAGAAGGGCCGGATCGACGAGTACCCGCTGCGCAGGATCCCCCACCTGCTGATCATCGGCGGCCATACCATCCATTCCTCGGTCATTACGACGCTTATCAGGAACGGGATCCCGATCTCCTTCTTTGAAGCGGATGGCACACCCACCGGGGTGATCCGCCCGTACGGGGACACGCGGGAGAACGGCATGCGGAGCCTGCAGGTCAACGCACCGAAACACCGGTATGCGGTCGCGATTGCCCGGGGGACGCTGCGGTCCCGGCTCCTGGCCCTCCAGCGCCTGGAGGAGGGAAGGGAGACCCCGCTCCTCTACGAGGGGGAGCTCGCGTTCCTGCACAAGGCGTACGACGAGATGGAATACCTCATCAAGCTCGACGAGATCCGGCGGCTCCACCGCCTCGTCAGCGACATGTACTACGAGATCATCGCCCGGGCAACCCCCCCGGAACTCGGGTTCCGCCGCCGGACTCCCCGGGTCCGGCAGGACCCGGTCAATGCCCTGCTCTCGATCAGCTATGCCATGCTGTACGGCTCGTGCATGGTGCCGGTGCTTGCGTCGCGCCTGGACCCTGACCTCGGGCTCCTGAACGAAGGGCCGGGTTCGCTCGTCCACGATATCATTGATCCGTTCCGTGCCGGGATGGCGGACGCTGCGGTCCTGAACGTCGTTGCCGGCGGGATTGCCGGGGACGAGTACGAGATGAGCGCGGAGCGGTGTATCCTGACTGACGATCTGGTCCGCCGTCTGCAGGCGGGTGTGAAGGCGACCATCCAGCCGCAGAGACTGCAGGAACAGGTCCAGGTCCTCTCGGACGCCCTGCACAACAACGGGACCTTCACCGTTCTTTGCTGATGCTACAGCCCCGAGCTGATCCTTCCCTCGCTCTTGATGATGGCAAAGTCATCAAAATTTTTGACCGGGATCTCCAGCACGCGGACGTCCCGGACCTGGGCGCGGGGGCACCCGTAGAGCATGGAAACGAATTTTTCGAGGATCATGGGATCGCCCGTTGCGTAGACCTGGACTTTCCCGTCCGGGAGGTTCATGACGGTTCCCCGGATCTTCATGTCCGAAGCGATGCGGCGGACGCAGGCCCGGAAGCCGACCCCCTGCACCCTGCCGATGACAACGATCTGGAGGGTCTTCACGCAGGTCTCTCCCCCTGCATCCACCGCATCGCGGCAGCGAGGTTGTCGAAGACCTCGTCCCGGTCGCGGAACTGACGGATCCCGGTCGCGGCGTCGACCGCAAATCCCATCACTTCCTGCCCTTTCATGCTGCAGCCGGCACGGTCGAGGACAAGGGCCATGTCGCACAGGACGTAGGTCCGCCGGGAGAGTGGCCGGATCACCCGTGCTTCGGCAAGCGCGGCATCGAAAAACCGCCGGGCGAGCCGGGTCCTTCCGGTCCTGTTGAAGAGGATGGCGATCATCCCGAAGTACCGGGCGACGAGCCCGCGATCCGTCAGCGACCGGATCATCGATTCCAGCGCGCTCAGCTGCTGGGGATTATAGCGCTCCGTCACGATGCGTTCGGCCCGCACCATGATCTCGCGGAATGCCGGGGACTGTTCGGCAGCATGGACCTTTTCGTGGAGACCTGCCGTTGCCGTCTGGATGTCCTCGTGGTTGATCCCGGCGATGATGCCGGAGGCACGGGCATAGAAGGTCTCGTCCCCGGTGGCATTCCCGATCCTGATGCAGATCTCGGCGACTCTCAGCCGGACTGAATCCGCGAGGTGGGGGACCGGGATCGACCATGCCACTTCCCCGATCTGGGCGAGGAGAGGGGCGACAGGGGTAAAATCGCGATCGGCAACCATCTGCTCGGCGAGTTCGAGGAGGAGTGCGGCCCGCTGGATCGTCAGCGGGATGGCGTCACACCCCTCCTGGATCCGGCTCATGATCGAGGCACGCAGGTCCGGGTTGCCGATCACCATGCGGTAGACCGGGATCATGACGGAGACGAACTCGACCGGTGTCCCGATAGCCCCCGCAACCTGCTCGGCAATCTCGACGAGCCCGGTGTCCGGTCTCTTCCGGTGGAGTTCCATGATCGCCCGCACCAGGTTCCGGTGGGCTGCCGCATCCGGGTCATAGGTTGTCGACCGGAGGACGGCAATCGCGTCCTGCATGATCCTTGCAGCGGTATCCATGTCAAGGGAGGCACAGCGGATCATGCATTCAGAGAGCACGATTACCTGCCGGTATTCCCCGGAGATCTCGCGTGCTGTCGTGCAGGTCTCTTCGAGAAGGGAACGCGCCTGTTCTTCCCTGCCGGACCGGAGATAGAGATCGGAGACCCGCACGAGCTGGAGCGACCGTATGAAGGGGTCCTTGATCTGCCAGGTCGTCCTCCGGACAAGATCGAGGAGCGTCGGATTGCCGGGGAGGTAACTGATCCGGAGGAGGGCATCCGTGATCCCCTCGTACGGGTCGGTCGAATCCGTCTGTTCGGTCAGCACGCGGAGAAGAGGGACGATCCGGGCAGCCATCGCGTCCCGCTCGTATCCCTCCCGGAGCTCGAGGATAAAGAGCGCGAGGGGGAGGACCATGTCGATCCGGAGGGCGTCCTTGAAACTGTCGATGATGATATCGATGGAATAGGCGATGCGGAGCGGGGCGTTGCCCTGCGCGTTTCCGGCCGCAAGGATGGCAAGGCCCCGCTCGAAGAGGCGGAACGCCTCACGGAACTCCTCGTCGACCGGCGGGGTGTCGAGGTCCTGCATGAGGATGCACCCGATCCGGATGAAGTTCTCGCTGATGCGCTCGGTGACCTCTTTCCGGAGGGAGGGGTCCTCGATCTCCTGCGCGATGCGGTACGCCTCCTCAAGGGCTGCCGGGTGGCAGTGTCCCCCGGCATAGACAATCATGCCCTCGATGATCTTGGCGAGTGCGGTGACCTCCCGCTCGGGGGAGAGCATCGACGCGCTCCATTCGCGCATCCTGCGCAGCAGGTCGAGGTCCCCGTCGGCGACAGCGAGCCTCGTTGCCTCATCGATCGTCGCCGTGAGCGTCAGCGACCGTGTCTTGGGATCCTCGATGGCACAGGAGAGCCCGACCGCCCGCTGCAAAAGGTCGCGGTTTCTCGTCTCTGCGCCCTGCCGCGCAACGCGGATCACGATGGTGGAGAGGGCCTGTTCCCGGGCATTCTCGTCCATGATCGCCTTTGTCAGGCGGATCAGGACGCCGGAATCCGTGCTTTCCAGAAATCCCCTCCGTATCAGGAGCGTTATCGAGTCCTGCACCAGCTGGTCGTGCTGGGGGTGAAGGGCCATGACCCGGGAGAGGGGATCGACCTGCCGGGCAATCTCGGAGAACGCGTGCTGCCGGCAGATATCCGAGACGGCACGGTAGATTGCCGCGCTCCGTTCCGGGTTCCCGTCCGGGCGGAGTGCCTGTTCCACGTCCGCAACCCGGTCTGCCGCGATCGCGTGTTTCCAGATCGTTATGATGCATTCATCGTAGTGGGGATTCCTCTCGGCGGGGTCGACCAGGGCAAAGACCGAGAGCGCCTCGGAGAGCTTCTCCTGGACGAGGAGGACCTCGACGATCTGGAGGAGGATCCGGGACGCGACCGGCGCCGGGGAGGAGGAGACGATCGCGGGGACGATCTCCTGGAGGAGATCGGTGCTGCCGGTCGCCCGTACGACCGCGAGTGCGGACCTGACAAATTCCCGGACAGGGAACTGCCCCTCGTCTGCCATCCGGGCCTGGAGATCCATCGCCAGCCGGAAATACCAGGGGTCCCCGTTCTGCTCGGCCCGCCGCAGGAGACAGGTCACGATCGTCGGGCGGATCGATGGTTGTTCTCCGGCAAGGGTCGCAATGATGCCGGATATCGCTTCAGGTTCGGTCTCCTTCTGGATCACCTGCCAGAGCAGCGATTCCACGACCTCGTGCCTGACCTCGGGTTCGAGGTCGGTAAGAAGGGTCAGGGTACCGCTGATATCCCGGACCCTCCGGTAGAGCGGGGAGGCGGCCGCGGTGCGGGAGATGGTCGCAAAGCAGGTCTGGCGCCGGGTCTTCTGCCGGATGTCCGCGGCGATCCGGATACTGTCGGTCCACGTCGAGACATTGTCGGTCGCAATGGCGACGGTGGCAATCGCATTTGCTATCCGTGCATGGATGACCGATCGCCGTGAGATATCCGCGATATCGACCGTCATCATGTAGAGGGAACGCAAAAATTCCACATCCTGCCGGGAAACCGCCCATTCGATCAGCGTCGGGGAGATCTGGGAGAAGATATCCGACCGGTATTTCCGGAATGTTATCCCCGAGAAGAGCGCCATCCCCCGGCTGATGAGGAACGGGTCAGACTGGGAAGAGCCTGCCTCGATCAGGATCCGGGAGAGATGGGCAAGTTCCTGGGACTGGTCGCCCTTCTTCTCGAGTCTTTCGACGATGCCGGTGATCGCGGAGAACCAGGCCTCGTCCCGCGTCCTGATGTACTGGCTAAGAAGGGCAGAGAAGAGGGGCCGGAGGTCCTCATGCGGCACGTCAGGGAGAAGGGAGATGAGGTCCGGCCGGTTGTATTCGGTCGCGGCGTCGAGGATCGCAGCGCTGACTTCGGTGATCTTCTCCTTTCGTGCCCTCCGGTTTGTCTGGGTGATTGCGGAAGCGACGAGATCGGACAGCCCGGCGGTATCGGAGCCGGCGACAGACTGTCGGATGCGATCCCGGAGCGTTGTTTGGGTAGGGAGCATGGAGAGATCGGGTACCAACAATATGATTAAACACTTTAAAAGGTTTTCTTTCTTTCAACAGGCTTTTTGAAAAAAAAGTTCTTAAATCTCTACCATTTTCCAATGAAAACAGTTTAAATAATATAATTTTTGAAAAAGTGCGATTTATTCCCCCTATTTCCAAATTAAACAGTTATTCTCAATTTTTAACGGTTTCCCCACAAGGACTGGTTCCCGGGCTTACTTTTCGATGATTGCAGATACTTCATTATACAATGCGGAAGCTTCCTCCCCGGTATCGGCATCGGCAATGATCCGTATGAGCGGCTCTGTGCCGGATGCCCGGACAAGGACCCATGCGGTTCCACGGAGGATCTTCAGGCCGTCGAGCCGGTCGATAGTATCGTCCGGGAACCTGCCGGCAATCTCTGCGAGGATCGCACCGGGATCTGCCGTCGCGATCTTCCCCTTGATCATGACCCTGCGGGGAAGACCCGCGACAAGGGCAGAGAGGGGCCGGCCTTCCGCCGCGAGGATCGCAACCATCATCGCGGCGGTCATCCCGCCGTCCCGGCAGAACTGGTGGGAAGGGAAGATGGGGCCGCCGTTCCCCTCTCCCCCGAAGACGACGGTCTTTCCTTCGCGGATGAGGGCATGCATGGTGCGGGCGACGTTGATGCTGCCGACCCGCGTGGCGATCACGGTGCACCCCGATTCGCGGGCAACGGTCTCGATCATCCCCGAACTGCTCACCGGGGTGACGACATAACCTTTCGTTGTGCGGCAGACGGAGCGGGCAAAGAGGGCGAGTTCGCAGTTCTCTTCGACAAATCTCCCGTTCTCGTCGACAAAGACCGCCCGGTCCGCGTCCCCGTCGTGGGCCACCCCGAATGCTGCGCCGGAACTTTGTACGAGATCGGAGAGTGCCGCAAGGCCGTCTTCCGAAGGTTCCGGCAGCCGCCCGGGAAACGTCCCGTCCATCGTACCGTTGACGGTCAGGACCCGGCAGCCGATCCGGCGCAGGATCTCCGGCGTCGTCGCACAGGCGGGGCCGGATCCGGGGTCGGCAACGACGAGCATCCCGGTTCCCGGCAGGTCGGGGAACCGGGCGACGATCCCATCGATATACCGGCTCACGAGCCCGGGTGCGCTCGTCTCCTTCCCGATGGACTGCCAGGGCTGGAGGGTGAAGGACGGCCCGGCGATCCGGCGCTCGAGTTCCAGCGTCTCCTCGTCTCCCATCTCCGTCCCGTCAGGCTCGATGATCTTGACGCCGTTGTACTCGGGCGGGTTATGGGACGCCGTGATCATCGCGCCGCCGGCATAGGTCCCCCGGATGAGGTACTGGAGTGCCGGGGTGGGAAGGATCCCGCAGTCGACAACGTCGCACCCGGTCGCAAGGAGCCCGGCTTTTATGGCATGGAGGAGCATCTCCCCGCTGGTCCGGGTGTCTCTCCCGACCGCGATCGTGCCGTTCCGCATCGACCCGAGCGCGATACCAATCCTGAGCACCAGATCCGGTGTCATATCGATGCCGGCCCTTCCCCGGACACCGTTCGTGCCAAAGAGGCGTTTTTTCGGAACAGGGGCTTCTTTTTCTGGTGGTTTCATCGGTTTTCCTCTCCTCGGTTTCCCAGCCCTTTATAGTCTGCGAACCTGTCGAGATGTGCGATGATCTCATCGACGGCAGGGTTCCGGAGCACGCAGTGCTCTGTCGCAAGATCGCCAAGGACGATCCTTGGGAACGGGCGGGTTTTGAACCCTTCGATGATACAATAGTCTATGCCGGATCCCGCGAGCAGCGCGAGCATCTCATCAAGGCTGTTTCCGTGAAATGCGGCGACAGACTTCTCTGCGTCAATGCCAACAGATATCGATGCCCCGGCAGAAAAGAATTCGGTTGTGTCCCTGCCTTCTTCGAGCTCAAACATATGGTCCCCGAGGTGTTTGATGATCCCGACCTTTCCCCGCCGGGCAAGGTCCGGGACGAGCTTTTTTATCAGCGTTGTCTTGCCCGTGTTCGAGCGGCCAACGACCTGGATGATCTTCATGGGGAATGACTCCTCTTCTCCCCGGGAAGGGGAGGGACCATAGTGGTCTCCCCGGTTTTCTCTTCCTTGGAGGTTGTCTGCGCCGGTTCTTCCGGATCCTGCGCCGGTCCCGTTTCAGGTACCGGGACAGGTTCCCGTATGTCCTGCACCGGGATGGACGCACGGTCATTCTCAGGGAATTCGCGGATCGGTTCTTCACCCCCGGGTACAGGGAGTGCCGGCCCGGCAGGTTCAGGAGGAAGGACAGGTTCTTCCGGCTCCGAACGTGGTTCCTGAACTGGTACAGGTTCCGGTGCCTCAGGGACCGGGAGGGCAGCCTCCGCCTCATCTGCCGACGACTCCCTTCCAATCTCTCCGCTCACCGGCACGGGTGATGCAGATCCGTAAGGGAGTCCGACTGCCCCCTGCTCTTCCGGCTGTCCGGGCTCGAGCCCCGGCGTTTTCCTATCCCCGGTCTCCTGCGGAATTGTACCGGATGCCGGGGCCGGCAGGACCGGTGCCTGCGACCCCGCCGGAACTTCCTGGTTTCGGATCTTCCTTTTTCTCCCGCGACGGACTGCCCCGGGACGGGCTGCCGGGGGAGTGACTGCACCGGGAGCGGCCCCTTCGCCGGCAGCCGGGACTGCCCGGTCCTCCCGTTCCACCTCCATCCCCCGGGTCTTCAGTACGGTCTTTGCCGCCTCCCCGACGCTCCGCATCACGCCCGTGATCCGGTCCTCGATATCGATCTCCTCGTCAATGTCGAGCGTCGTGCTCTCCACTTCCAGCAGGAACCGGGCGACCTCGCTTGCCTCGAAGAGGAGGTCATCGAGCTCCTCGGTCGTGAAGAACCCGCACATCGCGCCGTAGAAGAAGGTCGCGCTCGACTTCCGTACCTTCTTCTTGAACGAGTTCCGTGCCTGGTTGACCGCCTGCGGGCTGTACGTGTCCTCCATGAAGGGGACGAGCTGCGGCAGGTGCGCCCCGATAAATGTCATCTCCGCCCCGCCAGTCGTGCGGAAGTCCGTGCAGAGCCGGGCGAGCGCCCATTCGCGGGCCGTGATGTAGGTCCGCTTCCGCAGGAACTGGTTCACTTTCCGGTAGGTCGCTCCGTCGACCTTCCTGAACTTCTTGTACTTGTTGATCTCTTCCTGTGCCCGTGCCTCATCCATCAGCGATCACATTCTCCGGGGGCTGTCCGGGATATCTTCCAACCCGGTTAGTGTATAGCATTATTTGGTTTATCATTGATAAAACCACCCGATGTTTTTATACTGAAATACGGGTAATTTCGGGAATATTTGCCGTTTTGGCCGTGATTATTCGTTTTTGTGCCGGGCCGGATCAACGCCG